>Ga0163153_10000640_pt1 | contig 60157 bp, 50 predicted proteins | sample OliLakLV19MP6IB1_FD_148629 | JGI IMG/M metagenome (GOLD analysis project Ga0163153, IMG submission 148629) | Freshwater microbial mat bacterial communities from Lake Vanda, McMurdo Dry Valleys, Antarctica - Oligotrophic Lake LV.19.MP6.IB-1 | ecosystem: Environmental > Aquatic > Freshwater >... | reverse complement strand
ACGCATAGGCGTCGAAGCTTGCGCTGCATCGACATTGTTAGTCTGCGCAAACGTGAACTGATCTGTAAGATTATTCGGATCGAACATGTGCTTCGGAATAATCCACAGTCCGCCAAGGAAGTACTCTGCAAGGAAATATGGCTGCGTCATGGTTATCTCGACCGTGCGATCATCCACAGCACGCACATCCTTGATGTCCATGTAGTAGTTGCGCAGCGACGCTCCATCTATAATCAGCGGTGTCTTCACAACCTTGAACGAGAAGACCACATCCTTAGAGGTAAGGGGCTTTCCGTCGGAGAACATCGTGTTGGGTTTGAGCTTGAATGTGTAGGTGAGGTGATCGTCCGAAATAGTCGGACGTGCCTCGGCAAGCATCGGAATCATCTCTGTTGTCTTGAAATCGAGGTCGAGAAGTTTCTCATACACCCTGTCGAAGATGGCGCGAGCGCTCGCATCATTCGTCACCATCGGGTTCAGACCTTCTGGGTCGGAGAGCTCATGTACAATGATCAGTTCGCCCCTTACGGCGTCGCTCGAGGCACCGCCGAGAGCGACTTCATCCGTGCCCCCTCCACAAGAGATAAGCAAGAGACACAACACGGGAATGAGAAGAAGTTTCTTCATGAGCGGCTGTACATGTATCAGAAATGGTTTATTCATCGCGGGTAGCACATTCATCTGAAATGGTTTATTCATCATCGGATTGGAAATATGAAACGTGACGTTGATCGGCTGCTTTGTTGGCGCGACGTCGCGCAATCTCTTCTTGAAGCCTGTCGGAAAACACTTTCGAGGCATTGTAGCCATAGGTTCTGAGCAAGTAGTTCAGAGCAATGGTTTCGGAAATAACGGTGATGTTCTTTCCCGGAAAAATCGGGAGTTTGACTGTTTGAATTTCGACATCGAGGACTTCAGAGATTGACTCTTCGAGTCCAGTGCGGTTATACTCGCGCGTGGGCTCGTACACCTCGAGTTCGACCATGATCTCGAGTCGCTTCTGAAAGCGAATGCTGCGAATGCCGAACATCTGACGTACGTCGATAACGCCAAGACCGCGGATTTCCATAAAGTGACGCACAAGGCTTGTGCCTGTGCCCATGAGGATGCTTTCACGTTTCTTAGAAAGCATTACTATATCATCGGCAACTAAACGGTGCCCGCGTTCTACAAGGTCGAGCGCAATCTCGCTCTTGCCAATGCCACTTGCACCTGTAAAGAGAATGCCAACACCGTAGACATCCACAAACGAACCATGCACACTAACCTGCTGAGCAAACTGGTCGTCGAGAAATTCACCCAGCAGGTATGTGGCTTTTGTTGTATCGAAGGGCGAAACGAGCACTGCAACGTTGTGCTCACGTGCGAGCGCGATGAGTGTGTCGTCGAGCGCATGATTATTGGCGCACACAATACACGGCACATTAAAGCCGCATATTATTTGGAATGCGCTAATGCGTTCGGCTTCTGGCAGACTGCGCAGATAGAAAAATTCTGTGTTGCCAAAGAGCTGAACGCGTGAGTACGTAAAGAACTCTGTGTAGCCGGCGAGGGCAAGCTGCGGACGGTGCAGGCTTTTGTCCTCGATCGTGTTGTCGAGGCCGACATCACCAGTCAATACAGTGAGTTTGACCGGACAGTCCAGTAACTCACGTACAGTGATCGAGGCTTTTACCTGTGCAGTCGCATTCTTGAACGTCGGCATCGGTGTCTGTTCTCAGGGGCGTGCAATAAACGTCGGCGTCGGATTGTTCTCAGGGGCGTGCAATAAACGTCGGCGTCTGTTCTCAGGGACGTGCGATAGAAGAGCGTGTGTCGTGACGACGTTCGTTCATTTTTGTAAGCTGTCGGACAACTTTTTCTGAAGCATCATGAATGGCTTTTGAAAAATCGTATGCCTTTTCATGACCAACAACCAAATGATCTGGAATTTTGACGGTAAACTCACACTGTTTTTCCGATCCGTCATCATCCATAATTGCATCAACGCGAATAATGCCTTCAAAATAGTGCTCGAAACGCTTTGCAGCATTTACGGCAGCTTCGTGAACGTCCTCGTTAAGTTTTCCACGACGACTTGTGATGTGGATATCCATAGTGTACCTCAAACAACTGGTGAGTAGCACGCCGAAAGATCGGCATTTTTTCAGTGAACAAGCAGACTAATTCCGAGGTGAAGTCCAAAACCTCCTGCCTGTATGGTATACGGCTCGCGCAGACGAGCCGGAGAACCGTGCAGTGTTTTCGCTACTTCCTCGAACAATGGGGCTGAAACGGGTATGAAGGTGTAGGATGCCTCGATGTACAATGCGGGACGAACCTTGGCATCCGGCCTCGAATCCCAACCTAGATTTACACCAGCTCTTGCTCCAACTGCAGGGGATACATGTGAATCGTCATATCGTTCCCCCGATTGTCTTGCACCCGGTAGCGTGGTCGTCGAAAGTCCCTCGTTCCACCTGATGCTTGTAAACGCTATTCCTGCCATTGCACCTATGTAAGTTGAGAATTGCCTGTCTATCGGTATGTAATCTATCGTGGCCATCACGGGCACGACAGACACGATCATATTTTGTGATGTGGTCTGATCTGGACGTGTTCTGTCGAGTGCCGATGTAAACTGATAAGTCTCACGAACTACACTTCTGCTGTACGACACCTTAAGTCCAAGGCCGATGTCGGGTATTTGAAAGCTGCTCACACCTGCACCGACGCCTAGCGGCGCATCAAACGTAGAGGCGGGTCCGCCCAGATACCGCCTGTAATCCTCGAAGAACTCAGACGCATGACGTCCGAACGTTCCATACAGATCACCATAAATCCGCGTTGGTCGCACGACACGTTTCGTTTGTGTAGGGGTCTGAGGAATAAGGCGCTCTCCTGCTTTCACCGAGTCCCACGAAGCAATGGCCGCACTTTGTGCGCTTAATAGCGGACCGCTTGTTAGAAGAAAAAACACCAAGGGCCCAACAACAATTGCTGACATATAGTGCTAACTGCCCTGTCTGATATCTGTTACAGTATTCGTTTGCCCATGCACGAGGCAACAACATCGCTGGCAAAGACCGCAGTCTTGTTGTGTTCGTCGAGTATGGGGTTTACTTCGGCCAACTCAAACGATCCAAAGGCTTCGATATTAGAGATAAGCTCCATAATCATGTGTGTCTCGCGGAACGTTAAGCCCCCAGGCACGGGAGTGCCGACCCCTGGCGCAACAGAAGGGTCTACTCCATCGACATCGAAGGAGATGTGCAGATGGTCTACGCTGCGGGCCATGTCTTCGAGGACGCGCGACATTACTTCGTGCATACCCAGACGGTCGATGTCGGACATCGAGTACGCTGCAACGCCAAGGTCCTTAATTAATGTCCTCTCCCCTGCGTCAATCGAACGCAGTCCGATAATGGCAAGGTTACGCGGATCGAGCTTCGGAAAATCGCCACCGATCGACGTCAGCGATTTATGTCCGTACCCCATTGCCACCGCCAACGGCATGCCGTGAATATTTCCGGACGGTGTTGTCTCGGCTGTGTTCATATCGGCATGAGCATCAATCCATATCACACCAAGCGTTTTATCATGTTCTTTACAATGTGCGCCGATACCAGCAAGCGACCCGACGCTCATCGAGTGATCACCACCAAGAATGAGAGGAAAGTCGCCTTCATCAAGGATGGTCTTCACACGACCGCACAACACCTTACTCATCTCTGCTACTTCGGGCAAATACTTTAAGTGTGTGTCGTTCAGCTCCTGCACTTCGATGTTTCGAATAACAATGTCACCTTCGTCCACGACAACGTAACCCAGCTCTTCGAGCTTTCGGTCGATGTCGGCAATGCGCAGGGCGGACGGACCCATATCGACGCCGCGTCGGTCGGCACCAAGGTCAATCGGAAATCCAATAAGGCGAATGCGTGTCGGACTAAGCATTCAGACCAGCCGAATGTTGTTTGGAAGGAGGCAAATCATTCGAGTGTTGTTTGGAAGGTGTGATGCCGTGAACCGTCGTGAGATGGCGCATAAGAATGGCAAGTGTTTTCTTCAACTCACGACGATGAGTTACCATGTCCACCATGCCGTGCTCGAGTAAAAACTCAGAACGTTGGAATCCCTCGGGCAACTTCTTGCGAATGGTCTGTTCAATAATGCGAGGTCCAGCAAACCCAATCAACGCCTTCGGCTCAGCAATAATCACATCGCCGAGCATTGCAAACGAAGCACTCACCCCACCCGTAGTAGGGTCGGTTAGAATCGAAACATAAGGCACACCATTCGAGGCTAGTTCAGTTAGAATTGCACTTGTCTTTGCCATTTGCATAAGCGACAACGCCGCTTCCTGCATACGTGCACCACCCGATGCACTAATAAACACGAACGGCATCTTATGCTTAAGCGCTTCACGTCCGGCGCGCACAAACTTCTCCCCCACCACGCTGCCCATCGATCCGCCGATGAAGCCGAAGTTCATACACCCAAACGACACGGGCACGCCATCGATACTCCCCGTGCCAGTTGTAACAGCATCGGGCAAATCGGTGCGCGAATACGCTTCTTTCAGACGTGCTTTGTACGGACGTGTATCGACAAACTCCAACGGGTCGCCAGAGCGCACCATCTTGTGCGTCTCTGTCCACGTGCCCTTGTCTATCAGCACATCCACATACTTATTACTCCCAATGCGGAAGTGATGGTCGCACGTCGGACACGTAAACGCATTCTCCTCGAGCTCTTTCCGATATATAATCGTAGAGCATTCGGGGCACTTCGTCCAGAGTCCGTCGGGCATCTCCCGGTTCGCACTCTCTGCAATGTTTTTGTTTTTTCTGAGGAACCAAGCCATGCACAAAGGTACGGAATGGGGCTGGAAAGGGGCTATAAAGGGGTCTGTATGCTCCGGTTCACGGGACAGACAGATACGTATTGCTAGTGCACATGCCTTTGGCCGGCTCCACTTTTTAATATGAACTCACTGCTTATCAAATATGAACCCTCCGTCACTACTATATCTCCAACTTGTAACCCTTTCAGAATTTCTATCCAGTGTTGGTTTTCTGCGCCTGTTTCTACCATGCGCTGTTCAAACGTGTCTTCAGATGTCTTGACCCAAGCTGTTTTCATTTTCTCAAGAAGTACTGCCGATTTAGGGACTGCCAATACTGGCTGAGATGAATTCTGCGGACTTACGGATACCATCATTCCGGGAATGAGTTTGCCTTTTGCATTATTTACCTGAATTCTTGATAACTGGACTCGTTTGCCTTCCTCGATGACAGGACTGTTGTACACGAGTTTGCCATTGAATGCTTCATCCGGATAACTGTCAGAATAGATACGAAAGACGCTGCTAGTACTGGACTTTGTTAACTCGTTTGGGTACACCTGGGCTTCAACCCATACACTACTTAACGAGGTAATATTTAACAGCGGGCTCCCCTCCTCTACATACATTCCTTCCGTAATAATCACTTCACTTACATAACCCTCTTCGGTAGAAAAGAACGTGATCAAGGCATTTGGATTGCCCGACTTTTCCAATTCAGATATCTGATTCTCTGATAGTCCCCACAACCGCAACTTGTTCTTTGCAGCGCTCAACATGTCACGATCGAGGTTGGATGATTTGCTTGCTGTTTTTACTTTATCACGTAACGCCAGATACCCTTTTTTATCGGCAAGCAACAGTTCGCTGTAAATGCTATACAATGGACCCCCACGTTTAAGATAACTGCCTGTTGTCTTTACGAATAGTTTATCAATTCTACCTTTTACTCTACTGCTGATGGTTCGCCTCATTTTTTCGTCAACGGCAACTGTTCCAAGAATGATTGAAGTCGGGTCAATACTTCTGTATTGGACCGCATCGGTTTTTATGCCAGCCAATTCTTGTTTGCGTTTGTCGATAGAGATGTAGTTGCCTTTATCATCCTTTTGAGCGCTGTCAACTTTTTCAACCTTGATCAGCGACATATTGCAAACTGGACAGGCCCCAGGTTTGCTTTTCACCACGCTCGGGTGCATGGGGCAGGTATAATAGCTGTCCGATATGGTTTTGTGGCCTTCATGCTCGTCCTTACATCCGCCGAGCAACAGAATCAAAAAAACTAAACCCGATACAATGAGTTGTTTCATGTCATTCCTCGTTTAAGTATGTTTCGCTATCAGTCATAAATCCTGCCTGCTTGGCTATCTCTTCATTAGGAGTTATTCCGCTTTTTATGCTTGTCATTCCATTACTGTTTGCTCCAGTAAGTACTTTCCGCAAATGGAAGACTCCGACTCCTGATGCTGTGGTGTCGGTCTTCACCCATACATAAGTGTTTAATCCCGTTTTGTACACAGCCGATGCAGGTACCTGCATACTTCTGCTATTGCGTACGTCGAATTGTGCGCTTACGAATGAATTAACTTTTATGTCTTTATCAGGATTAGGTAGAGCGATTCTGATTCTGACAAAACGTTGACTGCTCTCCTCGAACGTCTTTTCTATCAGTGAGATTTTTCCATGCATGATTTTGCTGGGATTGGTTTCAGCAACGATCTCGACAGATTCATTCTCTTGAATACTCGCAAGGTGTTCATGAGGTACATACACCAGAGCCCACACTTGCTGCAAGTCGTTTACACTAAAGAGCAGCTGTCCTGCATTTACATAAGCACCTTCCCGAATTTGAGCAGCAGATGTCTGATATGCTTGACCTCGTGTTTTACTCTGTATCATATCCATGCCACTCTTGGTTGATGACGCATCGGAAATATTTGCATCGCTAGCATCCAGCGCATTGAAGTATACGAAGCCCGTGGAAGGACTGTACAAAGAAACCGCAGTTGCCACCTGTCCGTTACGTTCCAACTGATCGACTTGTGTTCCAGTAATACCAAGTAAACGAAGTCTTTCTCTCGAAACGTCGACCAATGATTGTTCTGCGCCTGACTTGATTATAAATAAATGCTCTTCCTGAATTGTACGTAAGTCGGGACTATATAATTCCATTATTTTTTCGCCACGCTGTACGAGCTGCATGTTGTACCGTACATAAAGGGTTTCTATTCGCCCACCAAACCGCGCAGACACAGTTTTACTTCTGCTTTGGTCGATGTCAATAAAACCCTGCGCCTCTATTGATTGTTCAGTAGCTCCAATTCGTAGCATCACTGTTCCCTGTCGCGACAGTACTTGCCTGCTGGGAGAACCCAGAAGTTGTTCAGTACTCTGTTTTAGAGTCACACCATCATGTGAATCATAAGCGCTCATGGCAGGTTCAGCGTCGTTACACCCCTGTAAAAGGAATGCCGATAACAACAATGCCGTGAGCAGACTACTACCTGATTTCATTCTCATACTCATAATCTGCTTCAAGCTTTAATACATTGAACAATTTATCATATAGCTCAAGCTTTCTCATCAGGAGCATTTCCCATGCATCCAACAGGACAAAGTAATCGCCTGTGTTCTGTTTGTACGCAATTAGGTTGGCTTGCAGATTATTTTCAAAGGCGGGGATGATTTCTTTTCGGTAGTTTTCATACTGGGCTCTTTCACTAATCAACATGATTAGTATCTCAGCCTGCATTCTTTTCGCCATCAATTCCATTGTCTGTTTCTCCTGCTCCATCGCCTGAATCTGGAATCCGATTGCCGCTACTTCCGAGGTGTACATTCTAGACGACCAGGGCACAAAAGGGATTGTCATCATCCCCATGATTGACCACTGGTTTGGCATGCCAAACATTTGAGCATGCTCGGCCTTAATTCCAAAATCCGGTCGGCTTCCTAGATCCATCCACTCCCGCTCAAGCTTCATCGATCGAATGGAATTCGAAACAGCCGCGATGTCGCTGCGTGACGACACGCTTACCGTATCGGTAAACGTACTAAGCGCAATGCCTGGCGTAATCAAAGTATCGATGGTAAAAGGTGTGCTTACATCCCTCACCATGAGAATATTCAGTCCGATACTATTGGCGGCAACCAAACCATTCAGCATTAAGCGCATGTTTTTGAGTTCAGCCAACCTGGCCTTCGCTTTATAGATGGTCTGCAGCTTCGATTGATTATTGCTGAATATTTGTTCGGCTGTCGACAGCAGGAGTGTCAATAAATCTTCGCTTTCGTCGACGACGTGTTGCTTTCTTTCGGCGACATACCTGCTGTAGTACAGCTTCTTGGTCTCACGCCTCAATTCATTTACAGTCCATTGGCTTTTGCTTAACTCAATTGCGGCCAGCGAGCTTATGTAATTTTTCTTTGCGTTGAGTTTACTGGCGTTCGGTATCATTTGCTCGAGCGATACGCTTATGCCCGCCTGGTTCATAGGATCGTTTATCTCGTTCAGCATAGAGATGTTGTACGGGAATCGCATTGCACCGACAGAAAAAGTAGGAGGCATCCACGCAACAGCTCCCTCCGATTTTTCTCTTATCGATTGTATGTTGTATTGATACTGGATGATGGAAGGATAGTTGGCTTCTACCTGTTGCAGTATGCTACTTAAGGATACATGTGCTGTGTCCTGCGCCTGAATATCCACAAGCAGCAGAAACAGGACCATCACCGATACTAATTTATTCATGTATTTAATGTTATTTAGCATCTACAGCACATCCACGAATGTCCATGTTGGTTATGCCACCGCTGGTTTTGGCGCTGGTGCAAATTCGCTCATTTTCACGCGCTTGAGTAGTAGCGCGTTGGCAACTACGATCAAGGTTGAGCCGGACATCGTGAGTGCTGCGATTTCGGGGCTCAACAGCAACCCTATAGAGGGATAAAGCAGACCAGCTGCAAGTGGGAAGGCAATGATGTTGTATCCTGCAGCCCACCATAGATTCTGTCGCATCTTGGCCCGAGTGGCGCGACTTAAAATGATGGTGCCAATCACGTCGAACGGGTCACTCTTCATTAGCACTACATCGGCTGTCTCCATAGCCACATCAGTACCGGCGCCGATGGCAATACCAACATCGGCCTGTGCGAGCGCTGGAGCATCGTTGATACCATCACCGACCATGCCGACGCGCAGTCCTCGTGCCTGCATCTCCTTTACCTTTTCGGCCTTCTGTCCCGGCTGGACTTCGGCGAAGACCGTTGTGATGCCGAGCTCCTTGGCAACCATGTTTGCAGTGCCTTGATTGTCGCCGGTCAACATCGCCACCTCAATACCCATCTCTGCCAGTTGCTCAAGCGCCTGTTTCGCATTCGGGCGAACCGCGTCGGCAATGGCGATGAGTCCGCCGGCGGCATTGTCAATGGCGGCATAGACAACCGTGTTCCCTTTTTCCTCGAGAGCCCTTGCACGTACGTCGAATGTGTCTAGCGAAATCTTGTTGTCGTCCATCAGTTTGCGATTGCCGGCCAGCACCGCACGCCCGTCAACTGTCGCACGCGCACCATGCCCTGGAATTGCATTGAACCCCGTCGGCGCGCTGAGCGTCAATCCGTCCGCCTTTGCTTTCTCGATAATGGCCTGCGCAAGCGGGTGCTCGCTCGATTGCTCGAGCGAAGCTACGAGCCGGAGCAGTTCCTTGTCCGTACTAGGTTTTCCGTCGGCGACAATCTCAACTACTTGCGGCTGTCCGACGGTGAGCGTACCAGTTTTGTCGAAGATAATCGCTTGCAGCCTTCCAGCCTCTTCGAGCGCGATAGCATCCTTGAAGAGGATGCCGTTCTGTGCCCCCTTGCCACTGGCGACCATGATAGCCATCGGGGTAGCAAGTCCAAGTGCATCCGGGCAGGCGATGACGACGACCGTAATTGCCAATAGCATCGCAAAGACAAGCGGCTCTCCAGCGAACCAGTACCAGCCCACGAACGTGGCAATGCCTATGACGACGGCGGAGATGGTCAGCACCTGCGCGGCAATATCCGCCACTCGCTGCGACGGCGCTTTCGAGTTCTGCGCCGCTTGCACAAGTTTTACAACCTGTGCGAGCGCCGTTTCGGCTCCGACCTTTGTCGCCTTGAAGCGGAAGGTCCCCGTCTTATTAATAGTCGCACCAATTACTTCGTCGCCGACCGCTTTCTTTACCGGCATGCTCTCGCCAGTGATCATTGACTCGTCCACGTTCGATTCTCCTTCAGTTACGATCCCGTCCACTGGCAACTTGTCACCGGGGCGAATCATCACAATGTCGTCCATCACGACTTCGGAGGTCGGCACTTCGATTGGCTGCCCGTTGCGTATCACCGTAGCTTTCGGCGGCGCAAGACTCAACAGTGCCTGAACCGCCTTCGATGCTCCGGCGCGAGCGCGCATCTCCAACCAATGACCGAGCAGGATAAAGACAAGCAGCATGGCGATTGCTTCGTAGAACACATCAGCTTTGAAGAAGAAGGTTGCGCCAGCGCTGAACAGATAGCCCGCCCCCACGGAGAGTGAAACGAGCACAGCCATATTTGCAACGCCCTTTTTGAGCGCCCGCCAAGCACCAATAAAAAACACCCACCCGCCGTAAAGCACCGCTGGAGTAATGAGAATAAACCCCATCAGTTCCTTCGAGATGCCAAATGGCGTGGGCATCACGATGCCAGTGAGTGTCACAAACATCGGCGCGTACAGTAAGATGATGATGGTGAGGGAAAGCGTGACAAAGAAGCGATTGCGCATGTCGAGCACCATTGCCTCCATGGCCTGTCCGCTCCCGTGGCCCATCTCAGCCGCCATCTCCGCCTTCTGGTGCGACATCTCGTCTGCCTTATGACCGGTATGGCCTTCTGCCGTCACACCGTTCACGCCATCTTCAGCGTGACGCTCGTGGCCCTCTTGTACGGGAGCTGCAGGCGGGGTGACGGGCGAGTCTGACGCATATCCGCGTTGGCGCACCGCCGATTTGATATCGGCGACCTCGAGTCGTGTTTCGTCATACCGTACTGTGGCGCTTCCCGCTGCGAAATTCACCGTAACACTTTCGACACCCGGCACATCGCCAATTCGCTTCTCCACTTCATCCACGCTCAATACCGAGAGCATTGCGTGTACTTCAATAACACTTGTTTTCATCGTGTGTCCCTCGTGACCTTCATGTTCAAGACAACTGTTTCTTTGGCATCTCATGTTTGTCGTAGGGCTCTGCATCTCCAGGTCATTCTTTCCAATCCGTTTCACCTGTCTGTCTTGATCGGGAAGCGGACTAACTTTCGTCCGGCGCCGTTTTGTCTCGTTGTTCATCGCCTTCCGAATCTGCGTCCGCGGCAGACGTAACCACGGCAGTTGTCGGTGCAGCGGCTGCAGGAGTCGCAGGTGGCACACCTTGTGCTGCGTGGTCCTCGTGACCTTTGTCCGCCGGAACGGCGGTGGGCGCGTCGGCTGCATACCCGCGTTGGCGCACGGCCGACTTGATATCGGCGATCTCGAGTCGAGTTTCATCATAGCGCACAGTTGGCGCTTCCCGCAGCATAATTCACTGTGACGCTTTTGACACCGGGCACCTCACCGATCCGCTTTTCCACTTCTTCCAGGCTAAATACCGTCAGCATGTCATGCACTTCAATAACGCTCGTTTTCATTGTGTCTCCTTCGTTGTTTTGAACATGATATAATTAAGTTTATTACCAACCGTTGCGACTTGCTCTTCTCTCGAGAGATGGAGCAAGGATCTCAGGACGAAAATCCCGTTCTTGCTGAGGTACTTTTCAGAATCATTGATCTCGTTGCACCGATACTAACCAATGTCTTTAGTCAACGCTTCGGGTAGCAGTCTTGAGCTCGATCAGCCTTAATCAAATCGAATGCTGCTCATGTATCGATATCATCCACACTGTCTGCCACGCGGCGTTCCAGAAGGTTCTGTCCAATGCCGAGCGATCGGTCGGTCATAGCGATTGAGCGCCGCGCATCAGGTTCCAAATTTGACAGCGCGCGTATCGCGTCGATCGTCTCGGGGACGACGATTGCCTGATTGTAGACCTGGTAGTTGTAGAAGACTTCGTTCCCCACGACAGTCAACCCATCTTCCCATATACCCACCTCCCACATATCACCACGCGGACGTCCCATATCGGACATCATCTCCAGCGTGCTATTGAGCGCCACCACGCCGTCGGAGATTCGAAGGAATGCGATGCGTGGCGCGGCACCAAAGGCGGCAAGGACCTCCTCGCGGCTGGCTGGTCGTGTAAGCTCCACACTCCAGGAATGCAGATGGCTGGTTGTGTGGGCCGCGACCATCGCAATCGTCACGACGTCGAGATCGGCAATCACAGTCTGTGCATCAGGACCCTGATGCGAAGGAATAGTTGGTTCCGGGACGACGGTGTTCATGATGCCTGAGTGATCTGACTCCCACGGATCGGTAGCGCGGCGCACCAACACCCCGCGCGCCCTCTTCAGCAGCCCCCTATCCCGCAATGCCCCGAGCGTGCGCACGATGCTCGTTGTGTTACAGGAGACGACGCGAGTCGAATACCTACCGAGCGCGGTCGCGTAGTTGGCCTGCGCCACGAACGAATGCCCCGTAAGGCTGTGCTTCTCGCCACCCTGGAACACCGACTTGACGCCGGCAGCCACATAGCGTGCAAGGTTAGACGAGGCGATCTTCTTCGGTGTACAGTCGGCGACCACGTCCACTTGTCCCAGAAGCTCTTCGAACTGACCGGCTACATCTATTCCGGCAGCGATCATCGACGCTTTCGATTCGGGCGAAGCCGCGTATATGGGATAACCCTTTGCAACAGCTACCCGAATCCGCCAGTCACTTACCACATCGACAACTCCAATCAGCTCCATATCGTCCTGCAACACCACGGCATCGGCAACACGCTTTCCGATGACGCCGTATCCGTTCACTGCTACGCGTATTCTTCTTGATGGGGGCATAGGGGTCTTCATGCTCTGGTCAAGAATGATGGTGATCTATCATGTTGTGAGCATCTGTCATGACTTCATAACCAGCCGCCTCGATCGTCTGTACAATCTGCTGGTGTGTCACACCCGTCTCGTCGTATTCTACGTCGGCATGACCCACACCGACCTTCGCAGAGATAAGTGGCAGACGTGCAAGCGCCTGCTGTACGTTGTGTACACATCCGCCACAGGACATGCCCTTGATGTTCAATGTCACTTTCATGAATGTCTCCGTTGAGTGATGAACGTTTCTTGATTACCATTTATCTTTTGTGGAGCCCTATTGGTATCGCCCGGCCTGCTGATCCAAATGCTCGGCGCAACGAATGCATGCCGTTGCACACTTCTCGCACTCGATTGCGCAAGTATTGCAGCTATCGATACACTCATTCATCGTTTTGTGTGACATAGGTGTATTCCATTTGGCAGGTGATACTCGTGAGGACCCACTCACGTAGTGAGAGCCCGCACCTGATGTTCCCAACGGAAAATAGAGACACCGGACTTGCAGGTGAGTATTCGGTGGTCGGCGGGCTAGGCGCGCAAGACACCGTTCGCTCTATGGAATTCCGAACAGTCCGAGGATGAATGGTCCGGTCGCGCTGATCACAACGCACCCGACGATCATGATAATAGATCCCGGAACCAGCAGATGATGGCTGCGAAGTCCGCCTTCGCTATAGACCATTGCGTTGGGTGGGGTACTAATCACGAACGGAATGCCGAGTGAGGCAGCGATTGCAATGAGAATTAGTGTAGACGGTTCAGGACTAATAGTCGCCGCTAACGGGATTAGCACAGCTGCGGTTGCCGTGTTACTCATCAACGCAGACATAAATGCACTCGTCAAGCAGAGTATGAGCACCAGTGTAAAATGCGGGAAGTCGTTCCATGGGATTGCCGATGCTGCTGTTGCAAGGAGCCCAGACTGCTCGAGAAGCTTCCCCATACCGAGACCGCCGGCGATCAACAACAGTGTGCCCCAATCGATGAGCGATAGATCACGACGGTTTAGCAGACCAGTGAGGAACAGAACGGCTGAGCTTGCGAGCGCCACCACTGCCGCAGAAGCTCCATGCAATGGCTCGGTTAACCAGAGGGCTATGGTCACTACTACGATGCCAATGACCTGTTTGCCGCGGGCCGGGATTCGGTCCGTCGACTGCTCCCATGAAATCGCCTTCCCCTTGAGTTGTAGCCTCCAGTATAGTAGCCCTATTGCAAACAGGATGAGAAGGAGCGTAAGAGGAACACCGAAGCCCATCCACTCTACGAATGTGAGCGAATGCGTGCGGGCGACCGCCGAAATTGCAATGGCGTTCGGTCCAGAGGAGATTGGCGTGGCGATGCCGCCGAGATTCGCGCCAAATGCGATTGCCAAGAGCATACCTCGACGCATTCCCTCGGTATGCGAAAGTGTTTTAAGTATTGGTCGAAGCGCGACGATCATCATGGCCGCAGCAGCGATGTTAGACATCCACATCGAGAGAAATGCCGTTGCCAATGCCGTCAGAAAGATGAGCTGAACGCGACGTCCACGTGCGAGACTAATGGCAAGACCTGCAAGGGTACTATCGAGTCCGTATTTCGTCGCTGCAACACTAAGTACAAACCCACCGAGGAAGAGAGCCATCACCGGATCGGCAGACCAACCAAGGACATCTTTCAACGTGAATTGATTGGCAAGTGGCCCGAGTAGAAAAGGCACCGCAGCCCAGAGAACGATCGTCGGCACGAACACTGGTACAATGTCGCTAAGCCATAGAATCAGACAGACAATAGCGATCGAAAGGGCGAGAGCCGGTATGGCGTCATCAAGCAGAAGCGACGGAAGGAGCGCACCGCCAACAAGCAGACCGCATACTACGACAAGCAGGAGCCGGCTACGACTGGGCTTCACAAACTCGACATCAGCTGTCGTATCCTTAGTCTTAGGTTTCGTCTTCACATTCGCTATACTCATTTCACAGTGTGTGCTTTCTTCGATCCATGTCAATTCTTTACTTCCAGAAATTCCACCTTACCGTTTTTCTTTAGTTCTCTTTCCTTAACCATTTGATAAACAATGGGAAGGACGATGAGAACAAAGAGCGTGGAGGTTACTAGCCCGAAAACAAAGGGAATGGCGATTGGTTTCATAACATCACTACCTACACCTGTTGCCAAAAGGATAGGCATGAGGCCAATCATATCAGCCATCACGGTCATGAGTTTCGGACGAACTCGCATTACTGCCCCTGAAAACACTGCATTTTGAATGTCATCCTTTGAAATGGCGGGGCTCCCATTTTTATCTACTGCTTCATGTATTGCTTCATTCAAATAAACAATCATCAGTACGCCTGTTTCAACGGCAACACCAAAGAGCGCAATGAACCCCACTGCAACAGCAACGGAGAAATTCACATCAAAGAAGTACATCGAATACACACCACCGATAAGTGCTACGGGAATACTTGAAAGCACAATAATCATTTCTGTGGCGGAATGAAACGTCAGGTAAAGAACAAAGGCGATAATGACTAGAGTGATGGGTATTATGATTTTCAGCTTGCCTTCGGCGCGAACTTTATTCTCATACTGACCACTCCATTGAATGAAGTATCCTTGTGGGAGTTTCGCAAAGTCTTTTTCTATTCTTTCCTTTGCATCACTTACCACACTGCCCATGTCTCTACCCCTCACATTAAACAAAACCGTTCCCCGCAACATGGCGTTTTCAGAATTAATCATTGGCGGACCTTCTGATATCTGTATGTCTGCAACAGATGAAAGAGGGATGACTCCGTAGCCAGATGTCAACAATGGCGTTCGCTTAATTTCCTCTATTCCGTTTCTGAAGTCCTGTGCAAGGCGCATGGATACGCTGAACCTCTGGCGTCCTTCAACTGTGTTGATTAATGGCATGCCGCCCAATGCCATTTCTATAATCATGTTTACTTCTTCAATCGAGAGGTTATAACGGGCTAGTTCGTCACGATTAATTGTTATGTCAAGGTATTTCCCACCCGTTAGCTGTTCGACATACAAGTCTGCTAGCCCTTCAATTCCCTTTAAAGATTTTTCTATTTGCCTTGCTATGGTGTAGATGCTATCCAACTGCTGGCCGTAGATCTTAATTCCAATATCGGTTCTCACACCAGTTGAAAGCATATTAATGCGGTTGATAATCGGTTGTGTCCAACCGGAAGTAACACCCGGAATCTGCACCTTCTCGTTTAGTTCTGCAATGAGTTTTTCAGTTGTCATCCCATTCCGCCATTGCGACTTTGGTTTTAACGTGATGATGCTTTCAATCATGCTCATGGGAGCGTTGTCCGTAGCCGTATACGCCCTCCCTGCCTTACCCAATACGTTATCAACCTCAGGAACACTTTTGATGATCTTATCCTGAACCTGAAGAATCCGTTTAGCTTCGCTACTAGAAACATCGGGCAACGTAACGGGCATAAACAAAAGCGTCCCTTCGTCTAACGGTGGCATGAATTCCGAGCCCAGTTGCAATACAAAGGGAATACTGCCTAACACTACAAGCAAGGACACGGCCACTACTGTTTTCTTCCAACGCTGACACAATCGCAGCACCGGACTGTATAGTTTTATAAAGAAATTGGCAACGGGATTACGGCTTTCGGGAACAAGCTTCCCTTTCATGAAAGAACGCAACAACATCGGCACAATAAAGAGGGCTACAATCGCAGATCCAACCATGGTAAAGGTTTTTGTCCACACCAAGGGAGAAAACAACTTCTTCTCTTGTCCTTCCAGGAAAAGTATTGGTGCGAACGATATAAGTGTGACAAGGATCGAAAAGAATACTGCTCGTCCAACCGTAACGGACGAGCGCTCAATGACCTTAATGCGCTCTTCTTCGGTTAACTCGCTTGTATTTCCGATTCTATCCATTGGTGTCATTCTTCCGTTGTAACCACGGCCTTTACGAGACCCTTATATGCATTCTCCGTCATCACAATTCCGGCATCTACCAAATCACCAATGGCAAGGGCGATACCACCTAACGACATAATGTTGAGTGTAATACCAAATACTTTGACAAAGATGAAGCCAATCAGCACAGACAGCGGTATTGTAATGATGACTACTGCAGCACTTCGCACGTGAAACAGAAAAATGAATACCACAACAGAGACTACAAGAATTTCTTCCAAAAGGGCTTCTTGTAACGTGGTAATTGCAGCGTCAATGAGGTTGCTGCGATCGTAAGCAATTTTAAACTTTACTCCGGGCGGAAGCCCCTTCTCGACCGCCCCTAATTTTTCTTTTATGTTGTCAATTACTTCTTTTGCGTTTTCGCCATACCGCATTACGACAATGCCGCCTGCAACCTCTCCTTCACCGTTTTCTTCCACAATTCCTAAACGGATGTCGCTGCTCATTTGAACATCCGCTACATCTTTCAATGTCACGGGAATCGATCTGTAGGAGCCGACGGAAATTTCCTCTATGTCTTTAATATTCTTAATGTATCCCAAACCCCTAATCATATAGCCCATGCGGTTCATTTCGTAAATGCTTCCGCCTACATCACGGTTGTTGGCTTTTAACGCGTTCGCCACATCCATGGCAGAGATGTTATAGTAAATCAACTTATTGGGATCGATGCTTACCTGATACTGTTTTTGGAAACCTCCAAAGGAGGCCACCTCGCTAACGCCTTCCACATTTTGCAGGGCAAATTTTACATACCAATCCTGTACGGCTCGTAATTCACCTAAATCGTATCCATCCCCTTGTAGTGTATACCAGAATACATGGCCTACTCCTGTGCCATCCGGACCCAGCGTCGGTGTTACGCCCTGGGGTAAAAATCGCTGTGCATAATTCAGGCGTTCCAAGACTCGAGTTCTAGCCCAGTATATTTCTGCGTCGTCATCAAAAATGACAAAGATGAAACTCATGCCAAACATCGACGCAGCACGAATTGACTTGATATTGGGAACGCCTTGCAAGTTGGAAACCAAGGGATACGTAATCTGATCTTCCATAATCTGCGGATTGCGACCCATCCACTCTGTATAAACAATCACCTGGTTTTCAGAAAGGTCAGGAATTGCATCGACTGGTGTTGTAATCACCGACCAGACGCCTCCGGCCACAATCAGACCAATACCAATCCATACAATGAAACGGTTATGCGTCGACCACAGAATGATCTTTTCTATCATGAAGGGATTGTTTTATGGTCTTGTTTAATTTCGATGCCGCGTAGGTGATAAGTCGCTCGGCAGGTCTCTGCCGACCCCTCGTCATTCGGTTCAGAGCAGGGACACTTAATCGTTGGCAACATTAACGTTTCTAGCGCAAAAAGGCTCCCTAGAAAGAAGTGCCGAGGTTTACCAGATGCGCGGCAGCCCAGAGCTGAACATACATGCTGTTTCCTATAGGCATTCCACTTTCTGAAATTGTCTATTTTAATCGACGATAAATGCTCACTTACGAGCTACACTGTCATGTATGTAAAAGGTGGCGGCTCATGGAAAGTGATGCAGAAGCCTTACAGAAAAAACCATTGGAGGGACGCTATCAGGGTGTAAAGAAGCGGAGCGCGGTGTTTAGGGACGTCACGGTCCTTAGCAAGCGGACGTCGGTAATGCTGTACATTATGATAGGCGTTAGTGCTGTATTCATATTCGATGGTTGGCTTACGTACGAAGTGTTGAGTCACGCTAGTTCGAATTTGATTGGCACCGATGACGCACGTTTCCTGCCGAGTAGTATCGAGGATCTGCTCAATGCGTTGAGCGTGCTTACTGGTGCGTTCGCACTCATCTGGCTTTCCTATGCGCGAGGCAATGCGCATGCGATAAGCAGCTCGGTAGGCGAAAGCACATCCCCGTTTGTTGTTGGGCAGCAGAACGTTTCTCTGTGGTTGTTTTTGTGGTGGACGTTCGTAATCCTTCGAGCATTTGCTTGGGCAATGACGAGCAATGCGGAATCGGACGAGGCGATATCAAGAGCACATGTCGTTGAGATCTTTGCATACGCCATTGCAATTCCGTTGTGTATCACCAGCATTGCTATCATTAAGGATGTGTCGAAGTCGCAAACGGCGCACGTGCAGCTACCCGATGAGGACGTTGCCGGTCGAGCGGCATCAACGAATGACGATGTTTAACGTCCCGACACTCAATGATAAGGTGTCGTATTTGATTTTGAGAGACTCATCGTAAAATACTTTACATCTAAGCTATTTAACCGGCTATCGGACTTTTGCTTCTCATCTCATCCTGACGCATAAACGGACTGGAACATAGCCCGCTGTAGGTACGTGTGGCCGCACATGAACGCCACACCTAACACTCGTTGGTTTTTTGTTGCCTTACCCGCAACACTGCTTGTTTGTTTTGCAGTGGCTTTTGCCGCTGACGAAGATTTTGCCACGATGGTCAGACGCCTCGTACAAGAGAAGCCGAAGTTTGCCCAACGCCAAAAGGACTTGCTTGCTGAGCGTTACGACCTTGGTGATCGTCGGGCTGAAGGTGTAACGATGTCGAATGGCAAGGCTGTGCAGGAGGGTGTGCGCGTACGGCTGCCGAAGGACATTATCTGGAGCATGCTGGCGGCTATGTCGCCCGAAGACATCAAAAGCAAGAACCTGTGGCCTGCTGGCTTCTACCCTCTGCCGCATCCGCATCATGAGGAGGGCGGCATGGTGTTTCCGCAACCGATGATTGATGAAACCAGGAAGCAGACAACTCGTGACCTGACGCGGTTCGATCTCGATTTCGATTTGCCTCAACACATGCTTCCTGAATTTCCGGCACCAATCTACCTGACCACAAGACCGGATTTGGGTGATGTGTCGCGCGGACAGCTCGTTACACTGAACAACTTCTTCGAAATCTTTAAGGACGTTCTTAATCCGAAGCAACTCGAAGGATTGCGCCTGCTGGTAACGCCCTTTCCTCAGACGCAATTCAATGCTACCGAAGACCGACGCAGCGCATTCGCCCACCAAGGTGTCACATGTTTTGATTGTCATGCCAACGGACACACCAATGCTGCAACGCATACCGTAGGCGATATACGTCCGAACGAACACCGGCACCGCATTGGTACACCAACGTTACGTGGCGTTAACATCCAGAGGCTCTTCGGTTCGCAACGTGCGATGAAAAATGTCGAGGACTTCACAGAGTTCGAACAACGTGCAGCGTATTTCGATGGTGATCCCGCAAAGGCGCAGAGATTAGGTGTGAACATCCTTGAGCGCGGCAGTCAGGTGCATGCTATGGCCGAATTCCAGGAGTTGCTCGACTTCCCTCCTGCACCGAAGCTGAATGTGATGGGAAGGCTCGACGTGAAGAAGGCAACAGAGAGCGAACGACGCGGACAAGATCTATTCTTTGGCAAGGCTCAGTGCGCTACGTGCCACACACCGCCGTACTACACCGACAACTCGATGCACAATCTGCGAGTGGAACGTTTCTTTAATGAGAAGATGATAAACGGACGTATGGCTTCTGCTGATGGTCCAATCAAAACGTTTCCGCTACGCGGCATCAAGGACTCGCCTCCGTACTTGCACGACGACCGCTTGATGACATTGGACGACACGGTAGAATTTTTCAACCTCGTGCTCGAACTAAAGCTGAACGATCAGGAGAAGAAAGACCTTGTGTCCTTTATGTACGCATTGTAAAACTATTTACCACAAAACTTTCACGCCGTACCTTTTCAGCTCGGTGTCCTTTGATACAAGCACGAGATTATTCGCACGCGCCTGTGCTACCAGCATTCTATCGAATGGGTCACGATGGTACCAAGGCAAAGTGAGTACAGAGCAAGCGTCTGCAACACTTATTGGAAGGGTCTTAACTCCAATACTTGCGTTCAGACTGGTGACAAAAACATCGAGGTCGCCGACGTGGCCCATCTCTAACTTTCCGACTGACATCTTAATCGCCATTTCCCAAATGGAAGCAACGCTCAAGTACATCTCGTTCGAGGGTTCGCTCAGTAATTTACGTGCCTTGGCTGACAATCGTTTTGGTGCGGAGACTGCAAACAACCACGTGTGTGTGTCTAGAAGTACCTGGTTCATTGGTATGGTTCGAAATCGTCGAGAGGTGCATTGAAATCTTCGCTCATATACGTGACGATGCCTTCGGCACAGCCCAGAATATTCTTGTGCTGCTTGTACAGAACAAGTTCAACGACTGGAGTGCCATTGCGAGCGATTACAACCTCTTCTCCCTTCTCTACTGCTGCAAGAAGTGCTGAAAGTTGCGATTTGGCTTCGTGAACGTTCACGAGTATCATGGGGGTAACTCATGTGGTTAGCTAAGTAAGTGGGCTAATATACCAGATTAGTCTGGAACTACAAATGCTTAGCCCCTACAATCGGGTGATGTGAGGCCTCGTGATTGGACTTATCTTTGGAAAGTCAAGCGATGATATCTAACCTCTGAGTCGCACTTATATCGCACCATGCATCAGGAACTTTCTACATGGTGTGCTCTCACAACAGCTTTCGGAATCGCACATGGTAGACACTCTTTTGGGATGGCACGCTCTTCCGATAGAGCAGGTCTTCGAGAAACTGGGCAGCCGCAGCGACGGCTTGCTTGCAGCCGAAGTCGCGACTCGGGCCAAGCAGTACGGTCCGAACCGGATCGAGCGGAGCCGCCGTGACGGTGCACTGAAGATACTTGGGCGTCAGCTCGTAAACCCGCTGGTATACGTTCTGCTTGCTGCCGCGCTGCTTGCTGTGCTGATGGGGAAGGTCACGGACGGATTCGTGGTCCTGGCCGTCGTCTTCATCAATACCGTCGTCGGATTCATTCAGGAAATGAGCGCTGGCAAGGCGATAGAGGCATTGAGTCAGATGGTGCCCGAGGTCACTACTGTGGTTCGCGGCGGCGTCCAGAAAAGCATTCCTGCGCACGAGATCGTGCCCGGTGATGTCGTACTGCTGCAGCCCGGTGACCGGATTCCGGCGGACTTGCGGATGTTCGACGTCTCTAACCTTCATGCCGATGAGGCGATGCTGACCGGGGAGTCTCTCCCGGTGTCCAAACATGTGGCACCCGTGCCGCTCGACGCAGTTGTCGGCGATCGCAGATCCATCGCATTCGGTGGCACATTGGTGACATCCGGCGCCGCTGCGGGAGTCGTTGTAGCGATTGCAGGCGCAACAGAACTCGGCCACATCTCCCAACTGCTCCGTGAGACCACAGGGCTGCAGACGCCATTAACCCGCAGGCTTGCGAAACTCGCGGGTGCCATCACGGTCTCGATTGTTATCGTGGCGGCGCTCATCTTCGTCGTCGGACTGTTGCGGGATTACGCACTGTTTGATAGCGCACTGGCAGCCATCACGATGGCCGTTGCCTCGATCCCTGAAGGGCTGCCTGCGATTATCACCATAGCCTCGTCGATCGGCGTGCGCCGCATGGCCCGACGACACGTGATCGTTCGGCATCTGCCTGCCGTGGAGACCCTCGGGAGCACCACCGTAATCTGCACCGACAAGACTGGCACACTCACCCGCAACGAGATGACGGTTCAGGCGCTCTCGACGCGGCAGGCCGAGTACGAGCTGACGGGCGTCGGCTACGCACCGGAAGGCGTTCTGCTTTTTTCAGGGACGAAGGCCGACCCCACTCCACCCGAAGTTGTCGAACTCCTTCGTGCGTCGATCCTTTGCAATGACTCCACCCTCTTACAGAAAGAAGGGCAATGGACTATCGTGGGCGATCCGACCGAGGCCGCGCTTGTCGTGGCCGGACGTAAGCTCGGCTTGGATGAGGTATCTCTGCGCGAGGCATACCAGCGCCGCGATGTGATTCCGTTCGACTCTGAACGCCAGTTTATGGCGACACTTCATGGGACCGCGTCAGGACACGCTTTGGTCTGCATGAAAGGCGCACCAGAAGTCGTGACAACTTTTTGCGCGACGTCGGTGGACGGTACGCAACTGGATTCCGAACGGGTTCATCAGCAGGTGAACGCGCTGGCCGCGAGCGGCATGCGCGTACTGGCGATCGCCTCCGGCACGGCACCAGACTCCATGGCGAAGTTCGAGGGTGTTTCGCCCGGTGTCCCGCTTCAATTCCTGGGACTTCTCGCCATGATCGACCCGCCGCGACCTGAGGCGGCAGAGGCAGTCCAGCGCTGTCTGAACGCGGGCATCAAAGTTAAGATGGTAACCGGCGATCATCCCGCCACTGCACTGGCAATTGGCAAAGCGCTGGGCCTTGTGGACGGGGGGCCTAACCGGCTCGGGTTAGTGACTGGCCTGGAGTTGGCCAGAGCAACCGATGCAGAACTGGAGGACCTCGTGGCATCCAGCAGCATTTTCGCCCGCGTCGCTCCCGAGCATAAATTGCGCCTTGTAAAAGCGCTCCAGGCCAAGGGCGAGGTCGTTGCTATGACCGGCGACGGGGTAAACGACGCGCCGGCTCTGAAGCGTGCCGACATCGGCGTGGCCATGGCTATCAGCGGGACCGCTGTCGCCAAGGAGGCGGCCGACATGGTCCTCGCCGACGACAACTTCGCCTCTATCGCAGCGGCCGTCGAAGAAGGTCGGCGCGTGTATGACAACCTGATTAAGTCGCTGACGTTCATCCTGCCCACGAGCCTTGGGCAGGCGATGATCCTTCTCGTGGCGGTGCTGTTTTTTCCCGTCGTCAACGGGCACCTGCTGCTGCCTATCGAGCCGGTACAGATCCTGTGGGTAAACCTTATCGTGGCTGTTATGCTGACGCTTCCCCTTGCGTTCGAAGCCACCGAACCCGACGTTATGAGCCGTCCGCCTCGCCCTCCTGATGCCCCGCTACTTAGTGGCTTCCTCATTATTCGCACTTTTCTCGTTTCTTCACTCATGACAGCTAGCGCAATCGGCCTGTTTCTCGTCGAGTATCAAAGGGATCTACGATTAGGAATCGACCCGGCCACCGCGCTGGCTGAGTCACAGACCGTGGCTGTCACAACCATCATGCTGTTCCAGGCTATCTATCTCCTCAATTGTCGGTCGCTTACCGATTCGGTATTCCGCATCGGACTGTTCACGAATCTCCACGTGTACTACGGAATCGCAACTGCTCTGGCACTCCAGCTATGCTTCGTCTACCTTCCAGCTGCGAACCGGTTGTTTCATACGCACCCACTAAGGGCGACGGACTGGATTGCGCCAGTTCTGGTTGCCTTCGCGTCACTACTAGTAATCACGTTGGAGAAGCGCTTCTGGCGGTGGCGCGAGAAGCGAGTACGCAAGCCCCCTTCTTCGACCCCTACCGAACAATCACCATGACAGACTGCGTGCTCGATACAATGAGGTAAGGGGCTGAGGCCAAGGCTGGGATTTGTATTGTGCCATTGCTTAACGTACCGACATACACCTCCGCACCTCGCATGTCGAGAATACGGACAGGATTATCAATTAGGTTAGCAAAGGATATGTTGTCGCCGATGTCAACAAGACGACGTTGAGTGGTTAGGATGACGTCTGTGTTGTCCACGCCAGAGATGACCGAGACCGGAAAGTCGAGGAACGTGAGAGCGCCGACGCCACGGGCGTTTGTAAGCCACGGACCTTCATAGATGACAGCTGGGGTGTCGAAATAACCGTAGCCGGGGATGTAGCTGATGGACGTTACGGGTTGTGCGAACCTGAGCTTGACTTCGTTGCCATCGAGTTCGACGGAAGTGGGACGCATGGCGGGAGTACTGTTGGCGAAGAAGGCTTCATGCGATGTGCGTACGACGCCACCGATGTTTGCGTCAGGTGTCATGCGCAATGAAGGTGTGCTGTTCGCATAGCCGAGGAAGCGTAAACGGATTTGTGTTTTGGCTTCGTTGACGAATGTAGCACTTGAGATGTCGGGGGAAGACCACTCGTTGGATAACGGACCCGATGCATCGAAGCCGGAGGAATCGAGATGATGCGCGAGGATGGCTCCAAGGGCGGAGTAGCCCGTTCCTGTATAATGACATCCATCGTGTCCGGGTAGACCCGATGCAGCAATAACGGCAACGTCGGCATAACGCTTCTGAAACAACCGTTGCTTTTCGCGAAGAAGAGCGTGGTTGTTTCCATTACCACCACACCCTGGATGTACCTGAATAAACATGATGCGTTTGAGATTTGGCATTTCTTCGTGCCATGCCGTGTAAAGCGAATCGAACATACCAGAGTAGTCTTCATTGCCAGTATTCGATTCACCTTGATACCAATACATCCAGTTGATATATTTATTTACGTTTGCTACCCTGCGACGATATGCCCATGAGCCGTGAATGGTTGAACGATTTTCGTGGTTCAATGGGTCGCGAAGGTGTTGCTGAATAGTAGTTCCGCCAACCCCGCCGTTAATTACTGCCGAAGGCATGTTGCGTGAATACAAGTGCGCCTGCAGATACATTCCAGTTGCACCAACAGTGCTGCCACCACCATACAGTGTGCCGTTGGAGTACGACCACAACGTGTCGGCAGCACTCTGCGAGAAATTGGCTCCAAATGTCCGTGCGGCATGAAGCCTAGTAGCCGCAGGGTCGCCAAAAACAGAGTTCGACTGACCGCTTATGGCCAGCACGACGCCGTTCATTATGGAGTCGGCTTTTAGCACAGTGTCGCGTGTGCCCGATCGCGCGGCTGTTACGACAACACGATACCGTTGAATGCCTGGATTCGGAATGCCGCGTGTGTATACAAAGTTGGGTCCATCGGTAGCAATCGTCCAATTACGCTGGTCTACCTCAACACCATTAGAATCTACCGTAAGTCCGACGGTGAGGATGCTCGGGTCGACAACAAATCCGTCCACGCGAATCGAGTCGCCGATTGGAATAAGTTGCAGCCGTTTCGGCGATATAGAAAAGGTTACGATCGGCGGAAGCGGGTCTGGCACACGAGCTATATTGTAAAACGTATGAAGCCTGTTATCCTCGATTTCGCGATCGGCATCGGAGATGGCGCCTTTGTAATACACAACTTCGGCTATGTCACCATTAAAGTTGTTCGATGCAGCGAAGGCTGCAATCAAGAACGTTGGGTCGTTGGTCAGAGGCACCACATCGGAAGCCCCCTGCTGATTATTGACCGCAATGTTAGCAACACCGGTGAATGCATCGTAAATAACACGGACAACACACCAACCACTAAGCGGGACGTTGCTGACACTCTGATTTGTGAAGTCGGTGTTATGCAGTACGTGCGGATACACGGTGTTACCCAGCCAGAACGCGTGCTGGTTGCCCGACACAATGTTGTTCGACCCAGCAACGCCGTTGTGTTTTAGCACGACGTACAGTGAGTACGACCCCATGAAGCATTCAGCGTTGTTTACCGTCAGATACGATGTACCAACAAACGTCAGCGTGGGTTTGCCATTAATCGCGGCTGGTGTGACGGTTGGCTGCGCCTGACCCGCTGCGACGGTTGCTGTGATTCCTGAGATGGGGTCTTTCCACTCGCGTACTCCTGTAGCGTCGAGCGCTACGCCCAGGGCAGCGCGAAATCGCACATGTGGAGTGCCTGCATGCACAAGACAAGGAATTGCAAGAACCAGTAGCGCGAGAACTACTGTAAGGGGCTTAGGTAGGGGGCTGGAGTGTTGAAGCGTCATCACCAAAAGTAACAACTACTTTCTCAACATGAGCTGCAGTGTAACCGGACTACTTCCCAATCCTACGTACAGCGTACTCGGCACTACTTCCCTATCGTAAGCACTTCGTATTCGACAATGCCTGTGGGTGTTTTTGTCTCGACCACGTCGCCTACGACCGTGCCGAGGAGGGCTTTGCCGAGGGGACTCGTGACGGAGAGTTTGTTCTTTTCGAAGTCCGCTTCTTCTGGACTTGTTAACTGATAGTCTATGTTCTTCTTGGTCTTGCGATTGAGAAGTGTAACGCGTGAGAGGATGTAGACCTTGTCGTCAGGAAAATCATCGGCTTTGATTACCTGTGCTTTTGAAAGAGCTGACTGCATGCGCGAAATGCGGATCTCCATCAGTTCCTGCTCGTGCTTTGCTGCGTCGTAATCGGCGTTCTCAGAAAGGTCGCCATGCGCACGTGCATCTGCAATCTTTTGTGCGATTTCTCTGCGTCCACGAGTCTTAAGATCGCGCAGGTCGGCCTGTAGCTGCTCTAGGTACTCTTTTGTGATATATACTGCGCCATCAGCCATAACGGCTCTCCGTAATTCTTACAGGTGTCGTAATAAATGTCCCAGCTTGTCGCGCTTCGTTTCGAGATAGCGCTGATTTTCTACCGTAGCAGCGATCTCTAACGGTACGAGGTCGACAACTTCCAAACCATACGACTGAAGTCCGACACGCTTCTTCGGATTATTCGTCATCAGTCGCATTTTCCGAACTCCAAGATCATACAGAATCTGTGCACCAATGCCGTAGTCGCGCGGGTCTGCATGGAAACCCAGATGTGCATTTGCTTCGACTGTGTCCATGCCCTGCTCTTGCAAAGCGTACGCACGAATTTTATTCACAAGACCAATTCCTCGGCCTTCCTGACGCATGTAGAGAACAACTCCGCTGCCTTCTTCTTCGATTTTGTGTAGTGCAGCGTGGAGTTGCGGACCGCAATCACATCGACGCGAACCGAACAGATCGCCTGTCAAACATTCACTATGTACTCGCACGAGAATTTCTTTTGTAGAATCGATTGTGCCCTTGATGATCGCCACATGTTCTTCGCCATCGAGTTTGTTTTCGTAAACTTTTACAACAAACTGTCCGAACTCGCTCGGTAATTGCGCTTCGGCAACAAGTTCGATGAGCGACTCGACGCGTCTACGATGTGCAATTAGATCTTGGACTGAAATGATTTTCAGGTTATGTGTTTCTGCAACCTCTAGCAGGTCTGGCAGCCGAGCCATCGAGCCATCGGTTTTTAGAATCTCGCACAACACACCAACAGGCTTGAGTCCAGCAAGGTTCATGAGATCGGTAACAGCTTCGGTATGACCTGCTCTGCGCAACACACCGCCGTTCATCGAGATGAGCGGAAAGATGTGTCCCGGACGTGCAAAGTCAGCAGGTGCTGTGCCGTCATCGGCCATTGCCCGCACTGTTGCACATCTGTCAGAGACAGAAATACCAGAAGATGTGCCGTGCACATAGTCTATCGAAATCGTAAAGCGTGTGCCATGCAACGCTGTGCTTTCGTCCACCATAAGCGGAAGTTTTAGCTCAAGCGCACGACGCTCGGTAATACTAACACAAATAAGCCCCCTAGCCTCGGTGGCCATGAAGTTTATTACAGCGTCGGTAGCAAGCTCTGCAGCACATACTAAATCGCCTTCGTTCTCGCGGTCTTCATCATCAACAACAATGATGCACTTACCTGCCTTTAGATCGGCAACCGCTTCGTCAATCGTGTGCATGACGTCAGTTCTGTACGACCGATGCGATGGCGCCCTTGTCGAACTTTACGTTGCAGTTTGGTGCAATCGTAATGGTGATGCCATCATCTTCGACGTTGCTAACAATGCCGTGCATGCCCCCTGATGTAACAACCTTATCACCGCGTTTTACAGCATCAAGCATTGACTTGTGCTCTTTAGCGCGTTTTTGTTGTGGACGAATCATCATGAAGTAAAAAATCAGGATGACTGCGCCGAACATGAAGAATGTTGGCATCATATCCATGAGAGGATTGCCGCTACCTTGATCACCAGAAGGTGCAGGAGCCATGAGAAACAAAAACATAGAAATATCCTGTTATGATCGAACTGCGTTTAACTGCTCTATCGTTTCGCGGGACCATGACGCATACGTCCCGTTTATGATGTTCTGCCGAGCGGTGCGTGCCAGCCAGAGGTATAAGGCCACGTTTTGCATGGTGGCAAACATCAATCCAAGGATTTCTCCCGCATGGAAGAGATGGCGAAGATACGCCATGCTGACGTTCTGACTGGCCCATGCGTCCAATCCGGGGTCCAAAGCTTCCTCTTCCCCCTTCCACCGTGCATTCTTAATGTTCACCCTACCCTTGGTCGTAAAAATCGTACCATTCCGCGCATTGCGTGTCGGCATCACACAATCGAACATGTCCACACCCCGCTCTATTGCTCGCAAAATGTTCTCTGGTGTGCCTACGCCCATCAGGTAACGCGGCTTTGAAACAGGCCAAACGGTGTTCGAAACTTCGATCATGTCATACATAAGCGAGGCGTCCTCGCCGACCGCCAAGCCCCCTATCGCATGTCCATCGAAGTCCATATCCACCAGCATCTTCGCACACTCGGTACGCAGGTCGCGGTACACACTGCCTTGTCCGATTCCAAAGTGGTACTGCGGAAACCCGTACAAAGGCTCAACCGCTCGGTGCTGGTCTTGGGCACGCTGCGCCCAGCGCACAGTCTGCTCCATCGACTTTTTCGCAACGTCATGCTCGACAGGGTACGGCGTGCATTCATCGAGCACCATCATGATATCACTGCCAATGGCGCGCTGCATGTCCACAACATTTTCAGGCGTAAACAGATGTTTCGAGCCGTCGATATGCGACCTGAACGTCACACCCTGTTCGTTCATCGTGCGCAGCTCCCTGAGCGAAAACACCTGAAATCCACCGCTATCGGTGAGGATCGGACGTTTCCAATTCATAAAGCTGTGGAGTCCGCCCATTTCACGCAGCACCGTCGTCCCCGGACGTAAATACAGGTGATACGTGTTGCTCAGAATGATCTGAGCATCGAGCTCCTCGAGCGACCTGTGTTCAAGCGCCTTTACAGCCCCCTGCGTACCCACAGGCATAAACACCGGCGTCTGTATGTCGCCGTGTGCAGTACGCACGGTGCCTGCACGCGCTGCGCCGTCGGTTGTTTCGAGCGTGAAAAATTTATCGGGTACTGACAACTGAAGTGTCGATTGCTGTGAAGGGTCTTGCACAAGGGGCTTTGATACGTGTCGCACAAATGTAACTGGCTCCGGTGCTAATTTTGTGGCTCACCAAATTCAACAAGGAAACGCAATGGCTGTTCTCGTAGGCAAACCCGCACCGCACTTTAGCGCCAAGGCCATAATAAATGGCGACGAAGTAGACGATACATTTTCCATAGCGCAGTACAAGGACGAGAAGTATGTGGTGCTCTTCTTTTATCCGAAGGACTTCACCTTTGTATGTCCGACCGAGTTGCATGCATTCCAGGCGGCTCTGCCTGAATTCGAAAAACGCAACGTTCAAGTTGTCGCATGTTCTACCGACTCAGAGCAATCACACTGGGGATGGCTGCAACTACCGAAGGACAAAGGTGGCATCCATGGCATTACGTATCCAATCATCGCCGATACAAACAAGACCATTGCGGCGAATTATGATGTGCTCGATGGATCGTATGATTACAACGACGATGGACAACTCACTGCGACGGCAGAACTTGTTGCGTATCGTGGACTGTTCTTAATCGACAAAGCAGGAATTGTGCAGCACCAAGTTGTGAATTCGAAGGAACTCGGACGTAGTGTCGACGAAGCTCTTCGCATTGTTGACGCGCTGCAGTACTACGAAGCAAAGGGCGAAGTATGTCCGGCCAACTGGAAGCCAGGTCAAGCAGGACTCGTTGACACACACGCCGGTGTTGCAGACTACTTATCTAAACACTGAAACTGCGAAATGCACATACCACTGGCAGCAGATCGCTCATGATAAGCTTTCTCGAACGCGTTTACCGTACTCGCGGATCGCTTTCATGATGTCGGCGTTGTTCTGTTGCATATGCTCACACACCCAGATTGCCGCAAGGATGTGTGTAAGCTGTTCGCCTTCGTCTTCGCCCTGCACACTTATCGCAAGCGGACGTTCTTCTGTGAGATCGCGTTCTGCTTGGTGAAGCTCAGCAGGCGTGTATTGCTCAACTAATTGTTTGATGGATTGAATGTTCATGCAATCAATCGTTCGAGCATTGCAACGACAGTTTCTTCTTTTGCTGTTGCACCTGCTTCTAATAACTCGCCATTGAGGAACGTGGCGAAAAAAGGCAGGTTGTCTACTCCTGCACGTTTCCGTGCTTCGGGGTTGGTTTCTGAATTGATATCCAGAAATGCAACGCCTTCGAAACGGGCGTCGTCGCTCAGACGTCGAAACTTCGGTGCGAACAGCTTGCAGCTTCCGCACCAGTCGGCGTAATACTTTACAATTACTTTGTTGTGCTCTTCTAGAGCGGTCGAGAAGTCGGCGTCGGACATTGTGTGAACTGGCATAAGAGTCATATAGTTATTTAGTATGCGAGAATTAGTTTAGACATCCACATCGACGCACCTGCGCGAATGCGCACAAAATACGATCCTGACGGTAGGTCTGTTAACGCGATTGTAGTCGTCTGCTTTAAGTCGTCGATGTCTTGCATCAACACAACGGTGCCTCGTATGTCGAGAATTTCCAATGCACGGTTAGAACCATTGGGTAGATCGATTGTGATGTCGGATTCGGTTGGGTTTGGGCGGATAACCATAGTCCAGTTCTCAGATTTCTCATCGACACTTACAGGGCCAGCCGACCATGGTTCAGAGCGTGGGGATGGGCAGTCGTGCACGTTGAACGTTTCGACGGATATGGAGGCATTTTTATCACTCGGAATTGTGAACGTACGCTGTGTTGCGCCCGCAATTGGCACACCGTCCACGTACCACTGAAAGCCAATTGCTTCCAATTCCGACGATACTAATGCCTCACCTTCGCGAACGATGGTTGGACGAGGTGGACGGCGCTTGATAATCACTACGACCGAGTCGGTTCTACCAGCACAACCTGCACTGTCCCCAACAAAAACCGAGAAGAGACCGCCTTGATCGGTCTCCGTAAGTACAACACGTCTCTTGCTGGTTCCATTCGACCAAATATGTACAAGACCAGGAGGTGCTTCAAGTATGACAGTGTCTCCGAAGCAAACTGTTGTAGGAGTTAATGCTGTTATTGTTGGACGTGCCTTTTCACAGAATTTTAGAGGCACTTCCCAGATACCGCGACCAACCGTTGCGACTCGGATGGTGCTGGTTGAAGGCACAAACTCTATATCAGAGATGATTTCACCGAGAAAGTCAACTCCGTAGGGCATCAAGTCTTTTCCATCATCATCCTTAACGAATAAACCCTGATCCGTTCCGACAAATAGTCGGCCCGGATCACCTGCACAGTACTGAAGAGCATTGGCGAAGCCGAGACTAAACCCATCGATACGCTTTTCTACACCGGCAGTGATTTCAGTGACGCTGGGACCTCCAGGAGCAATCCAAATCTGTTGCGGATTTTTGGGATGTACAATGAGGTCGCGAATGTACTGATACTTTACATCTGCTAATTGCGCCCATGTCATACCCTCATCTTTTGTTGAGTATAACCCCTTGGTCGTTGCTAGGTAGACATAGTTCGAATTTGACGGTGATATAGCAATGTGGCTGATGTATCCAGAAGGCGCTGGAAGAGGCTGCATAGGCACCCAAGTGGCCCCATAATTAGTACTCTTGTGTACCCTAGAGTAACCAATGTAAAGTATTCCGCTAATCGTTGGATCCGTGACTATCGGAGCAATCCAGTATGATCCCCCATCACCAACAGCCGCTGGACTCGCAATGACCTGCCATGTACTACCACCGTTATCGCTCCTTCGAAAGGTGCCATTTGTTGCACCACTATAAAGGACTTGTGCGTTGTTAGGATCGATGGCGTTGTCAAAGCAATCATTCGGTAAAACAGCACGAAACGACTCACCATCTGTCGATAATGTTGTACCGCTGCCTGTGCCACCACTGAGTGTTAGGTTCGGGTTACCATTCGACACAGATAGTCTATACGCATGTTGAATTCTTAGCCCCTTGCTGATGTCCTTCCACGTCACACCTTCGTCTGCGGACTGCGAAAGACCGCCATCATGCCCAGCGTATAGAATATCTCGCGTAGGGTGAAATTTGAGAAACTGCTGATTTGGTGGAAGCCATGATGCTTGTACGCCCTTGGTATCAGAAGAAAGTATCCAGTCCACTCCCGCATTCGTAGTTCGCCACACGTTCACACCGCCGATGTACCATTCGTTCTCATTCGTCGGGCTTATCGCTGCTGCTAATGCGTACATGCCTACACCAACTGTATCGCTACCGTTACTAGAACCACCGAGTAGATTTAGCATCGTCGGAATCGTGTCAAAGCTTACGCCGGCATCACGTGAAAGTCTGATATTGTCGAGACTTCCATTATCGGCTCGTGCAGAGACTTCCAATAACAACGTGGTATTCGCCTTCGTTACAGCAAAGCGAATGCGGCCAGCAGGAGTATCTTCACCAGTTCCATCCCAACGCATACCGTCATCACTACTGCTCAAAACACCTGCGAATCCTTGGGACGAATACGTGCTAGCATGAAATACGCGCGGTGGTCCTGGGTTTTCTGCGAAGTCGAGATAGTCGTTGCCGAAGTCAACAGGTTCCCAAGTTTTTCCGCCATTTGCAGTTCTCCAGATTCCAACGAAAGGAGGTACGTTGGAAAAGATGATAACTGTCTCAGGATTTATAGGATCTACCCATACCCGACTGATGCTACCTGAATACAAATCTGTGTAGTAGTTAAAAGCTGTGGTATCCCAACTAGTACCTCCATCAGTGGATTTGATAACACCTTTCGTCCATGCATCATACATGACGTCTGGATCAAACGCTGTCATTGCATCGCCCGTGCCGGCATAGAGAATGTTCGCGTCTGACGGAGCAAATACAATATCACTGATTCCGAGAGCACGCATCTTGGGGATGTTGACATGTGTCCAGTTTGCACCAGCATCCGCCGTTTTCCAGATTCCCCCTCGTGCAGTTCCCATAAACATGAGATCGGGATTTGTCGGAGAAATTGCAAGACAGTTAACGCGACCAATACCAACCCAATCCTTAGGAACATTGTTAACGAGTGTAAGTTGAGGCGCAGTCGGGCCCAGCTCTCGCCATTTCTGTGCATTCGACACCAAAGTGCCATAAGTAAACAACGCAAGTAACAGCACCGCCAGCCTACCTACGGAAAGATGTTCGCTTTGAGCCCCCTTTTCCATGCCCCCTCCAAATATTTATCAGAGTCGAATAATCCTAGCCATCCACATCGACGCACCAGCACGAATGCGCACAAAATACGATCCTGATGGTAGGTCTGTTAACGCGATTGTAGTCGTCTGCTTTAAGTCGTCGATGTCTTGCATCAACACAACGGTGCCTCGTATGTCGAGAATTTCCAATACGCGACTGGTAGCACGTGGCAGATCGATCGTGATGTCGGATACAGTTGGGTTTGGGTGGATCGAAAGCGATCGTTGCGCTATTGACGTTTCGTGTACAGCCGTAATGAAATCGAATTCATTTGAGATAGCAGACTGACAACCTTGGTTGTTCGACGCAACAACTCTATAAATACCTTGTGCTGTTAGAACGTGTTTACGTTGTGTCTCACCTGGTATCAACACATCATTGCGAAACCATTGGAATGTCGATGCCCCAATTGCTGATGCCACAAGCGTGTCGGCCTTTTTTGTGATGGATGGTTTCGGCGGCACAGGATTGATTTCCACAACCACCGAGTCGGATACCGCTGAGCAACCACTACCGTCTTCTACATTCACCCAGTATGTTTTACTGTCTGAAATACTGGTTAAGACTATCGAGCTTGTAGTTAACCCATTCGACCAACGGTACGAAGCAAATCCTGCTGAGGCTTCGAGCTTGACTGTGTCGCCAAGACAGACCTTCGTTGCGCCTGCACTTGTGAGCACAGGCTTGTTTGCAGTACAGAACGTAACTGGTACCTCCCAGATTCCCCTGCCAAAGGTTGAAACCCGAAGCATGTTTGTTGTGGAGATATATTCCATATCCGTTACAATGGTTGTAGGCATGTTCGTGCCGTACGGAATCCATTCGCTTCCTCCAATTGGCATTGTGAACACTCCGAGGTCGGTTCCTACCATGAGTCTGCCCTGATCGCCCTGTAGATACTTCACAGAATTACATGGCACATTCGCGAGCCCACGGCGTGTTATGCCTTGCACGGTGCCGTTGTTGACTTCTATGATTTTACGGGCCGCCTGATAACCACCGTAGGTAACCCAGTAACGACCTGGCTCTGTTGGATGCACTTCTATGTCTTGAATGAAACCAGTGCCGAGTGGGTCGACCTTCGTATTCCATGTCTCGCCACCGTTGGTTGTGTACCACAGAACGTCATCTGTGGCTGCATACATGTAGTTGGTGTTCGACGGAGCGACGGCAAGGTGACGGATATGCCCATCACTGAACTCTGAAATTGGCGTCCATGTGTTGCCGAAGTCGGTGCTCTTATACACCCGTGTAAACGCAACGTAGATGGTACCGCTTATGGTGGGATGTGTAGCGATTGGCGATGTCCACGCACCGCCTGCGTCACCAACTTCGTCCGGATTTACCATACCCGTCCACGTATTGCCTCCGTCTACACTTCGCATGAAGTTTCCGTTCTGACTGCTGCCGTAGAGGACGTTCGGATTGTTCGGGTCGATTGCATTGTCCATGCCGTCGGCGAAAAGCACGTGACGAAAATTGATGCCATCAGTGGTTAACATTGTGCTGTTGTCCTGAGCACCAGCAATCGTGAGGTTGGGTTTGATGTTGGACACTGAGAGAGCATAATACTGCTGAATTCTTAGCCCCTTACTGATGTCCTTCCAAGTCGTGCCATTGTCCGTCGATTGTGCAATACCGCCATCGTGGCATGCATAGAGGATATTGCGTGACGGGTGGTATGTAAGAAAGTGCTGATCGGCATGTAGCCATGGCACCGACCCTCCGGTCCAGTTTGTTGCAATCGAAAATCCCGCACCACTGTTTGAAGATTTCCAGATATTCACGCCGCCGACAAGGAACACGGTGGGGTCGATCGGACTAACTGCTCCAGCAAGGGTGTACCATCCGTTGCCTCCGCTGCCAGCACCAGATGGCGAATAACCTAGAAGATTCTGTGGCACTTGTACGCCGCTAAATGTCTGCCCCTTATCATAGGACAGATATACTCCCTCTAGTCCACCGTCTTCGAACCGTGATGCAACTGCCATAATCATGTTTACATTAGCCTTGGTTACCGACAGCCGAATGCGGTTTGCATCCGGAAGTGGCTCGACTTCTTCCCAGTCCACACCATTGTTCGTCGAGCGGTAAAACATTGCATTGCCTGTATACCCATAGGTTGTTGCATAGAGGAAATCTGGTGCCAACGGATTACCAATCATATCGCGATAGATGCCGTTAGGTGAAACCGCAGTCCACGATGTGCCACCGTCGGTTGTGCGCTGTATGTCTCGGTTCGTTGCTGCAAGAACGATGTCTGCATTACGTGGGTCGACCCACAAACGAGCGACGAGCCTATTGTTCGAAGCCTCGTAGTTCAGGTCCGTTAGTGACCATGTTGCGCCACCATCGACAGACTTAAGCACACCATACGAGAACGAACCATTTGCTGTGTTGCCTGGAAATGTTCCGTTGACATCACCTGTTGCCACGTACATCACGTTTTCGTTTGACGGTGCAATGGCAATGTCGCTTACGCCAAACGTTGGTAGCGAAGGCACATCAATCGGTGTCCACAACGCCCCAGCGTTGGTTGTCTTCCAGATACCTCCGAGGGCGGACCCTAAAAACATGACGTCGGGTTGCGTTTGCGAGATTGCTAAACAATTCACACGTCCAATCCCTTGCCAGCCCCCTACAAGCTCATCGGGTCCGATCGGACCCAATTCAACCCACTTGGGCGATGCCTGTACATCTGCATCACGTTTACGTCGTTCGATACGTTGCGCTTCGCGTGCATAGAGTTCAGCGGTCGGAAATCCGCCATCAGGCATACGCCTAGCTTCCCAGAACCAAGCCATGCGCTTGTACTGTTTGCTCTTTTTGATTGCATCGTTGGCTTGCAGCGATAGCGCAAGAGTCAGTCCAAAAAGAACTACCAATACTCGACGTGTATACATGTGCGTCTTAGCCATCCAAGAAGTCTCCGTAATTTGCGCATCAACAAATCTACTATATGAAAAGAGACCCAAAACGCGTGGTGTTAGGAATGTCTGGTGGCGTCGACTCAAGTGTTGCCGCTGGACTGCTCGTGGAGCAAGGTTACGACGTAATTGGCATCACAATCAAAACGTATCGGTACGAGGATGTAGGGGGCAACGTCGGCAACGATTCTACATGCTGCTCGCTCGACGGCATTAACGATGCGCGTCGGGTTTGTCAGCAGCTTGGCATTGCACATTATACTGTCGACTTTTCAGAGACCTTTCGCAAAAACGTCATCGACTACTTTATCGATGATTATCTCGAAGGCAACACACCAAATCCGTGCGTGCGATGTAATAGACAAATCAAGTGGGCCGAAATGTTACGCAAGGCCGATTCGCTGGGAGCGGGCTTTATTGCGACCGGACATTATGCGAGCATTGCTCATGACGAAGCAACGAATCGCCGATGGATACAACGAAGTCCGGATGCATCGAAAGATCAGTCGTACATGCTGTGGAGTGTCCGCGAAGAACACCTCGCTCGCACACTCTTCCCTCTTGCCGGCTTCACAAAACCAGAATCGCGTGCACATGGCGAACGCCTTGGCCTGCCGCTGCGTCCGAAACCAGAATCGTATGAAATCTGCTTTATTCCCGACAACGATTATCGTCGTTTCTTGAAAGACAATGCTGCCGAAGCGCTAGAAGAAAAAGCCGGACAAGGCGCTATCATGTTCGAAGGCGAACGTATTGGCACACACGAAGGATTTCCGTTCTATACAATTGGTCAGCGTAAGGGGCTCGGTGTTACACATTCCGAACCGTTGTATGTGCTGAATGTGTTGCCGCAGGAAAACATCGTCGAACTTGGCACAGAAGATAAACTCATCCATCAAGGACTTGTTGCTACCGACATGAACCTTATGAAGTATGCCGATCTTTCAACGCCGCAGCGCTTTCGTGTGAAGATTCGGTACAAGGACGAAGGAGCCCCCGCAGTCTGTTGGACTTACGAGGGCTTGCTTCATATTCGTTTTGATGAGGGACGTAAAGCTATTACGCCTGGACAGAGCGTCGTGATGTACGAAGGCGAAGACGTCGTCGGCGGTGGCATTATTCGCAACTGGGTCGACTAAGTCAAACAACCTCGTCTACCGACGTTAGCTAGCAACAATTAGCGCTTCACAAGCTGACGCATCCACACCGACTCGCCTGCACGTACACGCACGAAGTATGTGCCCGATGCAACGTTTGAGAGCGACATGCTTAGATCAGTTACGCCATCAATTGCTTCTGACATAAGAACTACTGTTCCAAGTGTGTTCACAACCTCAACGATGCGGCTCATGCCCGGTGGAAGTTGAATGCGTACATCACCATCTGTCGGGTTAGGATAGATCGCAAATGTTGCAGCTACGTCGTCCTGTACAGAAACGGGCCCGATTACAAACGTATACGGCTCTGAACTGACGGTGCATCCATCGGAATTCGTAACGGTTACCGAATACGTTCCGCTCTGTTGTGGTACGAATTCGCGCTGGGTACCACCGCTGACAGCAACGTCACCAGCATACCATTGGAAAAGCGTTATGCCACCAATTGCAGACGACCTGATCGTATCACCGCCACGGCGAGTGATGCTCGGTTTGGTAGGACTGCGCTTGATTGTAATTGTAATTGGTTGGGATACGTTGGTACAGCCATTGGCATCTTCGACATTCACCGTGTAGGTACCAGTTTCGCCAACACTACCCAGACGAATCGACTTTGATGTTGAGCCGTTCGACCAGATGTACTTCGCAAATCCGTCAGAGGCCTGAAGTTCAATGCTATCGCCAGCGCACACAGTGGTCGGACCTACAGGTGACACCTGAGGTTGTGGAGCCGAACAAAGTTGTGCTGTGATTTCCCAGATGCCACGTCCGTACGTTGCAACACGCAGCTTCGACGTTGGTGTAATAAATGAAATGTCTGTAACGATTGTTGTCGGCATACCGTTGCCGAATGGCGACCACGATGTGCTTCCGTCATCTTTAAAGAAGACACCAACATCGGTTCCCACATATAGTCTGCCTGGCGAACCCCTTTGGTAGTACACTGCATTGCAAGGAACGTTTGGTAATCCTGCACCAGTAATGTTTGTGACAATACCATTTTTTACTTCAACAATTTTTGTCGATATATATCCGCCATAGGTAACCCACCAACGCTTAGCGTCAATTGGATGTACTTGGACATCCTGGATATATCCTCCGCCAATGCCACTCTGTGCCTGCCAGGTTTGTCCGCCATTCGTTGTGTACTTAACAGAGGAATTAAAACCAGCATAAATGTACTGGTCATCTGAAGGAGCAACGGCAAGGTGACGTATGAGATCGTCTTGAGGGAAGTTGCTAATCTTCTCCCAGTTGCTTCCGTAGTTATCACTCATGTGCACGTTGGTGTAACCAACGTACACCATGCCTGTTGTTTTGGGATGCGTAACTATTGGTGTCACCCACGAGCCGGCTGGCTCACCGAGTCTTTGCGCATTCGCAATAAAATCCCAGTTAAATCCTGAATTCATCGATCGCGAGAAGTTTCCGTATTGCGAGCTGCCATACATGATCGTAGGATTTTCTGGGTCGATTGCGTTATCCATGCCGTCGCCGCCTAGTACATGTACAAACGAAGTGCCGTTCGAAGACAGGGTCGTGCCGTTGTCTTGTGCTCCGGCAATTGTAATGTTTGTATTTACGCTCGATGTAGCGAGGGCGTAATACTGCTGAATCTTAAGCCCCTTACTTATGTCCGTCCACGAAACGCCCTTGTTTGTCGACCGTGCAATGCCGCCATCGTGGCACGCATAGATGATGTCGCGCGAAGGATGACATTTCAAATAGTGCTGGTCGGCATGAACCCAAGGTGCACCGTTTCCGTTGTTATGTGCCGATAACGTAAATGCTCCAGCAGCGTTTGTTGAGCGCCAGATGTTCACTCCACCAACAAAAACATGATTGGCATTTGATTGATGTATCTCGAGGGCGAGGTCGTACTGGCCTTGTCCACCTACGTCGTTACCGCTTGATGACCAGCCAAGAAGGTTTTTCGAACCAGCTACTTTGTCGTATGTCGCTCCCTGCGTCGTCGATTTGTAAATGCCTTCAAACCCACTATTCGATGCAAGTGCAGCAAGACCCATTACAAGGTTTGCATCGGCGCGCGAAACCGCTAATCGAATGCGCTGAGCAGCAGCAACCGATTTTGTTAACGTCCATGTTAATCCGTTATCAATCGACCGAAAGATAGCTGCACCACCCGAACGTGATGAAGTAGCAGCATGAAGGATGTCCGGCTGATCGATGTTGCCAACGAGATCTCTATAGAATGCCGAATTCGAAACTTGATTCCATGTCGCGCCGCCATCTGTTGTGCGACGTATGCCTGTATATGTGGCCGCGACGACGATGTCTGCATTACGCGGATCGACCCAAAGGCGTGCGACAAGGTTGTTACTTTCTGCTGTCATCGTAAGGCCTGTAGTCGTCCAGGTTGTACCCCCATCTACCGACTTAATTACTCCATACGAGAAACCAGGAAGGTTAGAAACTACACCCGGAATAGAAGCATTGGCGTCGCCTGTGGCCACATAAATAATGTTTGAGTTCGATGCAGCAATCGCAATGTCGCTTACACCAAACGTTGGAAGAATAGGCACATTCACAGCTGTCCAGTTACTACCAGCATCTACGGACTTCCAAATTCCACCCTGAGCAGACCCAAGAAACATCAAATCGGGGTTCGTGCGAGAAATTTCAACGCAGTTCACGCGACCTATACCGTTCCAGCCGCCGTTTACGGAAACGCTGGAGGGTCCGGTCGGACCCAATTCAACCCATGTTGCTTGTGCTTGAACATCAGGCTCCATCTTGCGACGATTCACTTTCGCCGCTTCCGTCGCGTATTGCAGCGACGAAGGGAATCCTCCGTCAGGAGTTTGGCGAGCCTCCCAGAACCACTCCCAACGACGGAACTGTTTGCTGACCTTTGTCGAACCGTCAGGCTGAACGCGTTCAAGCTGACTTTTGAGATCGGCGCGTACACGCACATAGTCGCCATCAGTCGCAACAAGTGTTACGGCAACCAGACAAAACGTGAGTGCAATCGAGAATGTATGTTTCATATTCATCTAGGAGTTAGTGTCGATGTAATAGGGTCGCCGACCGATGACGCTGACATAACGTATGTGTTACGCAGAGCGTGCAATCAACCGTCATGTCTCAGGTTTTGCGTCTCAGCTTTCGTGCGCCCTTGTAGTATCGTAACGTGTTGGCAATCATAGACTCACCAAGTGTTACTTTCAAAAGTTGTTTAGATGTTAATGTCACCCGTTCGTGTCCGTTTGCCTGTCGCGCGGCATGTATCATCTTCTGAATGCCCGTAAACAGAACTCGCACGGGAAGTTTATGATACACTCCAAGAACCAACTGCGAGCATGCGGCCACCACCGACCTACCAAATGCTCTCACCGACGAAAAGTACCGAAACTGGTAGCGAACAACCTGTTCCGACATTAAAAGCCACCGAGCCGAATGATCTTTGTTGTCGTATGCACCGACATGAATCGTTCGCATCCAAGGCACATACTTTACTTCGTAGTCACGTGCAATAAGTCGAGCTGCCAAGTCCGCCTCCTCGAGGTAGAATTTGTCCCAAAAGCCCCCTGCTTCGAAGAAGGGACCCTTACGTAGAATGGCGCATGCTCCGTAGAAAAAACCTACGTCCAGACCGTCCTCAGGGATCGTTTCGTACCGTGCGGCATATGGGTGCCAGTTAAACACGACACCTGTACGCTCGTCGACAATCTCACCTGCAAGCACTGCAAGGTTCGTGCGCTGCTCCATGAACAAGACCCCACGTTCAAGCGTGTCGGTGTCTTCGGGGTATGCGTCGTCGTCCGTTCTGAACAACAGTGGCGCCGACGCGAGCTCTGCACCTTTGTTAAAGGCTAACGGACCGATGTTCTCTGGAAGATGCCGGTAGGTCATCTCCGGATACACCTCGCGCATCATGGCATCTGTGCCGTCGTTCGAACCGTTATCCATGACAATGAACTCAATCTCGCGCAGTGATTGCGACGCATAATGTTTCAGGCACCGTCGCAGTATGTCGCGGCGGTTGCGCGTAACGATGACAACACTAAGTCGCGGTAACACTTGCACTACGACACAAAGATACCATTCAGATCGCCTTTCAGAGCGATATTTGCACCGTTCACTACGCATACGGAGCATCATGTACGGTTCTTTTAAAGAGCAGCTTACGAACGAGCTTGCGTCGATACGCGAAGCGGGATTGTTCAAAAGCGAACGCATTATTACATCGCCACAGGGACCCGAGATTACGGTCAGCGGATCTGCACGGCCCGTGCTGAATTTCTGCGCGAACAATTACCTCGGACTTTCCTCGCACCCCGACATCATCGCAGCTGCAAAAGACGCACTCGATTCGCACGGTTTTGGTATGTCGAGCGTGCGCTTTATCTGTGGTACGCAGGACATTCACAAAGAACTCGAACGGCACATCGCCGAATTCTGTCAGACCGACGACACCATTCTCTACGCTGCATGCTTCGATGCAAACGGCGGCGTGTTCGAACCTCTGCTGGGAGAAAACGATGCAATCATTAGCGACTCTTTGAACCATGCCTCGATTATCGATGGTGTGCGCCTTTGTAAAGCAAAACGTTATCGCTATGCATCGTGTAACATGCAAGAGCTCGAAGAACATTTGAACTCAGCCCGCGCCGAAGGTGTCCGTAACATTTTAATCGCCACCGATGCTGTGTTTTCGATGGACGGTACCATTGCACCTCTCGACAAAATCTGCGACCTCGCCGACAAATACGAAGCGCTTGTGATGGTCGATGAGTGTCACTCGATGGGCTTCATGGGCAAGAACGGACGTGGCGTTGTTGAGCATTGCGGTGTAACCGGACGTGTTGACATTATCACTGGCACACTCGGCAAGGCAATGGGAGGGGGCATAGGGGGCTTTACGACTGGACGCAAGGAGATCATCGAGTTGCTGCGTCAGCGATCACGTCCGTACCTCTTCTCGAACTCCCTTCCGCCCGCCATCGTCGGCGCTGGCATTGCAACCATGAAGCTGCTCAGCTCGACAACTTCGCTGCGCGACACACTCGAAGAAAACACAACGTATTTCCGCGAGCGCATGAGTGCACTAGGATTCGATATCGTGCCGGGCACACATCCTATTGTGCCTGTCATGTTATACGATGCGGCGCTGTCGCAAAAGATGTCCGAACTGTTACTCGAAGAAGGCATCTACGTCGTCGGCTTCTTCTACCCCGTCGTTCCGAAAGACAAAGCCCGCATACGTGTACAGGTATCCGCTGCACACACACGCGCACACCTCGATGCATGTGTCGATGCATTCGAACGCGTCGGTAAAATACTTGGTGTACTAAAAGCCGGAGTACTTCAATGATCGAAGGTCTATCGACGATGATAACGTTTTTTACCAACGACCTCGGAGCTAATCGATGATCGTTGGAATATGCGGTGCTGGAACCATGGGCCGCGGTATTGCCATTGCGTCGCTCGCAGCGGGACATACCGTTGTGCTGTTCGATGCAATTCTTACGACGCTCGCAAGTGCCGATAAGAACATTGCAGACCAGCTCGCAAAGAGCGTCGAAAAGGGCAAGATGTCTGCAGAAGACCGCGAGTCTTCCCTCTCTCGTCTTTCAACGAGCACCACGCTCGACGGACTTGCGAATTCTGACATCGTAATCGAAGCTATTCTCGAGAACCTCGAAATAAAGCAGGCATTGTTTATCAAACTCGAAGCGTTGTGTCGTCCAGATGCACTTCTCACATCGAACACATCTTCGATATCCATTACTGCCCTTTCGTCCTGTCTAAAGACCCCTACCCGATTTGCGGGATTACATTTCTTCAACCCCGCGCATATCATGAAGCTGGTTGAAGTAGTAAAGGGTACACTTACGTCAGATCCAACCGTAACCGCCTGTGTAGAATTCGCCAACGGACTAAGCAAGAAACCAATCGTGGCGAAAGACGTGCCGGGCTTTGTTGTGAATCGCGTTGCTAGAAATTTTTACAATGAGGCGCAGCGCATCGTCATGGAAAACGCCGCATCCATTCCTCAAGTCGACACACTTATGAAAGCCCTCGGCTTCAAAATGGGTCCGTTCGAACTCATGGACCTCATCGGCGTCGACGTGAACCTCGACGTCACAAAATCGATGTACGCCGGCTACTTCAACGAACCACGCTTCAACCCTTCGCTACTTCAACAGCAATACGTCGACGCAGGCCTTCACGGCCGCAAAACCAAGAAGGGCTTTTACGATCACGAAGGATAGAACAAGGACCGGAATGCGATTGTTAGCCGTGAGCGTATGAGTTTTTATAGGGGTAATGTTCGTGCGCACTTCTATGTTGGCGGTCTTCATCTTCGGCATCGTCAGTGCGACAGCAGCATCCGATGGCGACATCTCATTGCGCTATCGACTGTCATATGGAAAGTCGTGGTTTACAGGTACCACACTGGCAGTAGCTGGGCAGGAGGTGTGTCCATCGTTCGGGGACTTCAACGGAATTTATTCGTCGCAATCTGTTGGCCTGGGAATTTCATTTCTTGGAATCGGACATTTTAGCATCGACGGTGGCGTTCAGACCATGGTCGCATACGGACAGATCCCAGGTGATTCGCTACCTTCTCTCGATCCGAACGGCAAAGTCATCTTTTGCGTTGTTCAGTACGAGGGTAGCATCTCGCTTTTCGATGGATATATTCGACCTTCGGTTGCCATAGACCTACCGCTGGGCATAACAGCAGAATGTGGCGCGAGAATTTTATTCAACGCATCAAATAACGTGACTATTGTACTCCGCTTAATCTCAGATGATAGCGTCGTATTTGATAGACAGGAAGCGCCTGGTGTCATATTATTCGATAACGATCGAGCGATGGTAACCAGTAGGGGTCCGATTCCCAGCCTTCCTCCTACACGCATAGACATCGATATAGCGGTTGGCAAATCGTTTGTCATCGACGATGTCACAATTCAACTTCAGGCGATGAACAAATCGGACTAACAGATATGATCCTTGATGCTCGAGTAAGGAGTTATGCGCTTGCAGGTACGCTCGCATTTCTTTATCGCTTATAGTTGCAGAAGAGATCATCAATAGTCGCTTACTTCGGGTAGTAGCTCACATCATATAGTCGCACAAAATTGGGGGAGTTATGCGTTGTGTCTGTTTTGTTGCTGTATTGATCATTGTCGTCAATGCTCGTGCTGACGATGGTTTGATTTTACGCAGTAAAATATCGTACGGGAATGCGTTGTTCGATGGTGACGTTAAGCCAATCCTGAATTCACCTGCAATTCTATATCCATCACACTATAGCTTTAAAGGTCCGTATCGAAGTTTCTCAATGGGTGTCGGCACAGACTTAAATCAAACATTTACCGTAAGTGCGGATATCGGAATTCATAGTATGTCAGGATCGAATACCGAACCTGGGTGGGGATTTAGAGCAATAAACCCAGATGGCTCATACACAGAATCGGGTCTGGAGTATGATCTTGATGTTTCGGTGTTTGATGCGTTCTTGCGTCCGGCCGTGGCGATTCAACTTCCCATTGGATTTTCTATAGAATTAGGTTTACCGGTTCGTTTCAATGTGAACAGCAGGATAGCTTCAACTGTACGGTATGTCTCCGCTCCCAACTCAAGGTTAGATTCCGCCTACGCTGACTCGATGTTTGCTGCCAGTGGGCATCACCCTGTTTTTGATGTTGACAAACCCGTACGTCTGTACGATCAGGAAATCGAAGACATGCCTACGGTGTTAGTTGCCTTTGATTTGGAAATCGGAAAAGCCTTCGTCGTTAAGGACGCTACGGTTCAAATTCTTGCTGGATACAGATTCGGTTTCGCACCGATAAGTGCTGTGCGTAGTCTCCGTGTGAATGCTATAGACCTATCACTTTGCGTGATGTACCGGCTTTAGTATTAGCCTAAGCTTCAGCAACATCGTATTTGATTGCGGCACTGTCCTTATTTTCAAGAACCCATTCGCATTCGCACAACACGTTGCGACTTCTGTTCGTGTCGTGAAATGACGAAAACCCTTTTCTACATTCCGGTTGCCCTTGAGTCTCCCAACTCTTATAGCCTCTCGCTTTGCGTTTTCACTTCGCGGTAACGGCTTTGCGCGGTTCACGACTATTGTGTCGGTTGTTAGCGTTGCCCTGGGCTGCATTGCATTAATTGTTGCGATGAGCGTGTTACGCGGCTACGAAGAAGCCATCGTTGCAACAGCAACACAGTTTGCAGCACCGATCGAGATACGTCCGATCTTCGGACAAACCATACCCGAATCCGATAAGGTAATCGCTGCCGTCAAAAACGTCGAGGGAATTAAAGAAGTCGACCCCATCGTCTCGCGCGAAGCACTCGCCCGCACACGCAAGGGCGTCGACGGCATCCTCCTCCTCGGCGCAACGCCTAAACGTATGGCGGTCTTGAACGAAGCTATTGTCAACTGGCAAGGGGCTGCTTCGCAAGGGGCTATCAATGCACCAGGGGCCCCTTCGCAAAGGGTTAACAATGCATCAGGGGCTGCTTCGCAAGGGGCGCTTGTTGGTGTGGACTTGGCTACGCGACTCGGTCTAAACGCTGGTGATACGCTCGTTGTGTATGCATCGAGTTCGTCGAGCACATCGACCGAGCCGATGTTGTTCACGGTTAGAGTGCGCGGTGTAATTCGTTCGGGCATGCAGTCGTTCGACGATGCGGTGGTTGTAATGGACATCACAGCATTGCAATCTGCGCTTCGTATGCAGCCGTCAGAGATTTCTGGACTAGCTGTGTACCCAGATGACACAGACATGGATGCAGATGTGATGGCGACCATGATTGGTCCGGTTATCGGACCCCGTCTGTTCCCACAGACCTACACACAACGTTTTCAGTCGATGGCTTCGTGGATTGCATTACAGAAAGAACCCATACCAATTGTTCTAGGTCTAATCAGTATAGTTGCAGTGTTTACTATTATCTCGACGCTACTTATTGCCGTTGTTGAGAAGTCACGCAGTGTAGCCGTATTACGATGTCTGGGCATGACGTCGAGGTCGATTATGTCGGTGTTTGCGCTGAACGGACTCCGCATTGGCATCACAGGCATTTTGCTGGGCACGGGCGTTTCGCTGACATTTATTCTAGCGCAGAAATACTTCGAGTTTATTCGGCTCGATGGCACCATCTATTATTTATCGGCGTTGCCCGTTTCCCTGAGCCCCTTACCGTTTGTACTTGTGCCTTCGGTTACGCTTGTATTGTGCCTGGTGGCAAGTGTGATACCTATGATACTCGCTTCGAGGGTAAGTCCGGTGCGGGCGCTGCGTTTTTCTTGAAGAGGTAGTAGTCGACGCTAACGCGACCTGGACCGAAGAAGAATACCAGCATCGATAAGAGCAGGAAGACGACTGGCAGTTCTTTCTTGCTGAACGGATCGTTCATGAAAAAGACAAAGACGATGATAGAGAACAAACCAATGCTCATGATTGCTGCGGGACGTGTAAAGAGTCCAACAATCAAGAGCACACCACCAAGAAATTCTGTATACGTTGCAAGAAACGCTTGAAAGCCCGCAAGGGGCCATCCATAAGACGTTAGCTTTTCTGTCATGCCTGCCGTGCCGTCAAAAACTTTCGAGGAGCCGTGGTACACCAACAGCATACCCAGCGCTACGCGCAGAATTACCGTCCACGTGCCGACCATCCATGGGTCTGTTAGGAAGTGTTTGTAAGAGCGGAAGTGCATAGACATATCATGCCGGTGTAAGTGATGACGCCATAATGCGTGGCAACGCACCTTCATAAGACTCACGCAGATCTTCGACCGAGCAGTCTACAAGGTCGGCAACGACGAACCTATTACCACCTGTTGTTCCAAGCGTTACGAACGGTACCGACGCAGCTTCACACCTCGAACGTATCTCATCTCTCTGTGAAGGGGCTGCGCTGATGATAATCCGCGACTGTGCTTCACCAAATAGATGACCTGCATGTTTTTCAAATGGGAATGCGATATCAGCACCAATGCCGTTACCCATCGACATCTCGGCGAGTGCTACAAGGAGTCCACCTTCTGCACAATCGTGCGCACACGCTGCAATGCCATCGCGAATAAGCTCGAGCGTGAGTTTCTGTAGACGGACTTCTTCGTCCAGATCGATGAACGGTGCGTCCCCTGCCAGCTTGCCCTTCACAACCTTCATGTATTCAGAGCCACCAAGCTCGTTGCGTTGCCATCCGAGCATGTGAATGTGCTGGTTGTTATCTGTGAATGCAGAACCAACAACAGTATCGATGTCATCAATGAGTCCGAGCATTCCAATCGTCGGCGTCGGAAACACCGCGTGTGATTGCGACTCGTTGTGAAAGCTAACATTACCGCCCGTAACAGGTGTGTCGAACGCACGACATGCATCACCCATTCCACGAATAGCCTCTGAGAACTGCCAAAACACTTCAGGATCGTATGGATTTCCAAAGTTCAAACAGTTCGTAATTGCAACGGGTTGTGCCCCAACACACACGCAGTTGCGTGCAGCTTCGGCAACGGCAATCATTGCACCACGATGCGGGTTTAAGTACACGTAGCGACTGTTGCAATCTGTTGTCACAGCAACGGCGCGTCCGGGGAGTTCCTTGATGCGCAGAACTGCAGCATCGCCGTCGAAACGGACAACAGAATTTGTGCCGACTTGCGAATCGTATTGTTCGTAAATCCAGCGCTTGCTTGCTATGGTTGGAGAAGCAAGCAGACGCATGAGGATCGAGGTGCACTCAAGGGTTTGAAGGAACGGACCGTGATCGATTGCACGCCGTGTCATCTTCAGATAGTCGGGCTCTGTCTTTTCGCGTGTGTACACAGGTGCGCCACCACCAAGCACAAGTGAGTGTGCAGGAAGATGTGTTACTAGTTTACCATTACGTGTTACGTCAATAAATCCGTCAGCAGTGACTTCGCCAATCTGAATAAACGGCACATCCCACTTTTCGCAAATCTGCAATGCCTGCTCTTCGCTTCCCTTTTTCACAACGACCAGCATACGCTCTTGCGACTCCGACAACATAATTTCATACGCCGACATCCCTGCTTCGCGCAGTGGTACTAGATCGAGATCGATGCGCATTCCAACGCCACCCTTTGCACTCATCTCAGAGGTCGAGCAGCTAATACCAGCGGCACCCATGTCTTGCATGCCAACAACAACACCTGCACGTATGAGCTCGAGTGACGATTCGAGCAGAAGTTTTTCTGCGAATGGGTCGCCCACTTGTACGGTCGGACGCATGTTTTCCGTCAGCTCGTCGAACTCGCGCGAAGCAAGCAACGACGCGCCGTGAATGCCATCACGTCCCGTTGCCGACCCCATAATAAACACTGGGTTCCCCACACCCTCTGCCGTAGCCGAAGCCATGGCATCTGCCTTGAGCACACCAACGGCCATCGCATTTACTAATGGGTTATCGGTATAACAACGGTCGAAGTACACCTCACCCGCAACCGTCGGCACACCAAAGCAATTGCCGTAATGTCCGATGCCATGCACAACGCCTTTTATGAGGTACTTCGTCCGTTCCGTATCCGGTTCGCCAAATCGCAACGAGTTCAATGCCGCAATCGGACGCGCACCCATGGTGAAAATGTCGCGAAGGATGCCCCCTACGCCCGTGGCAGCCCCTTGAAACGGTTCGACTGCACTTGGGTGGTTATGCGATTCAATCTTAAATGCAACACCGTAACCTTCTCCAATATCAATAACGCCAGCATTTTCTTCTCCCGCTTCCACCATCATGCGTTTGCCCTTGCGAGGTAACGTCTTTAGCAGCGCGATAGAATTTTTATACGAGCAGTGTTCGCTCCACATCACCGAATACACACCAAGTTCAGTGTAGGATGGTGTCCGGCCAAGCACCTCGCATATAGCGGTGTACTCGTCGGGGGTGAGGCCCAGCTCTTTTGCTGTTTCGGCAGTTACTTCAAGTTCAGTGTAGGGTGTTTGTGTTGACATTGTTGTTGACTCAGGCATGAACGATGGCATTCGTATCGGTGGGTTGTTCGATTGGTGTGCGACGTGTTATTTCTTGAACGAACCCGCTTGCGGCTGCTCCGGCTAACATCGATAGGAATGATTCGGGTTGTTTTAGAGGCCAGTGTTCTTTTACAAAGAAGGTCGAGTAGTTGCCACTTCTGAATTCTGGTGTGTCAATCACTAACCGACAAAAAGGAATCGTTGTCTTGAAGCCAGCAACGTGATAATTATCGAGTGCTTTTATGGTCTTCTCGATACAGGCTTCGCGATTATCTGCATAGATTATAAGTTTTGCAACCATCGGGTCGTAATGGACAGTAACCGCATACCCTTCGTACAGTGCACTGTCGTTGCGAATGCCATCACCTTCGGGCAACTGCATAAAGCTTACAGCGCCTGTGTCAGGCAGGAAGTCGTTAAACACATCTTCGGCACACACGCGGCACTCAATGGCATGTCCGTGTGGCACCGCAATATCCTCTTGCTTCATGGTAAGGGGCTCGCCCGCTGCAATCCGTAACTGCTGCTCGACAAAGTCCACACCAGTTACCATTTCCGTCACCGGATGTTCGACTTGCAAACGCGTATTCACTTCCATGAAGTAGAACTCGCCTTTTGCATCGAGCAAGAATTCTATTGTACCTGCATTTGTGTACTTCGCATCTTGCACCAAGCGCGCTGCGGCTTCACCCATTGCTTTACGAACGGCTGGTGTTACGGCAGTCGACGGAGATTCTTCGATTACTTTTTGATGACGTCGTTGTATCGAGCATTCACGTTCGGGGAAATACAGCACCGTGCCATTGTTATCGGCAAGAACTTGTATCTCGATATGTCGCGGCTGTTGAATGTAGCGTTCGATAAAGACACGTCCGTCGTTAAACGCCGCCACCGCCTCATTCTGCGCAGAACGAAATGCAGCTTCGACCTCGCTCATCTTCTCCACGATGCGCATTCCTTTGCCTCCGCCCCCTGCCGCTGCCTTTATGATAACGGGCATTCCAATGCGTTCTACTACACGCCGTGCATCCTCGATGTCAGCCACGGCTCCGTCCGACCCCGGCGACACCGGCACGTTCGCAGCAATAGCAATCTCGCGTGCAGCAGTCTTATCGCCAAGCATTGCAATCGCCTCAGGGGTGGGTCCGATAAACGTCATCCCCGCTTCGGCCACCATACGTGCGAACTCTGCATTCTCGCTCAGAAACCCATACCCGGGATGAATGGCATCACACTGCGTGGCAATGGCGGCATCGAGCACCTTCTGTGCAATCAGATACGACTCACGCGGCGTATACCCTCCGATAGCCACAGCCTCGTCGGCCTCCTGCACATGCAGGGCCTGCTCATCGGCCTCGGAATAGATAGCCACCGTCTTCACGCCCATGCTCCGGCACGTATGAATAACACGCAGGGCTATCTCCCCGCGGTTGGCAATAAGGACTTTTGAAAACATTGGCGCAAGATACGGAGCACGCCGAATCGAAACGTTGCGAGAAACTTGCGTAAGTAACGGCTGCAATCTCTCGTTTTGCTAGTAAGCTGGATACGTCGGGGAAGTTGCCCCCCCTTCGTCGGTGCAAAGTGACAGTCTAAAGAGCTGCCATACTGTCCATGAATATGCTGCCAGATGGTTGAACAAAAGTAAGTTATGTCGTGCTGCGTTCGCGTGAATCTTTCGATTTCTTTCTGAGGGATTCGCCTTGCAGTTCGAGTCGATGTGCATCGTAGATAATGCGATCGAGAATCGCATCAGCAACGGTCTTTTCACCGATCACATCATGCCAGGTATTCACGGGCAGTTGTGAGGTGATGATCATCGATGACTTTCCGTGCCGGTCTTCGATGATTTCCATGAGCGCCGCTCTGCTCTGCGGATCAAAGGGCTGTAAGCCGAAATCATCGAGAATCAGCAGCTGTTGCTTTTCCAATCTGGCGATCTCTTTCATGTAGCTGCCGTCAGCCTTGGCCATTTTCAGCCTCGAGAACAGTTTCGCCGTGTTGTGATAGTTGACTTTGTATCCGAGTGAGCACGCCTGATGGCCGAGCGCGGATGCAAGATAACTTTTACCGATACCTGTGCTACCTGTGATCAGAATGTTCTCGTGGTTGTCGATGAACGTGCAAGCTGCAAATCGCATGATGAGATTCTTGTCGATGTTGCGATCGATATCGAACAAGAGTGATTCGATCGAAGCTTTGTAGCGGAAGCGAGCGTTCTTCAGTCCGCGTTCTACGCTTCTGTCCTGGCGATCATCCCATTCAGAATCAATGAGTGCAGCGACCATTTCATCGGGTGTTAAATCGTCTCTGCGCGTGGATTCGATGGTTGTCTTAAACAATCGAAACATGCCGTGCAGTCGCATCTTCCGCATCTTGTCCAAGGTGTTGGTATTCACGTGTGGTCTCCATTGGTTGTGAGTGATGGTGTACTGCCATAGTAGGTGTCGCCACGAATGTTGTCATGTTCGGGCATCGTCCCTGATCCCGCTGGCGATTCCGGGACGTTGTCAAGCCCTGTTTCGAGAATGCGTTTAATCGTGACGTAGTTATACACGCCGTACTCGAGCGCTCTGGCGCAGGCCCGTGTGAGCCGCTCATCGCCAACACGCTTGGCATAGCTGAGGATACCTCGGCATGTTCTGAATGCCTGTTCAGGATGTGGGCTGAGCTGAACGATGCGTTGTATGTACGTATGTACATCGGGGCTGATGCGCGGAGTTCTGAACGCAGCTCATAGCGCATACGCGGCAGAGGAGCAAGGGCATCGCGCTCGACCTCGTCAAACATCTGTCGTCGGCTATAGGCACGGCCTTTGAACGGCGCCGTATTCAACACTTCGAGCTCAACACGGATTGCGAGGTTAAGGTCTGCAAGGGTTGTAAATGTGCGGTCGCGCAGTGCAGCGAAGATGCGCGTGTATACAATCTTGACAGCACCTTCGACCAACGCTTTGTCACGCGGTTTGTATGCTCGCGCTGGCAGCACCGTCATGCCATAGTGCGACGCGCAGTCTTCGAACGCTCGATTGATCTCCGGTTCATAGCGGTCACTCTTGGTGACTGCCGATCGCAGATTGTCGGGCACGATGGCATCGGGTGATCCACCATAATATTCCAGTGCGTTGATGCACGCAGCGATCAGATCTTCCTTGGTCTGACTCCACACCGCTTCAACATATATTAGTTGACTGGCACCAAGGATGCTGACAAAGACCTCTACGTCGCGGACGACACCTAAGGCTGCATCCACGACGTGGAGTTTCTGACCGGTGAAGTCGATTTGCATCTTGTCACCGGCTTTATGCTCGATGTGCATCGTCGGATTGGATTGCGCGAGCCACACACGAACATGTTGCTTGAATTGCGTCAGACGGAAGCCGTCGGGATACTTGGTATAGTATTCATGCCAGAGCAGATCGAGCGTCACGCCACGCTTCTTGAGCTCGCGCTCGATCATCGGCATCAGTTTGTACAGCGCCTGAACACGCGCATTCGGTTTGGCTGCCGGTACGCGCAAAAACATGCCATGAAGATCGTTGTCGGAAAGCTCCATGCACTCGTGTGTGCTAAGGCCGCATTCCTTGAACCGGGCAAGATACTTTCGTAGCGTATTGCGCGACACGCCGGTCATGTCGATGATCGACTGCATGCTCTTTTCGCGGCTGAGCAGGCGAAGAATTTGTCGAAGGGTACTCATGCATATGGGTTGGTTTGCCATCGTTCTAGGTTGTTTGTGGGTACAAACTCCTAGTTAACAATGGTCCCGGCAGTGCATGTACAGCTGGCGTCAACGACGATCACGTTGCTCCGACGAAGGGGGTCACCTTCGTCCGACGAGAGGGGTAAGATTGCTCCGACGCACCCCTGTCAGGTTCGTCCGATGGAAGGGGGTACTTTTGTCCGACGTTTCCAGCTAGTAGTCCATCTGAAATGCCTTTCTCTGGAAATACCAGGGGATTCGTCGTACATGTTGGCGATGTTGAATTGTTCTTGCGACAATTGAGCAATGAAGTGATTATCACCGACATTAATGGGCGCGATTGTGAAACCGATGTAGCATGCAATGGCATTTACTTTGTTCGCGAAACAACACGAAGGTTTGTTCTAGTTGTTATTCCATAGTTACGCCAGCTCGATTATCGTCACCCCGTCTCCCCCTTCTTGGATCGTGCCAAGGCGAGAGGTCTTTATTTGTGGGTGTTCTTTCAGGTAGTCCTGCACCACCCGACGCATGGCGCCCGTGCCCTTGCCGTGGATGATGGAGACGTGTGTGAGGTTGCCGAGCACAGCGTCGTTAATAAACATTTCCAATTCACGTAGGCCTTCGTCGGCGCGTTTGCCACGCAGGTCGAGGTTGGTGTGTGAATCCATCTTGAGCATCACACCCATGTCGCGCTCAGGCATGGGTTTTGGTTTGGACGTTGTGGTGCTGAGTTTGGAGAGTTGGAATTTGAATTTGATACCATTGACTTCGACCATTGCGGAGGCGGACTTAGTATCGATGGATATCACAGTGCCAATTGCATTGGTGCCATCGACAACAACAGTGTCCCCTGTTTTGATTGCAGCGGAGTCAGATGATGCGTGTGATGATGCGTGTGATGCGCCATGTGTGCCACCGTAATGCGAAACACCTGAATACGGTGTCTGTGATCCGTGCGATGAATCGGAAGCGTCATCAGCCAACGCATTTGAAAGCTCCGATGCCTCTGCACTGAACGCCTTCTTTATTTCGGCTGCACTCTTTTGTTGTTCGCGGACTTCGCGAATGGTGTTTTCGACGAGGGCTTGCGCCTTACGAAGAACTTCACGCGCTTCTTCGCGTGCGTCCTCGACAACGGTTGAGCGTTTTTGCTTGACTTGTGCCAGACGTTCTTCGTAGTCCTTGCGGAGGCGTTCGGCCTTCTGGTGTTCCTCGGCGGACTTCATGCGCAGGTCTTCGGCTTCCTGACGGAAACGCTGCATGGCTGTAATGCTCTGCTCGAGTTCGTCGTGACGTTCACCGAGATAACCACGGGCGCGTTGAACGACGACGTCGGGTAAGCCAACGTTGTGCGCTAACACGAATGCGTAGGAGTTGCCCGGGACGCCAGGCAGGAAGCGGAACGTGGGCTGCATCTGTGCTTCGTCGAAGGCAAGGGAGGCGTTTTCGATAGCCGGACGTGTGAGTGCGTATTGCTTGAGTGATGATTGGTGCGTCGTGATAACGAAGCAAGCCCCGCGCTCGAGCAGGCTGTCGAGAATTCCAGCCGCGAGAGCGCCCCCTTCAGCAGGATCTGTACCCGCGCAGATTTCATCGATGAGCACCATTGCGTCGCGTCCGCAGTGCGACAGGATGTCACGTATGCGGATGATCTGTGAGGAGAAGGTGCTGAGGTTGCTTTCGATGGACTGATGATCGCCGATGGCTGTGAAGATGCGGCGGATGCCGGTGCGACACATGCCGAGTGGAAACACGCCGCACATTGCCATGGCCATGGAGAGTCCGATGGTTTTCATGGCGACGGTCTTACCGCCGGCATTCGGACCGCTTATGAGGATGCCACGTGTTGCTTCGCGAAAGTCGACACTCAAAGGAATGACTTCGTTGTCATCGTCACGACTACGCGACTGTTTTTCGCGGCGCACTTGCGACTTCAATACCGGATGATGCACGTTGCGCAGTTCTACATCTTCGTCGTCCGCAATGATTGGCTTGATACCGCCAAGGTCGACGGCGTATCGTGCACGTGCAAGAATAGAGTCGAGCTGAAGCAACACATCGAATGCAGCTCGCACGTCGGGTGCAACTGCTGCAAGTTCTGCTGTGAGAGTAGTAAGTATTTTTATGATTTCGCGATTCTCTCGCGCATGAAGCAACGACAGCTCGTTGTTCATGTCGAAGGTTTCGGCAGGCTCCATAAACACCGTCGAACCGCTTTGCGACACACCGTGTATGATGCCAGGCACAGAGCGCTTGTCACCCACCCGCAGCGGCAACACAAATCGTCCGTCGCGCTGCGTAATGAACTCGTCCTGCAGAATTTCGTCCTCGCCAAACTTCTTCAGAATGCGCTGCAACCGTGAGCGCAGTCGTGCACTCAGCTCGTGAATTTCCTTGCGTATTGCCTGCAGCTCACGACTTGCGTTGTCGCGCACCGTACCTGTGTCGTCGATGGCATCGGTGATGTGTTTTTCGAGGACACGATTATCGATAAGGGACTCGACGAAGGCGCGGAGGCGTTCGGCGGCCGGACGTTCCCCGATGAAACGGCGCGTGGTGCGGCTGACGGACATCGCCTCTTGCACATGCAGAAGCTCGGTGGCGGAGAGGAAGTTGCCTTCGATGATAGCTTTTGTTACTAACGGACGTATATCGCTAACACGCTCGAACGGAAATGGCACACCCGATGCAATAATGTCCACACATTCCTGCACACGATCGAGATCGTCGCGCAGGTCGTCGGCATCGGTGCGCGGACGTAATGCGCGGACGACATCTCCGGCCATAGACGTCATGCAATACTTAGCGATATCATCGAGCACATGCGGAAGATCTAGCTCTTCCATTGCCCGCTCCATTAGAGCGCCATCGGTGGTGTCGACGGGTTGTCTCATGATGCTCCGAGTAATTCCTTGGCCAGACGCTGCACTGCTGTGCCGTCGACCTTGCCCTTTAACGTCTTCATTGCTGCTCCCATTACCTTGCCCACATCACTTGGTGATGTCAGACCCTGTTGTTCGATGATACTTCGCAGCTCGGCACGCACGTCGTCGTCGCTCATCATCGCAGGCATATAACCATTGATGATTTCGAGTTCTGCGCGTTCTTTATCTGCCGATTCGGTACGACCATGTTTGTCATACATTTCAATCGCGTCCTTGCGCTTCTTTGCCGCATTGCTAACGATCTTTAATTCATCGGCTGCCTCCATGGCATTTCCGGACCCGTTTTTTTCGAATTCGATGACAGCAGCGCGCATCATGCGCAATGTTTCGAGCTTTAGTTTGTCGCCCGCCTTCATGGCTTCTTTCATGTCGGCGTTAATGCGTTCTGATAGATTCATACGTCAAAGATAGCCCCTTGGCGCCCCTTGTTCGTAACTTTGAAGTCGCATTCAGGAGCATTATGCCCGCCATTAAAGCCGTCGTCTTCGACCTCGACAATACCCTTGTAGATTTCATGGCCATGAAGAGGCAGGCCGTGGACGCTGCCATTGCGGCCATGATGGATGCTGGCCTGATGCTTACGTACGACCAGATACGGGGTCAGATCGACGCCATCTACAACGAACTGGGCATCGAATACCAACAGGTCTTCGACCGTCTGCTTACGGACCATCTGGGCAAGATCGATTTCCGCATTCTCTCGGCCGGCATTATTGCCTATCGTCGCGCACGCGAAGCTGTCCTGAAGCCCTACCCGCACGTAACGGCAACACTCATGCAACTCAATCGCATGGGCATCAAACTCGCCATCGTAAGCGACGCACCAACGCGCGAAGCGTGGCTGCGGTTGTGCTTCATCAACTTCCACCATTTCTTCGATGTGGTTGTTACGTTCGACGACACAGGCGAACGCAAGCCAAGTCCGAAACCCTTCCAGGCCGCCCTCGACAAACTCGGCGTCGGGGCCGAAAGCGCCATCATGGTCGGCGACTGGGCAGACCGCGACATGGTCGGCGCCCGCGGCGTAGGAATGCGCACCGCATTTGCAAAGTATGGCGACTCCTTCGGCAACCAGCTCGTCGACGCCGACTACGTCCTCGAAGACATCAAGCAATTAATCGACATCATTAAAGAGCACAACTAGTGATTCTTCCGATTTATACATACAACCATCCGGTGCTCAAGCAAAAAACAGCACCCATTGACGATTTGTCCGACGAACTAAAAGAGTTTATTAACGACATGTTCGAAACGATGTACGAAGCCAATGGCATCGGACTCGCCGCGAATCAAGTTGGTAAGGGGCTTTCAATAACTGTTATCGATACGGCTCAAGCAGACGATGACGAGCCGCATGCGCAGCAAGCAAACCACACCGCTCATCGCGGAGAGCGCGTTGTGCTTATCAACCCCGTCATCGAATTGTTCGGCGAAGAAGAAGAAGAATTCGAAGAAGGCTGTCTAAGCCTCCCCGACCTTCGCGACATCGTGGTACGTCCGACAGAAATTCAAGTCCGTTACCTCGATGCAAACTTCAAAGAGCAGGTCCGTCAGGTCGATGGCCTTCTCGCCCGCGTCATGCAACACGAGATCGACCACCTGAACGGCACGTATTTCTTCGAGCGCCTTTCACCCATCCGCAAGACGCTCGCACAAGGCAAACTAAAGAGGATTGCCAAGGGCGATTTCGATGCGGAGTACGAAGTGTTTAGAGAGTACGATGGACGCTCAGCTCTGTAACTGCAGTGGGGTTAGTGCGCTCAGGAAGCGGGCGTTCAGCAACGTGCTTTTGATCACGTTCGTCCGCATTGTCCAGAACAAACAGGGAATTCCAATTCGAATTACAGCCAGCGTTGCCACGTTCGGCGACGTACACCATACTGTCTCGCGCTGCAAGCTGGTCGCAAGCCCGGGCACCGTTATATCGATGTAGTTTGGACGGGTTCGTTGGATCTGCGATGTCGTAAACATCAACTTCGTAATCGGTGCCTAAATAGAGCCGGCGCCGGTATTTGCAGAGCTTGCCGTCAATTACGGGCGCAAAAGAACTAAAGTCTTATATCAACGACAATTGCATCGTCCGCTGATGTCCCCCACTTCGTATACGAACGAAGTACGTTCCTTTTGCTAATGAGCCGAGATCCAATGTGAAAGTTGTAGATCGCATAGAATCTGAGTAGATGAGTCTGCCGAAAGAATCTATCACTTCAACATCGCAGTCGTGCGCATCACTGTGGTTCGCGGAACCAACGACATGTACTCGTCCAGTTGATGGATTCGGGTACAGGCTAAACACTGAACCTTCTCGACTCTCATCGACGTCAGTCACAATAGTACGCTTCAACATTAGGCCACTTTCACCCGCTACGTACACCACCGAGCCATTGACGATGCAAATGTCTTTGATTCCTCGGCCGTTCGTCTCAGCGTTCTCCGTAGTCCACGTTACCCCACCGTCTGTTGTTGAATAGATCGCGCCAGTTTGATCTCCTGCAAATCCAACACGTTCATTTGCAAAACGAATGCAATTGACGGTTGCAGGAAACACCATATTGGGAGCGTGCCACGTTTCACCGCTATCCGTGGTGAACATTACTCTCATACTGGAGTAGGGCCTGCCAAATCCTATCCGTGATCCTGCGACCCAACCTCGCATTGTGTTGTGAAAGAACACCGACTTAATTTGCATGCTCTCAAAGTATAACTCGTTATCAGAAAGCCCGTCCCAAGTTTCACCCTTGTCTGTAGGCTTTGAAAGCATTCCAAAATCGCCTGCAATGGTGGGATTCCATCCACCCATGATGACTACACTATCATTCATTACTGACACATCTCGATTCCAAGATGGAGCTTCGAACGTGGAGCCTGTCATCGCCCAGTGATTTCCACCGTCTCGGGTGAATAGTGGCGAGCCAATCAGGCCAATAATTCCGTTCACAGGGTCAGCGAATCGGATGAACTTTACAACTGAGAGATCACCCTTGTTGCGATCACTCAACGTGTGCAAGCTGTCCCAAGTCGCACCACCGTTCGTTGTTTTGTATACGGTCTCACCGACCACGTAGCCAACCATTGGAGTGGGAAAATGAATGGACTTCAATTCATAGGTATTGCCATCTTCTATAGCATAACGCGTCCAATTCCTTCCGCCATCTACAGTCTTGTAAATCGAATTTCCTGCTGGAATAAAACCTGTATCCGGACTAGTAAAACTCACAGAAGTCACAGTCCCTCCATACCCAGTTTGCAATGCCTGCCACTGGCCAGCACAATCAATTGTGTGGTAAGACAGCACGAGGAATAGTAGTAGAGCCTTCATTTTTATAGTACCACCAACTTGTGGGTGACAACAGATCCATTTGAGCGGAGGACAACATAATCCCGGATCATGCGATAGGAATTGAAGATAGTAGAAGAAATGGCTAGTGGTGCGACATTTGCGTGATGGAGTTCGCCGCCAAAGAGGTGAAAGAAATGCGTCGCCAAATGAAATTCGAATTTTCAGACAAAAGCGTCTCTCCTTGGGGCGGTTTGCGCTTGGT
>Ga0163153_10000639_pt1 | contig 60253 bp, 59 predicted proteins | sample OliLakLV19MP6IB1_FD_148629 | JGI IMG/M metagenome (GOLD analysis project Ga0163153, IMG submission 148629) | Freshwater microbial mat bacterial communities from Lake Vanda, McMurdo Dry Valleys, Antarctica - Oligotrophic Lake LV.19.MP6.IB-1 | ecosystem: Environmental > Aquatic > Freshwater >... | reverse complement strand
GGAGTTGCGTTCGTACCCGCCGCAATGAGTGTGCTGCAGGATCAACTGCCACCTCGACCGCAAGTCGGCCCCTGCGGGAACTCCCTGGCGCCACAGGGACCCAACGGGCCATGGATGAGAACCTCTTCGATCCGGCGTTGTGGGGCCCGCAGCGGGCGGTGGCGCTCCTGCCGCCGGCCTGGCAACCCGCCATCGATCGCGATCGCCGCCTGGCGCGTGCCGCGGAGGACCTGGTCGCGAGCGAAGAATCCGCGCTCGAAGCCTACCGGGCTCGGGTAGAAGCGGAGACCGCGGCCATCGCCGCTGCCGAAGCGCGCATCGCCATCGAATCCGCGCTGACCCGGGCCCAGGAGACGCGGCTGCGAACCGAAATCGCCGCGGCCGAATCGGCGCGCAAGAAAGCGGACCGCGAGCGCCAGATCGCGGCGCTGTCCGCGTTGCGAGCGCAACTGGAAGCGGCGCTGGCCACTGCAAAGGCGCAGCGCACGCGCGCGGAGCTTGAAGCCGCCACGGCGCAAAGGCGCAGCGCCCGCATCGACGAAGTAGCGGCCGCCGCCGCGGCCCAACGCGCCGTCGTGGACCAACGCCTTGCCGAAGCTGAGCGCCTGCGGCTGGAATCGGCCCGCAACGCCTCGAAGGCGGCCGAACATCGCGCCTTCAACGAGCAGGTGGCGGGGGTGATGCGCGCGGCGCTGGAAGAAAACCGGGCCGCGTCGGCGCGGGAACGCCGGCGCGCGCGCGAAGTGTGTTTCGAAAACGGCGGCCCGGCGGGGATCCTCAGCCGAATGGGTGCCGCAACACGATGGTTTCTTCGCGGTCGGGCCCGGTAGAGATCAGGTCGATGGGCGCGTCCACCAGCTGTTCCAGCCGCTTGAGGTAGGACTGCGCGTTTTTCGGCAACTGGTCGAAGGCCTTCACCCCGAACGTGGTTTCCTTCCAGCCCGGGTGCTCCTCGTAGATCGGTTCGCAGATCGCCAGCGCCTCGGCGCCCACCGGCAGGATGTCGCGCGTGCCGCCGAGGGTCTTGTATCCGACGGCGACGCGCACGGTATCGAGCCCATCGAGCACATCGAGCTTGGTGATGCAGATGCCCGACAGGCCGTTGAGCTGCACCGCGCGCTTGAGGGCGGCGGCGTCGAACCAGCCGCAACGACGCGGCCGTCCGGTGACCGAGCCGAACTCGTTGCCCTTCACGCGCAGGTGTTCGCCGACCTCATCGTTGAGCTCGGTCGGGAAGGGGCCCGCGCCGACACGCGTGGCGTAGGCCTTGGCCACGCCCAGCACGTAGTGCAGCTGTCCCGGGCCCACGCCGGTGCCGGCGGATGCCTGCCCCGCCACGCAGTTCGACGAGGTCACGTACGGATAGGTGCCGTGGTCCACATCCAGCAGCGCGGCCTGCGCGCCTTCGAAGAGGATGGCCTTGCCGTCCCTGATGAGCGCGTTGATCTCCCCCGAGACGTCGGCCACCATCGGGCGCAGCCTGTCGGCAAGCGCCAGCGTGTCGTCGAGCGTCTTCTGGAAGTCGACGGTCTTGGCCTGGAAATAGTTCTTCAGGACGAAGTTGTGGTAATCGAGCACCTCGCCCAGCTTGGCGGCGAAACGCTCGCGCGCGTAGAGGTCCTGCACGCGGATGGCGCGGCGCGCCACCTTGTCCTCGTACGCGGGGCCGATGCCGCGCCCGGTGGTGCCGATCTTGGCCTCGCCCTTGGCGAGCTCGCGCGCCTGGTCGATGGCGACATGGTGCGGAAGGATCAGCGGGCACGCTTCCGAGATGCGCAGCTGCCGGGCCACGTCGATGCCGGCGCGGTCGAGCTCTCCCATCTCGGTCATCAACGCCTCGGGCGAAACCACCACGCCGTTGCCGATGAAACACTTCACCTGCGGGTGCAGGATGCCCGAGGGGATCAGGCGCAGGATCGTCTTGCGGCCCTTGATGACCAGCGTATGCCCGGCGTTGTGGCCGCCCTGGAAACGCGCGACGCCCGCCACATGGTCGGTCAGCCAATCAACAATCTTGCCCTTGCCTTCGTCGCCCCACTGGGTACCGATGACAACTACGTTACGCGCCATTTCCCATCCTTCTTCTCGAGCCTTCGATCACAACCCAATTCGCCTGCATCGTGCCCGGGCAGGTCCACAACCACGATCTCGCCCTTCGCGCGTAAATCCTGTATCGCCTCGCGCGCATCATCGTCGCACGGAGCAAGGATCACATGCCGTTCTTCTTCCGGGGGTCCAGAGTCTCCCTCTCCCTTGGGAGAGGGCCCAGAGTCTCCCTCTCCCTTGGGAGAGGGCCGGGGTGAGGGTCGCACCAGCGCCGTCAACTGCCTCAAATCCATCGTGAACCCGGTGGCCGGGCGCGCGCGCCCGAACGACGCCCCCACCTCGTCATAACGCCCGCCGCGCGCGATGGCGTCCGGGCTGCCCGGCGCGAAGGCCGCGAACACCAGGCCGCTTTCGTAGTTGAAGCCGCCGAGCTCCGCGAGGTCGAAGGAGATGTCCACACCCGGCGCCGCGCATTGACGCGCCAGGCTCTCCAGCGCGTCGAGCGCGGGCGCGGTGGCTGCCGGCAGCACTTTGCGGGCGCGCTCCAGCACATCCGCCCCGCCGCTGAGCGTGGCCAGCACGCCCAGCTTGCCGGCGCCCACGGCGTCTTTCTGCTGCACGGCGTGGAACACCTCTTCGGCCAGGTCGGGGTCGATGTCGGCCGCCATCATCCGGTAGATCGCCGGGTTGCCGAGGTCCACGTGAATGTTTTCCACTCCCGCGGCCTTCAGCGCGGCAATCATCAGGCGCACGATCTCGACGTCGGCTTCCAGGCCCGCGTGGCCATAGAGTTCCGCGCCGATCTGGATCGGTTCACGCATCTTGGTCATGCCCGCGGGCACGGTGTGCAGCACGCTGCCGCAATAACACAGGCGCGCCACACCCTGGCGATTGAGCAGGTGGGCATCGATGCGCGCCACCTGCGGCGTGTGGTCGGCGCGCACGCCCATCATGCGCCCCGACAGCTGGTCGACGAGCTTGAAGGTGACGAGGTCGAGGTCGCGGCCGGTGCCCGACAGCAGCGATTCCACGTATTCGAGCAGCGGCGGGGCCACCAGCTCGTAGCCGTGGACCTCGAAGAGGTCGAGGATCAGGCGCCGCAGGCGTTCCATGGCGCGCGCTTCGGCAGGGAGCACATCCTGGATGTGCTCGGGAAGGAGCCAGCGTCTCATTAGAGTCTCCCTCTCCCTTGCGAGAGGGCCGGGGTGAGGGTCCAAAGTCTCCCTCTCCCCTGGGAGAGGGCCGGGGTGAGGGTCACGTTACGAGGAAAAGCAGCACGACGCCGGCGACCATCGAAGCCAGCCCCGCAAAACGCAGCTGGCCGTCGCTCATCTCGATGAAGCGGCGGAAGGCTTCGCGCCAGGCGCGCGGCGCGGTGAACGGCAGGATCCCTTCGATCACCAGCATGAGCGCAAACCCCGCGACGATGATGTCGCCCATAAAAGAACCCTACTTGCCGCGGCCGGGACTCTTGAAGTACTTGAAGAAATCCGACGAGGGATCGAGCACCATCACGTCGCTCTTGCTGCGCATCCCCTGGCGGTAGGCTTCCATGCTGCGGTAGAAGCTGTAGAACTCCGGGTTCTTCTGGAACGCCTCGGCATACACGCGCGAGGCCACCGCATCGCCTTCGCCCTTCACCCGCTGGGCATCGCGATACGCCTCGGCGACAATCACCTGGCGCTGGCGGTCGGCTTCGGCCTTGATTTTTTCGCCCTCGGCCTGGCCGGTGGCGCGCAGCTCGCTCGCCACGCGTTTGCGTTCCGATTCCATGCGGCGGTAGACGTCGGAGGAGATCTCCGGCACGAGGTCGACGCGCTTCAGGCGCACGTCCACCACCTCTACACCGATGCCCTTCACGTCCTTGTCGACCTTGTCGGCAACCGTCGACATGATCATTTCACGCTCTCCGGAAACCACGTCACGCACCGTGCGCTTGGCGAATTCCGCGCGCAGCGCGTCGTTGACCGTCTGCGAGATGCGCGCCTCGGCGGCGACCGGATCGCCGCGCACCGAGACGAAATACTGGCGCACGTCGATGATCCGCCACTTCACGAACGAATCGACCAGCACGTTCTTGTTTTCGGAGGTGAGGAAACGTTCCGCGTCGCGGGCATCCAGCGTCTGGATGCGCGTGTCGTAGAGCCGCACGTTCTGCAGCAGCGGCACCATGAAATACAGGCCCGGCTCGGTCTGCAGGGCGATGACCTCGCCCAGCTGGAACTTGATGGCGGCCTTGCGCTGGTCGATGGTGTACACACTCATCGTGAGGATGAGGGCGGCGACGATGAGGCCGATGAAGATAAATGCGGTGGCGCGTTTCATCGTCCGCCCTCCCGGTCACGCGAGCGCAGGCTGTCGCGCCTCGCGGTGTTGTCGATGGGCGCGGGCGCGGTGACTTCCGGCGCGGTGGTGCGCGGGACGTCAGCCGGCATCGGCGACTGCCCCGACGAGGACAGCTTCATCAGGTCGGCCAGCGGCAGGTAGAGCAGGTTCTGCCCCGCCTTGGTGTCGACGATGACCTTGCTGGTGGCGCCGAGGATCTGCTGCATGGTTTCGAGGTAGATGCGTTCGCGGGTGACCTGCGGGGCGCGCTGGTATTCGGTGAGCACCTGGCCGAAGCGGGAAGAATCGCCCTGCGCGGTGGCGACCACGCTCTGGCGGTAGCCGGTGGCCTCTTCGGTCAGGCGCGCGGCGACGCCGCGGGCCTTCGGCACCACGTCGTTGGCGTAGGCCTGGCCCTCGTTCTTGAACCGTTCGCGATCCTGCCCCGCTCGCACCACGTCTTCGAAGGAGGCCTGCACCTGTTCCGGGGCCTGCACGCCCTGCAGGTTGACGGTGGTCACCAGGATGCCGGTGTTGTAGCGGTCGAGGATCTGCTGCATCAGCACCTTCACGCGGGCGGCCACTTCGCTGCGGCCCTGGTTGAGCACGAAGTCCATCTTGCTCTTGCCCACGATCTCGCGGATCGAGGTTTCGGCGGCCTGCAACACGTTGTCGTCCGGGTTGCGGTTGTTGAAGAGGTAGTCCTCGGGGCTCTTGAGCGTGTACTGGATGGCGAACTGCACGTCGACGATGTTTTCATCATCGGTGAGCATCAGCGCTTCCTGCGGCTGCTTGTTCTTGGGGTTGCCGCGATAGCCGACTTCAACCGTGCGCACGCCGGAGACGTTCACGACCTCGACGCTCTCGAACGGATAGGGCACGTGCCAGCGCGGGCCCGGCTGCGTGGTCTCGAGGTATTTGCCCAGGCGCAGCACCACGCCACGGCGGCCTTCCTCGACGATGTAGAAGCCGCTCGCCAGCCAGACCGCAACGATCAGCAGGACGATGAAGATGAGGCCGCCACCCATGGCGGGGCCCATGCTGACGCCACCGCCCGGCGTGGGCGTCCCCGGCGGGCGCGGGCGAAAGCCCAGCAGCCCGGAGATCTTCTGTTGGAGCTTGCGCAGGATCTCGTCGAGATCGGGCGGACCTTCGTTGTTCTTCTTCCCCCATTGGGGATCGCTGGGCGGCATCGGCTTTTTTTTCAGGCGGCGGTGGGGAGGGATCCCGTGGAGTCTGTACGGGCGATCTCCGCGAGCACTTCGCGAAGGCCGTCGAGACCCGCTCCGGTGACTGCACTTACCTTGATATTCAATATTTTACCAGAAGAATCGCGCACTACTTCCGGCGCCATGCCGGGCACCCTGTCGATCTGGTTCAGCACCAGCAGTTGCGGCACCTGGTCGGCGCCGATTTCCGCGAGCACTGCTTCGACAGCGCGGATCTGCTCGTCGCGCCGGGGGTGGGCGGCGTCGACCACGTGCAACAGCAGATCGGCCTGGATGGTTTCCTCCAAAGTGGCTCGGAAGGCATCGACCAGCATGTGTGGCAGGTCGCGTATGAAGCCCACGGTGTCCGACAGCGTGATCTGGGCCCCTTCTCCCAGATAGAGGCGGCGGGTCGTGGTATCAAGGGTCGCGAACAGCTGGTCGCGCGCCACGGCCTTGGCCTGCGCCAGGCGGTTGAAGAGGGTCGACTTGCCCGCGTTGGTGTAACCAACGATGGAAACCCGCAGGATGCCGGAGCGATCGCGGCGGGCACGCTGCGTATCGCGCACCTTGCCGACCTTCTTGATCTTCTCCTTCAGCTTCTTCACCTGCTCGCCGATCATGCGGCGATCGAGTTCGATCTGCTTTTCCCCCGGGCCGCCGGTTTTGCCAAGCGAGCCGCGCTGGCGCTCGAGGTGGGTCCAGCCGCGCACCAGGCGCGTGGACAGGTGCTCGAGGCGCGCCAGTTCCACCTGCAGCTTGCCTTCGCTCGTGCGCGCGCGCTGCGCGAAGATGTTGAGGATGATGTCCGTGCGGTCGTAGACCTGGACCGGCTCCCCACCCTCGGAGAGCGCGAGCTCCAGGTTGCGCACCTGCGCGGCCGACAGCGCCTGGTCGAAGATCACCACGCCCGCGCCATGTTCGCGCACGGCGACGTGGATCTCCTCCACCTTGCCGGAGCCCGCGAAGGTCTTGGCGTCCGGCCGGTCGCGCCGGCCGCGGATCACCTCCATGACCTTCGCGCCCGCGCTGTCGGCAAGGCGCACGGCCTCGTCGGCCCGATCGTCGGGCTGGGCCTTGCCGATGTCGAGGCTTACGAGGACGGCGCGCGTGCGCTCAGGAATCCTGGGGGTGCTCAATCGGGACGGTGACCGGTCGCGCCGGGACCACTGTGGAGATGGCGTGCTTATAAACCATCTGGGTCACGGTGTTCTTGAGGAGCACGACGTATTGATCGAAAGATTCGATCTGGCCTTGCAGCTTGATGCCGTTCACCAGGTAGATGGAGACCGGCACATGCTCCTTGCGCAAGGTATTGAGGAATGGGTCCTGCAGCAGTTGACCTTTGTTGCTCATTGTTCTGCCCCTTTTCTCTCTTCGGGTTTCCCGGTCTACGCCGGGCCGGTCCTGCGGCACCAATTATGCCACCGGACTGTGACGGACAGCCCCCCCGGGCGGTAGTTCCTTCCGTTCCCCTGTCCATGGGAGAGGGCGGGGACGAGGGTCACTACCCGTAGCGGCGCTTGGAAACGATCTTGCGCCGGCGGCGCTGGGAATCCTGCTTTTCGGTCAAAGGCTTGTAGCGCCCCTCGAAGGGGTTGGTCGACGAGCGCAATTCGATCCGCAGCGGCGTGCCCTTGAGCTTGAAGACCTTGCGGAAGGTGTTTTCGAGGTAGCGCTTGTACGTGTCCTTCACCCCGTCCAGGCCGCTGCCGTGGATCACGACGATGGGCGGGTTGGAGCCGCCCTGGTGGGCGTAACGCATCTTGGGGCGGAAGCGCCCGGACATGGGCGGCTGCTGCATCTCCACCGCGGCCTGCAGCGCGCGGGTGAGCTTCGGCGTGGAAAGTTTGGCGGTGGCCGCGGCGAAGGCCACGTCGACGCTTGCCAGCAGCGGCTTGATGCCGGTGCCCATGCGCGCCGAGATCGAGGTGAACTCGGCGAAATCGAGGAACATCAGCTTGCGCTCGAGGTCGCTTTTCACGTCCTTGCGCTTGTCGGAATCCACCGCGTCCCACTTGTTGACGGCCACGGCAAGGGCGCGCCCGGCCTCGAGGATGTAGCCCGCGATATGGGCGTCCTGTTCGGTCACGTCGTCTTCCGCATCCACCACCAGGATCACGACGTTGGCGCGTTCGATCGCCTGCAGCGTCTTGACCACCGAAAACTTCTCCACCGCCTCGAACACCTTGCCCTTGCGGCGGATGCCGGCGGTGTCGACGAGCGTGTAGTGGCGGCCCTCGAAGTCGAGCTCGACCTCGATCGAATCGCGCGTGGTGCCCGGCTTGTCGAAGGCGATGACGCGCTCTTCTCCCAGCAGCTTGTTCACCAGCGTGGACTTGCCGACGTTGGGGCGGCCCACGATCGCGACACGCGGATGGTCCGGCATCTCGTCGGTGTCCTTGTGGGCCGTGAAGCCGGCCAGCGCGAGGTCGACCAGGTCGCGCACGCCTTCCCCATGTTCGGCCGAGATCGCGTACGGGTCGCCGAGCGCGAGTTCGTGGAATTCCGCGGTGACGATCTCCTGGCGCATGCCCTCGGTCTTGTTGACCGCGAGGAACACCGGGGCGCTGGCCTCGCGCAGATCCTGGGCGATGCGTTTGTCCTGGGGCGAAAGTCCGGAGCGCCCGTCGACCACGAATACGATGACGTCGGCTTCCGCGATGGCCTCGCGCGCCTGGCGCGCCATCTGCACGTAGACGCCCTCGGCGTTCACCGGTTCGAAGCCGCCGGTGTCCACCACGATGAAGGGCTTTTCGCCCATGCGGCCCTGGCCGTAGTGGCGGTCGCGCGTGAGCCCGGGAAGGTCGGCGACCAGCGCGTCGCGCGAGCGCGTGAGGCGGTTGAAAAGCGTCGACTTGCCGACGTTTGGCCGCCCGACGAGGACTACCGTCGGTTTCACGTCAGCTCGGCGGGAAACGCACCAGCGCTACCGACCCCTTTGCCGTCTGCAATGCCACCCCGCCATTGGCCGCGATCATCGAGATCACCGCCGAGCCGTCGGTGGCCAGCCGGCCCACGATCGCGCCGGTGTCCGTCGACATCACGTGCAGGTAGCCGAATGAATCCCCCGCCACCAGGCGCCCGTCGACCAGCATCGGCGCGCCGACCTTGCGGTACATCAGCTTGTCCTGCTTCCAGACGCTGGCGCCGGACGTCTTGTCGAGCGCGTGCACGGCGCCGTCGTCATCAACCACGTAGACGTATTTGGCATCGCGGGCCAGCGCGCGCGCGGTGGACAGGTCGCGCGACCACACCAGGTTTCGCGACTGGATGTCGAAACATGCCACCTTGCCCTGGAAGGCCGCGGCGCAGACGTTGGCGCCATCAACCACCGGCAGGCCCGCCACGTCGGCGATGCGTTCGAGCTCCGTGGCCCCGCGCGGGAGCGACACCGTGACTTCCCAGGTGAGTTTTCCGTCCTCGATGTCGAGAGCAACGAGTTTGCCGTTGGGGTATCCCGCCAGCACATCGCCGCCGATGGCGAGCACGCCCGTTGCGCTGCGCAGCAGCAGCGACGGCGAGGGCCGCTGGAACACCCAGATGCGTTTGCCGTCGTCGATCGACAAGCCGAAGATGCGCCCGTCGGAGGTGCGCACCACAACCACCTTGCGCGAAACCGACGCCGGCGCGATCACCTCGCCGCCGACGCTGGTGGCCCAGATCTGCTTGCCGCTGGTCGGGTCGAGCGCGATGACCTCGCCCTTGATGGTGCCGACGATCACCTTGCCCTCGCCCACCTCGACCCCGCCCGAAAGGGGCTTCTTCGTCTCCGCGCGCGTGAAGACCTTGCCGGTGTCTTCCTCGAGCACGGTCAACGCGCCATCGGAGGACGCCGCGTAGATGCGCCCGCCCTCGGCATCGGGGCGGAACATGAAGCCGCCGGACTTGCCCACCGGGGCGATCCAGATCGCACGCGGCAGCACTTCAACCTTGATCGGGCCGAGCGGCGTCGGCGCGTGCGCCGGTTCCTGCTGGAAGCCCAGGGCGACCAGCGGGTTATAGGTGGTGCAGCCCGCAAGCGCGCCGGCGCACAGCGCCATCGCGGCGGCGAGGCGGACGGGCCTCATTGCGCGCCCCCGAGGGCGTTGAGCTTGGTCTCGGCGATGTTCTTGACCGGGTTGCGGCCCACCGCCTTCTCGATCGCGGCCTTGTACGCGGCGCGCGCCTCGTCGATGCGGCCCTGCGCCAGCATGATGTCGCCGCGCAGGTCGGCCACCGAGGCGGCGAAGGCTTCGACCTTGTTGCCGTCGAGCACCTTGAGCGCCTCATCGTATTTTTTCTGCTCCATCAGCACCGCGGCCAGGCGCGTGCGCGCGATGCCGCGATGTTCCTCCACGCCCTTGTCGAGCACCCATTCGAGTTGCTTGCGCGCTTCATCCAGGTTGCCGGCGTCGAACGCCGCCTTCGCCGCCACCAGGCCCGATTCCGAGGCGTAGAAGGTGCCCGGGTGTTTCGAGATCAGCGGCTGCGCGGCATCCGAGATCTTCTTCGCATCCTTGCCCTTGGCCGCTTCGGCCACCGGCTTGTACAACGCGGCGGCTTCTTCGGACTGATGCACGTTCCACCACTTCCAGCCGTGCCAGCCGGCGAAGGCGAGGATTGCCGCGACGATCGCCCCGATCACGTACCAGCGGTTGTCCTCCCACCAGCCCTTCAGCTCGGCGATTCGTTCCTGCTCTTCGAAATCGTAGGATCCAGCCATCTCAGCTCACTTCCGCAAGGGCCTGCGGGGCCGGGAGCGTCTTCTGCTCGCCGCCGCCGCGAAGCGGTTTCAACGTGACGCACCTGGAAGCCACTTCGTCGGCGCCGATGATCACGGCGTAACGTGCCCCACTCGCGTCTGCTTTTTTCATCTGGGACTTGAAGCTTCCGCCCGTCCCCATCACCACGTTCCTGCCGGCGTCGCGCCAGTCCTCGGCGAGTTTCCAGGCGATGCGATCGGCGCCTTCGCCCGCGTGCACCACGAATACGTCCACATCCGGTCCCGCGGTGGCGCCCGCCGCCTGCATCGTGAGCAACACGCGCTCCACCCCCATGCCGAACCCGCAGGCGGGTGTGGGTTTGCCCCCGAGCTGCTCGAAGAGCGCATCGTAGCGCCCGCCCCCGGCGATGGTGGACTGGGCGCCGATGTCGGGGCTCACCCATTCGAAGACCGAACGGTTGTAGTAATCGAGCCCGCGGACCAGGCGCGGGTTCACGGTGTATCCGACACCCGCGTCCTCGAGCAGCACCTTGAGCGATTCGAAGTGTTCCGCGGCCGCCTCGCCGATGTGGTCGATCAGGCGCGGGGCGCCCTCGATCATGTCCTGCATCACGGGGTTTTTCGAATCCAGGATGCGCAGCGGGTTGGTGTGCAGGCGGCGCTTCGCGTCCTCGTCGAGCAGGCCCGCGTGTTTCTCGAAGTGCGCGATGAGCTTCTCGCGGTGCACCTTGCGGTCGGCCGCGTCCCCGATCGAGTTCACGTGCAGCTCGGCGCCTTCGATGCCAAGCGCCTTCCACAGGCGCGACAGCAGCACGATCTGTTCGGCATCGACGTCCGGGCCCTCGAAGCCCAGCGCCTCGACGTCGAACTGGTGGAACTGGCGCTGGCGGCCTTTCTGCGGGCGCTCGTAGCGGAACATCGGCCCGGTGGTCCACACGCGCATCGGGCCGTTGTAGAGGAAGTTGTGCTCGATCGCCGCGCGCACGATCCCGGCGGTGGCTTCGGGGCGCAACGCGAGGCTTTCCCCGTTGCGGTCCTCGAAGACGTACATCTCCTTCTCGACGATGTCGGTGGCTTCGCCGATGCCGCGCACAAAGAGCGACGTGGGCTCGACAATCGGGGTGCGGATGTTGCGGTAGCCGTAGCTTCGGAAGACCGTGCGGCACGCGTCTTCCAGCCGCTCCCACAGCGGGCTTGCGTCCGGCAACACGTCTTCCATGCCGCGGATGGCCTGCAGCCTGGCGCTCACGAACCGGCCGCCTGGATCGTGATGGTCTTGCGGCGCGTGGTCGCGGGCGGCTGCGCGCCGGGGGAATAGTGGCTGCGCACGTATTCCTCGACCAGCGCCTGGAATTCCTCGGCGATGAAATCGCCCTTGAGCGTGACGGTTTTTTCGCCGTCGACAAACACCGGCGCCACCGGTTTTTCTCCCGAGCCCGGCAGCGAGATGCCGATGTGGGCGAGCTTCGATTCGCCGGGGCCGTTGACGACGCAGCCCATCACCGCGACGTGCATGTCCTCGACCCCCGGGTATTGCGCCTTCCACACCGGCATCTGGTTGCGCAGGTAGGACTGGATGCGTTCGGCGAGCGTCTGGAAGAAGGTGCTGGTGGTGCGCCCGCAACCGGGGCACGCGGTCACCATCGGCGTGAACGACCGCAGCCCCATTGTCTGCAGGATTTCCTGCGCCACGATGACTTCCTTCGTCCGGTCGCCGTTCGGTTCCGGCGTGAGCGAGACGCGGATGGTGTCGCCGATGCCTTCCTGCAGCAACACGCCCATGGCCGCAGTGGAGGCCACGATGCCCTTCGAGCCCATGCCGGCTTCGGTGAGCCCGAGGTGCAGCGCGTAATCGCAGCGCGCGCCCAGCTCTCGATAGACACGGATCAGGTCCTGCACCGCCGAGACCTTGCACGACAGGACGATGTGGTCGGCGGGCAGGCCCCATTCGACCGCCTTGGCGGCGCTTTCGAGCGCGGAGACCACAAGCGCCTCTCGCATCACCGCACCGGCTTCGAGCGGCCGGGGAAGCCGGCCGTTTTCATCCATCAGGCGCGCCAGCAGCTCCGGATCGAGCGAACCCCAGTTCACGCCGATGCGCACCGGCTTGTTGTGTGTGATCGCGGCCTCGATCATCGAGGAGAACTGCTCGTCGCGCCGGGTGCCGTGTCCGACGTTGCCCGGGTTGATGCGGTATTTGTCGAGCACCACCGCACATTCCGGCGCCTGCGCCAGGATCTTGTGGCCGTTGAAGTGGAAGTCGCCGACCAGCGGCACCTTCACGCCCATGTTGTCCAGCAGGCGGCGAATCTCCGGCACCTGGCGGCCGGCCTCGATGGTGTTCACGGTGATGCGCACGATCTCGGAGCCCGCGCGCGCCAGTGCCGCAACCTGGTCGGCCGTGGCCCTGGCATCCTCGGTGTCGGTGTTGGTCATGGACTGCACCAGGATCGGCGCGGCCCCGCCGATGGTCTTGTCGGCGACCCGTACCGGGCGCGAATTGCGGCGAGTGCTCATGGGGTCTATTCGACGGTGAACCGGGCGACGGCGACACGCGTGTGGGGTTCGAGCGGGAATTCGCGGTCTTCGTAGGTGACCTGCACATCCGGCGCGTTGCCAATCACGACGTTCAGGGGCGGGCGCCCGGAGACTTCGGCCTCGCTGCCCGGCAGGTTCAGGCGCGAAAGCAGGATCTTGCCGTTGCGGTCGCGTATTTCCACCCACGACTCGCCCTTGAAACGCAGCTTGAGCCGGCGCGCCGAGGCGGCGGCGGCATTTGAAACCGGCGTCACCGCGGGCGTGGCATTTTGCGCGGCGACCGGGGCGGGCTTCAGCGGCTCAGCGGTTTTTTTCGGCGCGGGCGGCTGGGGCCTCGGCGTCTCGGCCTTGCGCGTCTCGGCCGCGGGCGGCGTCACGGGCATCTCGATCGGGGCCGACCGCGGGGCCGGCGCCTCCGGCGCGGGCATCGGGGCGGCGGCGAGGTTCTGCGCCACCGGGTCGGTGGATTTCCTCACCATGCCGCCGGGCGGCGTCTCGCGGATGAAGAGCCACCAGTAGAGGGCGGCGAGCGCAAACGCCAGCAGCACCACCGCCACACCACCCGCCTTCACGTAGGGGTTGGACAGGCGCCCGCCAAGCGGGTCGAAGTGGATGTTCTGGCTCGGCACCACGATGCCGGGCGCACCGGGCTTCGGGCCGCTGCTGGCCAGGCGCGCCAGCATCACATCGGCATCGAGGTTGAGGGCCTTGGCGCAGTTGCGCACGAAGCCGCGCAGGAAGGTGCCCTTGGGCAGGCGCGCGTAGTCGTCGGCTTCCAGCGCCTCGACCTGCCACGCGCTCATGTGCAGGCGCTGTGCAACCTCGGCGCGCGACAGCCCCTGGCGCTCGCGCTCGGCGGCGAAGAGTTGTCCCAGCGTGCGGGAATCGTTGGTTTCGTCGGCGGCTTCCACGTCCCTAACGCGTCGCCTCCAGCTCTTTGAGCTGCGCGGACTCGGGGAACCTGCGGCGCAATTGCTGCATGAAGCTGTCGGCGCCCACCTTGTCGTTGTTGGCGCGCGAGATGCGAACGCCCAGCACCAGCGCGTCCATCGTCGGCGCGGCCAGGCGGGTGTAGCGGTTCAGGTAGATCTCGGCGTCCTTGGTGGAGCCGCGCTCGAAGGTGATGACGGCGAGGTTGTAGAGCGCGCCGATGAGATCCGGGCGGATCAGCACCGCGCGCCGCAGCGCATCCTCGGCCTCGTGGTTGCGCCCGGAGCGGCGCAGGCAAAGCCCCGCCGACAGCCACGCCTTTTCCGGGGTCTGGTACTGCGTGTCCTGGGCCGCACGCACCATCATGTCGACGCCGCGCTGCGTTTCGCTGCGCAGGCACAGGAACCAGCCGTAGTTGTTGAGCACCTCGGGATTGTTGGGCGAGATGCGCAGCGCCAGGCTGAACGATGCGCGCGCGCTCACGTCCTCGCGCAGTTCCATGTAAACCAGCGCCAGCATGTTGTGTGCCGGGTAATAGGTCGAATCGTCCTTCAGCGCCAGGCGCGCTTCCGACAGGGCCACGGGGAAGTTGCCGCGTGCGTAGTATTCGCCGGCCAGCGCCGTGTGCACCTCGGCGCGGCGGCGCGCATCGGCCCCGCCCGAATCGGTGACCGGCTTCGACTCCATGGTGCTTTCCGTGGCGCAACCGGCGGCAAGCACCAGCAGGGCGACTGCGAATAGGCGGCGCATCAGGGCCTCGCTTGGCGGTGGAGTTGGACGGTCCGGGGCTTCATGCGATTGACGACCTGCCCGGCGAGTTGTCCGCAGGCGGCATCGATGTCCTGGCCGCGTGTCTTGCGCACGGTGGCGATGTAACCCGCGTCGACCAGGATCTTCTGGAAGAGGCGCACCCGGTCCGGCTCGGTCTTTCCGAAGCCCGATTCGGGAAACGGGTTGAACGGGATGAGATTCACCTTGCACGGCACGGTGGAGAGCGTGCGGGCGAGCTCCTTCGCGTGGTCGGGCGCGTCGTTCACGCCCTTGAGCAGCACGTATTCGAAGGTGATGAAATCGCGCGGCGCCACCTCGAGGTAATCGCGGCAGGCATCCAGCAACGCCGCGATCGGGTAGGCGTCGTTGATCGGCATGATGCGGCTGCGGATCTCGTCGTTGGGCGCGTGCAGGCTCACGGCGAGGGCCACCGGCAGCACCTGGCGCAGCTTGCGGATCTGCGGCACCACGCCGGACGTCGACAGCGTGACGCGGCGGCGCGAAAGCCCGTAGCCGTGGTCGTCCAGCATGATCGCCATCGCGTCGACCACGGGTTCGAAATTGTTGAGCGGTTCGCCCATGCCCATCATCACGACGTTGGAGACCGGGCGCAGGTAGTTGCCCTCTCCCCCGCCTTCCTCCAGGGGTACAAGTTCACCCTCTCCCGCGCGAGAGGGGATGCGGGATGGGGGCAAACGCGCACCACCCAGCGCCTCCAGCCTGCGATTGGCGACCCAGACCTGGCCGATGATTTCCGAAACCGAGAGATCGCGGTTGAATCCCTGCCGCCCGGTCGAGCAGAACTTGCAGTCCAGCGCGCATCCCACCTGGGAAGAAACGCAGAGCGTGCCGCGGCCTTCTTCCGGGATAAACACCGTTTCGATGCCGTTGCCGGTGCCGACGTCGAAGAGCCACTTCACCACGCCGTCGGCGGCCCGCTGCTCGGACAGGATCTCGGGCGCGCGCACTTGCGCATGTTCCTTGAGCTTGTCGCGAAGCGACTTTGCGATGTCGGTCATCGCGTCGAAATCCGCCACGCCGCGCTGGTGGATCCAGCGGAACACCTGCCTCGCGCGAAACGGCTTTTCACCCAGCTGCGCGAACCACTCGGTCAGGCGCGGCAGGGTGAAATCGAGGAGGTTGGTGCGCGGCATCGCGGGTGGGGCGGTCTAGCGCGGATACACCTGGTGCGCGGGGAAGAAATAGGCGATCTCGACCTGCGCGGTATCGGGTGCGTCGGAGCCATGCACGGCGTTGGCGTCGATCGACTGCGCGAAATCGGCGCGGATGGTGCCGGGGGCGGCCTTCTTCGGATCGGTGGCGCCCATCAGGTCGCGGTTCTTGAGGATGGCGTTTTCGCCTTCGAGCACCTGCATCATCACCGGGCCCGAGATCATGAACTCCACCAGGTCGTTGAAAAACGGCCGGCCCTTGTGGACGGCATAGAAGCCTTCCGCATCCTTGCGGGAAAGGTGGACCATCCTGGCCGCGATCACCTTGAGCCCCGCCTTTTCGAATCGGGCATAAATCTGGCCAATCACGTCCTTGGCCACGGCATCGGGTTTGATGATCGAAAAGGTGCGTTCAACCGCCATGAAAATCTCCGCTAAATGGATGAAAAAGCTAGCTTTTCATTCTAGCACACGGCAGGCCTTCCCGCTACCGTCCAGGCCGGGTTCAACCCCTCCCGGCCGCTCCCGCAGGCATACCCCACGGCGATGCCGATGCCCGGAATCCAGACCAGCTGGTCGCCATGGAACAACAGCGGCAATTTTTCCCGTTGCCAGGCGGGAATCTCGCGTTCCTGCAGCAGGTTCTTGAGGGTACGCGTGGGGCGATCGGCCCCGAGGCGGATGGTCTCCCCGCCGCAACGCGCCGCGAAGTACCAGCCGGGCGTGGCCGCGGGCCCGGTGTCGATGCCCTGCCCGGTCGCCGGCTCGAAGGTGACCTCGCCGCGCCCGGCGCCGAGCCCCACCCTCGGTTCGCCGTGCCATTCGACGCGCCACGGCGCGGCATCGTGGTCGATGGCGGGGCCGAGGTCGCGCTCGATCAGCACCGTGTCCTTGTGGCGCACGATGGCCACACCCGCGTGGTCGATTCGCACGCGCGCATCTTCGCGCGCGTCACTGAGCTGGCGCGTCATCTCCGCCAGGCGCGCCTCCGGGGGCATCGCGACGGCATTGCGGGAGAGGAAGGCGCGCAGCGCGTTGGCGCGGCGCTCCGCCGGAAGGTCTGCGCGCAACGGCATCGGTTCGCCCGCGCGTTCGGGCACGCCGTCGAGCGTGGCCAGCTGCTCCAGCAGGTCGTTGGCGCTGCCCGCATGGCGCGCGAAACGCGCCAGGGCCTCGCGCCAGCCCGGGTGGCGCGACTCGAAGCGCGGCGCAACCTCGAGGCGCACGAAATTGCGATCGTGGCGGGTGGACGTGTTCGACTCGTCCTCGATCCACGACAGTCCCCGCTCGCGCGCGTATTCGCCCAGCTGCGCGCGGGAAAACTCCAGCAGCGGACGGAAGAGCTTCACGCCGGTGCCCTTGAGCTCGCGCAACTGCGGCATCGCCGAGACCCCCTTCAGTCCCGTGCCCCGCAGCAGCTGGAGCAATACCGTTTCGGCCTGGTCGTCGAGGTGGTGGGCAAGCGCAACAAAGGGTTCGCGGCGCGCGGCGAAGGACGCGTATCGTGCCGCGCGCGCGGCGCCTTCCAGGCCCGCCGGCGACGAGACGTCGACACGCACGCTCTCCACGCTCAGGGGCACCCCCATGCGGGCGCAGGTGCGCTCACATGCGCGTTCCCAATCGCCCGCGTTGGGCGACAGGCCATGGTTCACGTGCAGCGCGGTGATCTCGTGGCCAGGCGCCCGCGCGTGCTCCGCGAGCACATCGAGCAACACCGTGGAATCGAGGCCGCCGGAGAATCCGACGCAGATCGCGCTGCCCGCGGGGATGGCCGCGGCCACACGTGTGATGACTTCGGCCGCGATGGGGCTTGCCTCCATACCGCCCTCCTACTCCGCGAGCTCCTTGAACTTGCCGTAGTTGACCCAGCGCTCCTGGCGGCGCTCGAGCAACGCGTCCGACGACAGGTCCTGCAGGCCGCGCAGGCTTTCCTGGATCGCCTTCTTGAGGTTCTTCGCCGCCTCGGCGTGGTCGCGATGCGCACCACCCAGCGGTTCGGCGATGATCTTGTCGATCACGCCCAGCGCCTTGAGCCGCGTGGCGGTGATTCCCAGGCTCTCCGCGGCCTCGCCCGCGTTCTCCGCGCTTTTCCACAGGATCGCGGCACAACCTTCGGGGGAGATCACCGAGTAGGTCGAATACTGGTTCATCAGCGTCACGTCGCCCACGGCGATCGCCAGCGCCCCGCCGCTGCCGCCTTCGCCGATCACCGAAACCACCACCGGCACGCGCAGGCCGGCCATGGCGTAGAGGTTCTTGCCGATCGCCTCCGACTGGCCGCGCTCTTCGGCGCCGATGCCGGGATAGGCGCCGGGCGTGTCGATGAAGGTGAGCAGCGGAATGCCGAACTTTTCGGCCAGCTGCATGAGGCGCAGCGCCTTGCGATAACCTTCCGGGCGCGGCATCCCGAAGTTGCGGTGGATCTTGTCGTTGGTGTCGCGGCCCTTCTGGTGGCCGATGCACATCACCGATTGCCCGTTGAAGCGCCCCAGGCCGCCCACGATGGCGGGATCGTCGGCAAACGCGCGGTCGCCGTGGATCTCCTCGAAATCGGTGCAGATCGCGTTCACGTAGTCGAGCGTGTACGGCCGCTGCGGATGGCGCGCGACCTTGGAGATCTGCCAGGCCGAAAGCTTGGCGTAGACGTCCTTGGTGAGCTCGCGGCTTTTCTTCGAGAGGCGCTCGATTTCCTGCGAGATGTCGACCGCGCTGTCGTCCTGAACGAAACGCAGTTCCTCGATCTTCTGCTCGAGCTCCGCGATCGGCTGCTCGAAATCCAAAAATGTGGTTTTCACGTAGCCGATGATACGAGAAAAGGTGCCAGGTTAATTTTCCAAAAACTGACCGGGCACCTTTTTCAATACAATTCATCATCATGGGTCATCGGCTTTCACGAATTGTCACGCGCACGGGCGACGACGGCACCACCGGCCTGGGTGACGGCGCGCGGGTTGCGAAGGATTCGCCGCGCGTGGCCGCGCTGGGCGACCTCGACGAGCTCAACAGCGCCATCGGCTGCGTGCTGGCGGAAGAGGTGCCGCCCGCGGTGGGCGCCGCGCTGCGGTCGGCGCAGAACGACCTTTTCGACCTCGGTGGCGAGGTCTCCATCCCCGGCCGCGTGGCCATGACCGCGCAACACGTGGAACGGCTGGAATCGGCCATCACGCAGCTGAACGCGGGCCTCGCGCCGTTGCGCGAATTCATCCTGCCGGGGGGCGACCGGGCCGGGGCCGCCTGCCACCTGGCGCGCACCATCTGCCGCCGCGCCGAACGTTCGATCATCACGCTGGATCGCGAGGGCGCGGCCAACCCCGCCACGCGCCAGTACCTGAACCGCCTCTCGGACCTGCTTTTTGTGGGGGCACGCATCATCAATCGCGACCACGACCGCCCCGAGGCAAGCTGGCAGCCCGGCGCGGCGGTGAAGGCCCCATGAGCCTGGAAGCCGCCCAGCAGCGCCTTGCCGACCTCCTGGCCCGCGCCGCCCTCGGCGACCGCAAGGCGTTCGCCGAGGTTTATGACGCCACCAAATCGAAACTGTTTGCGGTCTCGCTACGTATAGTCCGTGAGCGCCATATCGCGGAGGAAGTGTTGCAGGACAGCTTCGTCAACATCTGGAACCACGCGGCCGACTACGCCCAGGCGAAAAGCGCGCCGACGACGTGGATGGCGGCGATCGTGCGCAATCGAAGCCTCGACATCGTGCGCCGCACGCGCGAGGAACCGGATGTGGACGACGCCCTCGCCGCCCGGATGGTCGACGAGACCGCCGCGCCGCCGCGCGAGATGCAGGACCGCGCCGAGGCCCATTCACTCAAGCAATGCCTGGCGGAGCTGGAAGCCGAGCAGCGCCAGTCGATTGCGCTCGCCTTCTTCCATGGCCTTTCCCATTCGGAACTGGCGGACCACATGCGCCGCCCGCTGGGCACAGTGAAGACCCATATCCGCCGCGGGCTGCTCAAGCTGCGCGACTGCCTGGCGCGCACCGGCACCGTGGAGCGCGGCTAGCGATGCACAAGCTTTCGCCCGCCCTCGCCCACGCCCTGGCCGCGGAATACGTCGTGGGCACGTTGCGCGGGCGTGCCCGCCGGCGCTTCGAGGCGATTGCGCGCGCCGATACCCAGGTCGCCGCGGTGCTGGCCGAATGGGAGCGCGGCCTGACCCCGATGGCCGAAGACGTGCCCGCGGTGGAACCGCCGGCGCGTGTCTGGGACGCGATCGAGGCGCGCGTCGCGCCGCGCGGGGCCGACAAGGGCGCGAAGGCGCTGGGTTTCTGGCGCAGTTTCGGACTGCTCGCGGGCGGCGTGGCCTCGGTGCTGCTGGCCGCATTCCTCTACCTGTCCACCGGCCCGCGCGGAGAACCGGTGTTTGTCGCGGTGCTGGCGCAGCCTTCGGAGCCGTCGCCGCGCATGGTGGTCTCGATGCACATGCCGAACCTCCTGCGGGTGCGGGTGGTGAAGCCCTGGAACATGAGTCCCCAGCAATCGCTCGAGCTTTGGGTGGTGCCCACGGAGGGCGCGCCGCGATCGCTGGGCCTGGTGGCCAATTCCCTGGGCGACACCATGATCCAGATCGATCCGAACGACCCGCGGGTACAGGGCGCCCAGCTGCTGGCGGTGACGATGGAGCAGGCCGGGGGGTCGCCGACCCGGCAACCCACGAGCAAGCCGGTATGCACCGGCATGATCGCGCCGGTGCGCAAGATCTAGCCTCAGCGCACCCGGTCGAGGCCCGCGCAAAGCTGCGCGACGCCCTGGGCCAGGCGCAGCGTCGGGCGCTGGATCGTGTCCGGATCGAGGTAGACCAGCCGCTTCTCGCGCACCGCCGCCAGCGCCGCGCGATCGCTCCACTGGCTGAAGAACTCTCCCGAATCCCCCGCCGAGCCCGCGCCCACGATCACGCGCGGTTCGCGGGCGAACACTTCCTCCCACGAAACGACGGGCGCGACGTTGGCGAGGTCGAGGAACACGTTGCGCGCCCCGCAAACCTCCAGCGCCTCGTTCATCCAGTGCGCTCCCGCGATGGTGGTGAGCGGGCGGTGCCAGATCTCGAGGAAAACCGCCACGCGCGGCAGGTTCGCGTGCGCCAGGCGCAGCGACCCGATGCGGGCGCGATAGTCGCGCGCCACCTTCGAGACATCACGCGCCGTGAGCTCGCCGATCCTGCCCAGCAGCCGCGGCACGTCTTCAAGTGATCGCGCCTGCGCCACAAACACCGCGACACCGAATGCCTCGAGGCGCGCGATGTCCTCCTGGCGGATCGTGTCGCGCCACGCCAGCACGAGGTCGGGCTTCAACGCGAGCAGCGGTTCGATCGCCAGCGTCACCGCCGTGGCCACCTGCGGCAGGCGCTTCGCCGCTTCCGGATAGTCGCTGTAGGCGCTGACGCCCACGAGCCGGTCGCCCGCGCCGGCCGAAAACGCGAGCTCGGTGAGGAAGGGGGCGAGCGCCACGATGCGCTGCGCCGGTGCCTTCAGCTCGACCTTGCGGGCGAGATCGTCGTGCACCGCGATATTCGCCGCGTCGGCGGACGTCGTGATGCAAAGGGCGAAGGTGATGCCGATGAACACGGATAAAGCTGGATAAAAGCGCGATACCCCAGGCAGAGATGTGTCGATGCGCAACATCGTGTTCATGGGCAGTTCCCCGCCTTTTGATCAGCGCAGCGCGCGGCGCTTCTCGTAGGCCTCGCGGGAGATGGCGCAATCCGCGAGGAAACGCGGCAGCTCCTCCAGCGTCAACGCCTGCGCGGCATCCACCAGCGCCTTGCGCGGATCGGGGTGCATGTCGGTGAGCACGAGGTTTGCGCCCGCGATGATCCCCTGCGCCGCGACGTGGAAGATGTCCTGGATGCCGTCGGGCGAGGCGGCCCGGATGCCGACCGAGTGCGACGGATCGATACACACCGGCATTCGCGTGAGTCGCTTGACCACCGGCACGTGCGCGAAGTCCACCAGGTTGCGGTGCGGATCGCCGAAGTTGGTTTTCATCCCGCGCAGGCAGAACACGATGTCGCGGTTGCCGGCGCTGGCCACGTATTCCGCGGCGAGCAGCGATTCGTGCAGCGTGATGCCGAAGCCGCGCTTGAGCAGGATGGGGAAATCGCGCTGGCTGCCGACGGCCTTCAGCAGCTCGAAGTTCTGGGTGTTGCGCGTGCCGATCTGCAGCATGACGCCGCAGGGATCGCCGGTCTCGCGCAGCGCCTCGCGGATCTCGTCGAGGTGTTCGTCGCGCGTGACCTCCATCGAGATCACGCGGATGCCGTATTTGCCCGCGAGCTCGAAGACGTACGCCAGGCACTGCTTGCCGTAACCCTGGAACGAATAGGGGCTGGTGCGCGGCTTGTAGGCGCCCATGCGCGCGCACACCTGGCCCGCCGCCTTCAGCGCGCGGAAGGTCTGCTCCGTGTATTCGCGCGTGTCGACCGCGTTCAGGCCCGCGACGACGTGGAAACAATCCTGGTCGAAGGTGACGCCGTGGTATTGGAAACGGATCGAGTCTTCGCTGCCGGCTCGCCGGCCGAGGATCCTGAATTCGTCGGCCTGGGCCATGTTGGGCTAGTCGGCCTTGAGGCGGCGCTTCGCGACGGCTTCGGCCAGGCTCGCCAGGACGCGTTCGGTGTCGTCCCATCCGATGCACGGGTCGGTGATGGACACGCCGTAGGCGAGCGGGGTGCCCGGCACCAGGTCCTGGCGGCCGGCATTGAGGTGGCTTTCCACCATCACGCCCACGATGCGCTCCTCACCCCCGGCGAGTTGTGCCGCCACGCTGGCGCACACATCCATCTGCTTGAGGTATTGCTTCGAGGCGTTGGCATGGGAGAAATCCACCATCAGGCGCGCGGCCAGCCCGGCGCCGGAAAGCTCCCTCGCCGCCGCCTCGACACTCGCCGCGTCGTAGTTCGGCGCCTTGCCGCCGCGCAGGATGACATGGCAATCCTCGTTGCCGACGGTTTCGAAGATCGCGGCCTGGCCGGTCTTGGTCATCCCCATGAAGGCATGGGGCGCCGCGGCGGCACGCAGCGCATCCACGGCCACCTTGATCGATCCGTCGGTGCCGTTCTTGAAACCCACCGGGCACGACAGGCCCGAGGCGAGCTGGCGGTGGGTCTGCGATTCGGTGGTGCGCGCGCCGATGGCGCCCCAGGCGATCAGGTCCGAGATGTATTGCGGCGAGAGCAGGTCGAGGAATTCGGTGCCGCAGGGCAGGCCCATGCGGTTGATGTCGAGCAGCAGCCTGCGCGCCAGGCGCAGCCCCTCGTTGATGGCGAAGCTGCCGTCCAGGCGCGGATCGTTGATGTAGCCCTTCCAGCCGACGGTGGTGCGCGGCTTCTCGAAATAGACGCGCATCACTACCAGCAGCTCCTGCTCGTGGCGCAGCGCTGCCGCCCGCAGGCGCGCGGCGTATTCGAGCGCGGCCGCCGAATCATGGATCGAACACGGCCCGACCACCGCGACGAGGCGATCGTCGGCGCCGTGCAGGATGCGGTGCATCGCCTGGCGCGCGTGTGTGACCGTGGCGAGCGAGGCCGCATCGATCGGCAGCTCTTCGCCCAGCAGCTGCGGCGCGATCAGCGCGCGAACCGCCGAGATGCGCAGGTCGTCGGTGCGCCCGACGGTTGCGATGGGTTTCGTTTCCGGCGCCGGGGTCATCTCATTCCTCCACGGCGACGCGGCGCTTGCGCACGCCTTCGGCCAACACGTCGAGCAGCCCCACGGTTTCGGTCCACCCCAGGCACGCGTCGGTGATCGAAACGCCGTAATCGAGCGCCTTGCCCGGCACCAGGTCCTGGCGCCCGGGGTTGATGTGGCTCTCGACCATCACACCCATGATGCGGCGCTCGCCCGCGGCGAGCTGGCGCGCCACGTCGGCGCCCACCTCGACCTGCTTGTCGAACTTCTTCGACGAGTTGGCGTGGGAAAAATCAACCATCAGGTGCTGGCGCAGGCCCGAGGCGGCGAGCTCCCGGCACGCGGATTCCACGTTCGCGGCATCGTAGTTGGGCGCCTTGCCGCCGCGCAGGATCACGTGGCAATCCTCGTTGCCCGCGGTCTTGAACACGCCGACATGGCCGGACTTGGTGATCGATATGAAATGGTGGCGCGCGGCGGCGGCCTTGATGGCGTCGACCGCGATGCGGATGTTGCCGTCGGTGCCGTTCTTGAATCCCACCGGGCACGACAGCCCCGAGGCCAGCTGGCGGTGTGATTGCGATTCGGTGGTGCGCGCGCCGATCGCGGCCCACGCGATGAGGTCGGCGATGTACTGCGGCGAGATCAGGTCGAGGAATTCCGTGCCGCAGGCCACGCCAAGCGTGTTGATGTCGAGCAGCAGCTTGCGCGCCAGGCGCAGGCCCTCGTTGATGTCGTAGGTCTCGTCCAGGCGCGGATCGTTGATGAGGCCCTTCCATCCGACCGTGGTGCGCGGCTTCTCGAAATAGACCCGCATCACGATGGCCAGGTCGGCCTTCAGGCGGTCGCGCTCGGCCTTCAGCCGGGTCGCGTATTCCATCGCGGCGGCGTAGTCGTGGATTGAACACGGGCCCACCACCACCAGCAGGCGGTCGTCGGCCCCGCGCAGGATGTCGTGGGTGGCGCGCCGGCCTTCGAGCGTCGTCTCCTCCGACTTCTCGTTGGCGGGCAATGCGCGCATGACCTGCATGGGCGCCAGCAGCTCGTCACCCTGCTCGATGCGTAGGTCGTCGGTCTTGTAGTGGGTCATATAAACAAAAACCGCCAGTTCTGGCTGGCGGTCTGTGGGGGATTCGTTGCGCGTGAGACGGAAGAACCAGAGATGCTAGCATACCGCCATGAAGCGTCTGCCGCTGCTGTGTGTTGCGTTCCTCGCCTGCGCCGTGCTGGCCGCGGAGCCCGCAAAGGCCCCGCAGCCCACCGCCGTGCAGGTGACGCTCGAGCCCGGAAAAGTCCACGAAGAATGCGCGCGGCTGGAAAGCGGCGACAAGCGCGCCTGGCACTGGAAGTCCGACACCCCGGTGGACTTCAACATCCACTACCACGCCGGCCGCGAGGTTTTTTTCCCCGTCAAGCGCGATGCCATGCGCGGCGACGGTGGAACGTTCGCCGCGAAGACCGGCGAGGACTACTGCTGGATGTGGACCGCGCGCGACAAGGCCGCGAAGGTCGAGGCCCGGATCGGGAAGTAGGAACGGATCGGGGCTGAAGGCCCCTCTTCCATTGCCTCTACCTACGCCGGCACGAACTTCAGCGCGACGCCGTTGTTGCAATACCGCTTGCCGGTTGGCTTCGGGCCGTCGTCGAAGACGTGGCCATGGTGGCCCTCGCAGCGCGCGCAGTGGTATTCGGTGCGCGGCAGGATCAACTTGAAGTCGGTTCGGGTGCCAAGCGCCCCGGGGATGAAGGCGTAGAAACTCGGCCAGCCGGTGCCGCTGTCGTATTTGGTTTCCGACCGGAAAATCGGCAGATCGCATCCCGCGCAGACGTAGGTGCCCTTGCGCTTCTCGCCGTTGAGGGGGCTCGTCCCGGCGCGTTCGGTGTGTTCCTTGCGAAGCACCGCGAACTGCTCCGGCGTGAGGCGCTTCTGCCACTCGGCATCGGAAAGCTTGAGCTTCTCGATCGTGGCGGGCACCGCGGGCGCGGCGGCGATGGCATCGGCCAGGCGCGTGGCGGCGAAAAGGCCGGCAAACGCGGCAACCAGTTTCCTGCGGTTCATGTTCATGTCCTCTCTACGGGGGTGCCCGCGAATCGGATGCAGCCCGGCCGCCCTAGGCCGTGCCGCCGACCGTGAGGCCTTCGATGCGGATGGTGGGCTGGCCCACGCCCACCGGGACGCTCTGGCCTTCCTTGCCACACACGCCGATGCCGGAATCGAGCGACATGTCGTTGCCAATCATCGAAACGTGGGTGAGGGCGTCCGGCCCGTTGCCCACCAGCGTCGCGCCCTTCACCGGGTACTGGACCTTGCCGTTTTCCACCCAGTAGGCCTCGGAGGCCGAAAACACGAACTTGCCGCTGGTGATGTCGACCTCACCGCCGCCGAAATTGACCGCGTACAGGCCACGCTCCATGGAGGCCACGATTTCCGCCGGATCCCGGTCGCCGCCCAGCATGAAGGTGTTGGTCATGCGGGGCATCGGGATGCTGGCGTACGATTCGCGCCGCCCGTTGCCGGTGGCCGGCACACCCATGAGGCGCGCGTTCATGCGGTCCTGCAGGTAGCCGCGCAGGATGCCGTCTTCGATCAGCACGTTGCGCGTGCTGGGATTGCCCTCGTCGTCGATCGACAGCGACCCGCGCCGGTCGGGGATGGTGCCGTCGTCGATCACGGTGACACCGGGCGCGGCCACGCGCTCGCCGATGCGCCCGCTGAATGCGGAAGTGCCCTTGCGGTTGAAGTCGCCTTCGAGCCCGTGGCCGATGGCTTCGTGCAGCAGGATGCCCGGCCAGCCCGGCCCCAGCACCACCGACATCTGGCCCGCGGGGGCGGGGCGCGATTCGAGGTTGACCAGCGCCTGGCGCACCGCGTCGCGCGCGAGTTTTTCCAGCAGTTCGTCGGTGAAGTGTGCGTAGCCGAAGCGCCCGCCCCCGCCGCCGTGGCCCTGCTCGCGGCGGCCGTCCTGCTCCGCGATCACGGTGATGGCCAGGTGCACCAGCGGGCGCACGTCGGCGGCCATGGCGCCATCGGCGCGGGCCACCATCACCACGTCGTATTCACCCGAGAGCCGGCCGATCACCTGCTTTACGCGCGGATCGACGGCGCGGGCGTATCGCTCCAGCGTTTCGAGGATGCGTACCTTCCGCGAATCGTCGTATTGGGCCACCGGGTCGACCGGCGCATACAGGGCCAGGCCGGGACGCGCGCTGGGAGCCTTGACCGACGCGTTGCCGCCGCCGGCCGCGATGGCGCGGGTCACCTTTGCTGCGGCGTCGAGCGCTTCCACGTTGATGTCGTCGGAATAGGCGAAGGCGGTTTTTTCCCCGGAAACCACACGCACGCCCACGCCCTGGTCGATCGAGAAGCTGCCCGATTTGACCTGGCCTTCTTCCAGCGTCCAGCCCTCGGAGCGGTTGTACTGGAAATAAAGGTCTGCATCGTCAACACGATGCGCGAGGATGGTGCCGAAAACCCCTTGTGTCGCAAGTGCGTCCAGCCCGGCGGGCGCCAGCAGGGTGGCCTGCGCGATGTCCAGAGTCGACGGCTCGGGTTTTGTCACCAAATGCACCTATATCCTGTCATTTGAGTTGATTTGCACTCATCTGCATTCATCTGCGGATGACGTTTTAATCAGTTACCAGCTGCGCACCGTCTTGTGAGCCAGCGCCGGCAGGCTGCGCCTGATCTTAGCCTGATAGGTGGGGTTCACCCCGGCCACTACAACCCCGGATCCCCGGGGCAAACGGTCCAGCACCACACCCCACGGATCCACAATCATCGTATGGCCGTGTGTCTCGCGCCCGTTCACGTGATACCCCCCCTGGGCCGGCGCCACCACATAGGCCAGGTTCTCGATCGCGCGGGCTCGGATGAGCGTATCCCAGTGGGCCTTGCCGGTCGTTTCCGTGAACGCCGACGGCACGAACAACATGTCCACCTCTCCCATCGCGCGGTAGAGCTCCGGGAAGCGCAGGTCGTAGCAGACCGAGATCCCGAGGCGGCCATAGGGCGAATCGACCACACACACCGCGCTGCCGGGTTCGATGGTGCGTTCCTCGTGGTAGCGCTCGCTGCCCATCTCGAAGCCGAAGAGGTGGATCTTGTCGTAGCGCGCCACGCGCTCGCCCAGCTGGTTGTAGACCAGGCAGGTGTTGTGCACCTTGTCCGCCTGGCCGGATTCCAGCGGGACCGATCCCCCCACGATCCACACCTTGTGGTTCTTGGCCTGGGCCGAGAGGAAATCCTGGATCGGCCCGCTGCCGTCGCGCTCCCTCACCGCCACCTTGTCGGTGTCCTTCATGCCCATGATCGCGAAATATTCGGGCAGCGCGATGATGCGCGCGCCCGTGGCCGCCGCCAGTTCGATCAGGCGCTGCGCTTCCTGCAGGTTGGCGGCGACATTTGGCCCCGAGGCCATCTGGATCGCGGCCACGCGGAACATCGACTGCGTCGAGGACATCGCGTCGCGCAACGCCTCGGGGGTGGTGGAATTCCTGGTGATGATCATGGCTTGGCTTCGGCGGCGGAAGCGGCCTTTGGCGGCGGCGGGGGTGGCGCCGACAGGCGCGTGACCACCGGATTATCCCACGAGCCCGTCACCTGGTACTCATACGCCACGACCTTGCCGAAGGGATTTCGCAGCAGCTTGGAGACCAGCAGCGTCGACAGGCCCAGCACCGGCGTGCCGAGCAGCGTGGCCGCCAGCGCCATGCCCTCCCCCACCTCGGGCACCACCCGCAGGGTGAGCGCCTGCGTTTCCAGCGGCAGCGAGACCTCGCCCGACAGGCTCACGAAGGCCGAAGGGCCGGTGATCTCGAAGCCCTCGGTAAGCAGGATGCCGCGCGCCACCTTCACGTTGCCCTCGATGGTCTCGAAGGCGAAGCCGTCGCTGAAAACGTCGCGGAAGTCGAACATCGCGCGCCGCGGCAGCGACTGCAGCGACAGCAGCCCGAGCAGCTTGCCGGCGCCCGGCTCGAGCTTGGCGAACTGCCCGCGCCGGCCCTCGGCGCGGAAGGCGCCCGACAGGCTTGCGGTCGAGAACTCGTAGGGAAAACCCGGCCAGGCCAGGGTCCCTTCGAGCTTGCCGTTGCCGCGTTTCATGTAGTCGCCGAAGCCGAACTGGCTCATCAGCGCGTTGAGGTTGTCCGACTCGAGCGTGATCGCAAGCGACGTGATGGCGCCCGCGCCCGTGCGTCGCCAGCCCCCGGAGGAGCGGAAATGCGCGTGGTCGTTGGAGATGTCGAGCTTGTCGATGCGCCAGTCGTCGCCCATGTTCTGGGCCTTGAGCTCGAGGCGCCCGAGGTAGCGGCCGTGGAATTCGAAGCGATCGGCAAGCACGTCGAGCGCGGGCAGGTCCGCATCCGCGGCGGTTCCGGCGCCGGGCGCCGCGGCGGGAACCGGCGGCTTCGATTCGGGGATCGAGAAGCGCTCGAGGCGCGCGATCACGCGCCCCTTGCCCTCGGGGTCCCATTCCACCGATCCGGCCACCAGCGGGCTTTCCAGCACCCCGTTCCACTGCGAGCCGGCGCGCTGCAGCCGCGCGGCGACCTGCGTGAACTCGCGCCCGAAGTAACGCACGCGCCCCATGGTGAGGTCGATGCCTCGCAGCGCGAATCCCGGCGCGCCTTCGGCCGGAGCCGTCGCCGCCTCCTCGCGTTTCGGCTGGGTGAAAACACCCGACCACGCCTCGGCATCAATCGAGGGCGCAGCGCCGTAGAGCCAGAGGCCATCACGCGCCACCTCGCCGGACAGGGGCGAGCCCATCTTGAGCGCGACCTGCCAGCGGTCCGCGCCCCCCGGTGCGTAGCGGCTCGACCGCCAGTAGAGGCCGCCTTCGACGGTGGCGTTGGCGAGCTCGCTGTCCTGGCCGGGGCGCTCGATGCGGATCGTGAGCGCGCGCGCCTCGTCGGCGGCCTTGGCCGCCGGCTCCGGAAGCGTCGAGGCCAGGCCCTTGAGGTCGGAGGTCACGGTGACCTCGGTGCCCTGCGCGTTCGACAGCGCGCGCGCCTTCCAGCCCACGCCACCCGCCAGGCGCGCGGTGATGGCTTCGGGCAGGTAGGCGCCCAGCGCCGGGACGTCGATGGCGCCTTCAACCGTCGTCGACACGCGTCCCTCGGCATCGTTGGAAATCGCGAGCACGGCGGGTTTGCCGAACATGGTTCCGGTTAGCCCCGGGGCCCGGATGCCGCGCTCCGTGAACGTGAGCTGGCCCTTGATCTCGCGCATCGCGAGGTTCCTGCCTACCGTGGCCGTGGCGCCGGCAAACAGGAAGTCGCCCTTCACGCGCAGCGGATCGGTGCCGTAGAAGGGATAACTCAGGCGCATCTTGAAGCGCGCCGGCCCCTCGATCGAGACGGCGCGCGTGAAGGCGCCGGGCCCGTTGGCCAACGGCGATTCGCGCAGGTAACGCGTGGTGTCGGCCGCGGTGGTGTCGATGTCGGCGTCGAAAACCAGCACCGGAGGATTCTGCGACATGTCCTCGACCACCGCCGAGGCGCTGCGCACGCGGCTGCCAAAGATGCCGGCCGCCGCGGAGAGGATCTCCATGCGCCGGTTCTCGAAGCGAAAGGTGCCGTCGATGGCATCGATCGCCGGCCAGGCGGGATGGAAGCGCAGGCGCGCATCGCGCACATCCCCTTCGAACAGGAAATGGCCGTTGGACCCCGGCCCGAACGGAAATTCGTAGAGGTCGCCCTTCAGCTCGAACTTGGCGCGGACGAGCTGGCCGCCCTGCAGCGATCGCTCCAGCCATTCGCGCGTGCCCGCGATCCCGTTCGGCAGGTAGTCGGCGGTGCGCGCGGTGTTGCCGCGGGTGAAGGCGCCTTTCAGGTCGAGGTAACCGGGGCTTTTCACGCGCGCGTCGGGCAGCGATCGCCAGGTGCCGGCGAAGCTCGCGGCCACATCCGGGTTCCCCACCGCCGCCTCCTCGATGTTCACTTCCAGCGCGCGGCCCTCATGGCGCCATTTCGCGCGCGCCTCGACGGTGGCGAAGGCGAGTGGCGCGCGGAAGATGCGGCCGAGTTCGAAGGTTGCGTTCCTGCCCGCGATCACCAGCGTCCCGCCGTCCTGCGTGCCCTCGATCGAGCCGGTGAGCCCGCTCACGCCGGGAAAAGCGTCGACCGCGTTCACCGCCAGGTTCTCGAAGCGCCCCTTCACCGAGTAGGACTTGGCGCCGTCTCCGCTCCACGCCACCTGGGCCTGCGTGATGCGCCCGCGTGGCGCGAAGCGCAGCACCTGGCCCTTCATCTCGCGCGGGACCGGAAAATAATCTAGCAGCGTGGCCGCGATCTTCAGGTCGATGCCGTCGGCGCGCACCTGGGTGCGGGCGGGCTTGCCGGATTCGTCGGTGCGTTCCAGCGAAAAATCGCCGGCCTGCGCCTCGGCGCCCGACGCGAGGCCGAACCGCAGGCCCTCGGTGGCGAACGTGAACCCCGCCGGCTTCACGCGATAGGTCGCCCGGCCCGACAACGCCGCCAGCTCGAGCGGCAACGCATCGGCGGCCAGCTGCGCCCGCGCGTCGCGCATGTGCAGGTCGGCCACCACCTCGGTCACCCGGTCGGTGGTGAACTGCATCCACACCCGCAGGCTGCCGACGCCGCTGCGAAGGGTCTCCGGCACCGGCAGGTGCTCGCGCAGGCGCGCGAGGTCGGCGTTCAGGCTCTCCCCGTAGGCCTCGCCACGCGCGCTCCAGCGCGAACCCTCGCGCGAGAGGACCACGTCGGCGCGCAGGTCGATGCGCGCGGCGAGACCCGCGGGAGGGCGCGCCACCAGCGAGGCGCGGTGGTGGCGCAGGCGCTTCTGCACCGCGATCTCCACACCGGTGAGGCGCACTTCGGGAGCGCCGCCGAAATCGTCGCGCCAGGTGAGTGTGGCGTCGTGGATGCCGACGCGCGGCTGGGCCAGCAACCACTCCACAAACGCGCCGTCACCCGAGGGGCCGGCCTCGTTGATCGGTTTGTCGGCCAGGTAGATCAGGCCGTCGGCGCCGCGGCGCAGCACCAGGTCGGGACGATGGAAGTCGACATCGTGGAATCGCAGCTGCCCGGCGAGAAGGGACCACCAGGAAAGCGTGACCTCGGCGCGCTCGAGCTGGAAGGCGGCGCGCCCGCCCCGATCGGAAATCTCCAGGCCCTCGAGTGTCACCACCGGGCGTAACCCGCCCCAGCCCCCGCCAAGCCTGCGCACCTTGAGCGCCATGCCGGTGGATTTTTCGATCGAGGAGACGACGTCGGCGCGGTACCTGTCGACGTTGGGCAGCGCGTCGTAGCGCAGCCACAACACCAGGGCGACGAAGGCGACAACGAGGAAAGCCGTGATTGCGGCCAGCAGCCGGAGGCACGTGCGGGGAAAGGCCTTGATGCGGCGGTCCTTGCGGGAAAGCCGCTATTTTACTGGCTGCTGCGTCGCAACCATCCAGAAGACCTGCCGGCCCCCGGTGACGGGCGGAGCGCGTCTTTCCAGAAGGTTCTTCGAAGGCACGCCGGTGCGCGCGTACGAGCGTTCGCAATCCTGCGTCGAAGGCCCGCGCATGTTGCCCTCGGTGTAGGCCAGGCCCGGGCAACGCGAGCAGCTCCCGCCGTGTACACACGAGGAACACCCTTGCACGTCGGCCACGCGGATCGAGCGCACGTCGGCCAGCTGCGGTGAGTGGCGCCAGATGTCCACGAAGCGCTGCTCCCGCACGTTGCCGCAGGGCATCGGGAACTGCACACACGGGTAGACCTCGCCGTAGGGCGAAATGTAGGCGGCGGAATGGCCCGCGCTGCACGGCAGCGAATGCAAGGCGTCCTGCTCGTCCATCGGGCCGGAGGGTGGCGCGCAATATTCCCCGGCGTTGCCCACCATCGCGTCGTCGCGATAGATGCGCGCCAGCGTGTCGCCGTCGACGTTGAGCGCCAGCACCGCGCGATCGCCGTCCATCATCGGCGTGATGGTGGCGTCGCACTTGTATTCGATGCCGAGGGATTCGGCCAGCGCCTTGACCTCGGGATAGTCGCCGGAGTTGTGTTTCATCAACACGTTGGCGAAGCTCACCTTCACGCCTTCGTCGCGCAGCATCCTGGCGCCTTCCAGCGTGCGCCGCAACGAGCCCGGCAGCTTCGTGATCGCGTCGTGGGTCTCCTCCTTGTGCGAATAGACGCTGATCTGCACCGATTCCACACCCAGCTGCGCGATGCGGCGCGCCCTGGCCGGGCGCACCATCACCGCGTTGGTCTTGAGCTTGACCGAGAAGGTGAGCCGGCGCGCCTCCTCGAGGATCTCGAAGAAGTCCGGCCGCATGAAGATCTCGCCCCCGGAGAGCGTGAGGAAAAACACGCCTGCATCGGCCAGCTGGCGCAGCAGGCCCACGATCTCGGCGGTGGTCATCTCGCCGTGGTCCTCGTGGTCCAGATAACAGTGCACGCAGCGTTCGTTGCAGCGGTAGGTGAGGTCGAGCTGCACGCCGAGCGGGATTCCCAGCTCGAGGGCGCGGTTGCCCATCTCGTGCATCAGGCTTTTCATGGATCGATCGGGGTCTCGGACAGCCTCAGTATGCCGTGGTCGGCGAGGCCGCGGACCACCTCTTCGGCATCCTTCAGCGCCGATTCGCGATCGATGTCGAAAGCGCCCACGATGCGCCCTTCCACAATCTGCGCCAGCGGGGTCACGCCGTCGGCCGCCTCCCAGAGGATCGAGGCCGTGGCGTTGAGGCTGAAAAGCGACGAATCGCGCCCCGACATGATCATCATCTCGCCGCCGATCATGCGCGCGGCGACGTTGCGGGCGCGGGCCACGTAAAGGTCACTCACGCGGCGCGCTCCTGGCGGCCGATCTGGTCCCACACGCGTGCGTCCGGCACAAACGTGAGCCGGCGCACCGGCACGCGCTCGGCGAGATCCAGTGCGGCCTCGAACACCGCGCGCACCAGGCCCGCGTCCTCGGCGAAAAACAACACGCTCGCCAGCAGCTCACGCGCGGCCTGCGCCGCGGGCACCGCCTCGACCACGTTGCGCGGGCCCTTGGCCAGCAGGTAGATCGCCTCCAGCGGGGCGTGCACGTTTTCCCCGGCGCGCGCGATTTCGCCCGCAAAGGGGGTGCCGAACGCGTGGTACCCCGCGCCGGCGCGGCGCAGGTACGAGATCTCGTCGCTCAGCAACAGGGCATCGGCCGGGGCGAGGCGCGAAAGCGTGGTTTTTCCCGCTCCCGACACACCCGCGAAGAGGAATGCGCGCCCGCCCCGAAGCGCGCTGGCCGCGTGCATCAGGAAGCCGCCCTCGCGCGCAAGCGCCAGGGTGTGGACGATCCGCAGCACCGTGTCGATCGAATAGGGGTTTTCCGACTGGCGCACGCGACCGCGCCCGGTGAGCGGATCGAGGTGGGCGCGGAAATCGCCGCGTTCGATGCGCCACAGGCCCGCGTCGCGATACACGCGCACGTCTTCGTCGGGGGCGTTTTCCGCCGCGGCGACCAGATCGATCCCGAGCTCGAAATCGGGCGGCGCGGGCGCCTGCATGAACCCCGCATAACGATCCTGCAACAGGTGCAGGAAGGTGGGGCTGGTGGTGGTGACCGCCACACGCACGCCGCCGATGACGATGTCGGCGCGGTGGGTCATCGCGCGAGCCCGTCCAGGCGGGTGAAGAGCCTTGCCGCGCGCGCGCAGCGGGCGAATATCGCCGCCGCCAGGCGCGTTGCGCCGCCGCGATCCACGCGCGGGCGGAAGGCGCGCCCGCGGCGCACCACCTTCACGACGCGCCCGAGCAGCTCGCCCGCCTGCACCGGTGCGTCGGCGGCGCTGAGTGTGTCTCCCTGCGCGATCATCGTGGCGCCGCGGCGCGCCACCAGGCGATGCGCGAAAATCCGGCCGTCGCGCGTGTACACCACGATCTCGCCGACACGCGGCGCATCGGCGGCGCAGGCCCGCACCAGAAGGATGTCGCGGGGGCGTATCGCGGGCAACATGCTTGATCCGCTGACCGGCAGGCGCAGGCGGCCGTTTTGGCGCAGCAGCGTGGCGGCGAGCGCGTTGCGGCCCGCCTCGGCGGCCGCGGTGCTCAGGAGTTGCGCCGATTGACCCGGCACGAGGCCTGGGTGCTGCTGATCTTGCCGCAGGCCAGCGCCATGGTCTCGAACACCTGTTCGTGGCGGAAGGCGGGTTTCACGTAGGGCCGCTTCGCGGGCTCGCCGGCATCATCCTCGAGGCCTTGCGGCTTCTCTTCTTCCGATTCCATCGTTCCTCCGGTGGCCCTCGCTGCTAGTTCAGGCCGTTCTGGCTCGCCTGGATCGCGTTGCCCGGGTTGCTGCGGTTCGCGTAATACACCTGCGAGGCGCCGGCGACGCCCGAGACGTTGTCGATGATGATACCGCTGGTGCCACCCGGGGCGGGAAGGCCCGCGGCCGCGTTTTTGGTGGTGTTCCAGACGCCCGCCAGGTTGAAGCTGTAGATGCACGAGCCGGTGCAGCCGGTGCGGTTGCCGGTATCGGGCACGCTCAGGAAGATGAAGTTGGTGGCGCCGTTCTGCACGTCGGTGATCGGCGAGCAGCCGCCGTTGGCGTCGGTGGTATCCGCGCTCACCAGCGTGGGGCCCACCACCGGCGCGCCCATCACGTTGTTGGTGATGGGGATGCGCCACAGCGTGGGCTGGCGCGAGCTGGCCCCGGGCGAGCTGCTGCCGCATACGTAGAGGAAACCCGACGGATTGGCGGGATCCGCGCTGGTGTAATACGCGTCGTCGAAGACACCGCCGTAGTTGACGCGGGTGTAGATCTGGCCGCGGCCGGTCTGCACGCGCGGCGTCGTCAGGCCGCTGATGGACACGTTGGTTGCGAACTGGTAGATCGCATGGCATTCGACGCCCGAGCACCCGGTGCTGGCGTCGGAAGCCACGAAGGCGTAGACCCGCTGCGCCTGCGAATCAACGATCGGCGCCTCGGATACCCCGGAGCTTCCCAGGTTCCCCACGGGGTTGCCGGCCAGCAGGCCGCTGGTGATGACGGCGCCGGTGCCATTGTTGACCGAATGCAGGCGCCCGCCGGTGCTGGTGGTGGGTTCGCGCGCGCTGCCGACGAAGACGAGGTTGGTGGCCGGATCGTAGACCGGCGATGACATCTCGCGGTTGGCGACCACGGTCACGGGCCATGGGCCCCCCGCTGCCGCCGGCGTGCCGTTGAAGACGCCGGTGAACTTGTGCAGCGTGCCGTCGATGGCGCCGACCCAGAGCTCGTCGCTGTCGTAGTAGTAGTAGGGCGAGGAGGCCGTGTTGTTGGCACCGCCACTCAACGGGATCACCGTCATGCACGGTGCGGTGCAGGCCCGGTAGGAACCCGCGGCGGTGTTGGCGAGCGCAACGGGCGAGCCGGCGCCTCCCGGCGACGACGCGCTCCACTTGAGGACCACGAGGCTCGCGGCGGCGCCGACGCGCTGCACGAAGACGACCTGGGTGCCGTCGAGGGAGAGGGTGGGCGATGTCTCCGCGAAGGCGCCGGTGCCGGTGTTGTACGACCACATCACGCTCGGCTGGTCCCGGCCGCCGCACGAGGTGGTGTAGAGCTGGTTGAAGGCGAGGATCGTGGGCTGCCCCGCGGTGCCGGAGCCCCCGGCGAGTGTGCCGCCGGTCCATGCGAAGTTGTTGAGCCCCTCGGTGATCGTGATCGCGTTGCTGGCGGTGCCCTGCGTCATCGAGGTGACGGTGATGACGTTGCCCACGAAGCTCGCGGTCACGCCGACGGCGCCGCCGTTGCGGTTGATGGCGTTGGCGAGGTTGGCGACGCGCGAACCGTTGTCGCCCTCGAAGAAGAGCCCGGTGTTCAGCGTCGTGCTCTGGGTGAGCGTGAGGACGCGCGTGCCGTTGGTGATGACAACGGTGCCGGCGCCGAAGTTGCCCGAACCGTCCCACGAGCCGGTGCGGCTGGCGAAGTTGCCGGAGCCCGTGGCCCCCGAGCTGCTGGTGGGATAAACCACGAAGTCATCCGCGCAGCTGGGCGCGGCCGAGATGTCGAAGCTGTACTTGGCCGGAAACACACCGGCATTGCCCCGACCCGACGCGCCACCGATCACGTGGGTCCAGTCGCGGTGGATCGGGGGTTGGCGGGGGTTGACCGCGCCCGGCCACACCGGGCGGGCAGCGGCCTTGGCGACGGCGGCACCAGGCGCCCGGGCCGCGCGGGCTTCCATCTTGCGTACCAGGCGTGAGACAAAGCGCGGGTCGCGATAATCCTTCACCCACTGGTCGTAGGTGCCCTTTTGCATCGCTTCTTCCACGGTGTCGGGGTTGCCGTAGACGAGGTGCCGGTGGCTCCAATCCCAGGGCAGTCCCATGCGGCCGGAATCGGCGGCCTGCGCCGCCACGGCAAACACGAGGCCGAGTGCCAACACGCCATACCGGGCGAATGCTTTCGGCGAACCATGCAGAATCATGCTTTCCTCCCACCCAAGGGGCCGTGACGGAAACGTGGCCCGCTGACACATCATTGTATCGAATTAACACGTTGGATCAGTGAATTACCGCACATCCACATTGCAAATGACACACCCCCGATGAAGGATTTCGACCGCACCCGCCGGCTCTCCCAATACGTCTCCCGGGTGGCCGCCGCGCGCCCCGCGGTGGTCGAGGAGCTGGAGCGGCGCCAGGCGCGCGCGTTCACCGCAGCGGAAATGGCGGCGGAGCTCGCGCCGGGGGAAGACCTGGGCTCGCGCTTGCGCAGCCTGCGCGAGCGGGTCATGGTCACCCTCGCCCACCGCGACCTGAACGGGCTGGCGAGCCTGGACGAGGTGTTCGAGACCATGAGCTCGCTTGCCGACAGCAGCATCGCCGCGGCGGTCGCTCAGGCGCATCGGCAGCTGGCCGAGGTCCACGGCGACCCCGGAGGCGGCGGGCTCATCGTGGCCGCGCTTGGCAAGCTGGGCGGGCGCGAGCTCAACGTCTCCTCGGATGTGGACCTGGTCTTCCTCTACGGGGAGGACGGCGAGACCTCGGGCGCGCGGCCGGTGTCGCACCGCGATTTCTTCGCCGCCGCGGGCCGCAGCGTGATCGCGCTCCTGTCCGAGCACACCGCCGAAGGCGAGGCGTTCCGCGTCGACATGCGCCTGCGCCCCTTCGGCGACAGCGGCCCGCTGGTCACGCCGCTCGCGGGCCTCGAGGACTACTTCATCGGCCACGCCCGGCCGTGGGAGCGCTATGCGTGGATGAAGGCGCGCGTCGTGGCGGGCCCCGCGGCGCCCGTGGACGCGATCGTGCAGCCGTTCGTCTACCGCCGCTACCTCGATTTCGGCATGCTCGACGCGCTGCGCGACATGCACGCGCGCATCGCGCAGGCCGCGGCGCAGCGCCGCAAGAGCGACGACGTGAAGCTCGGCCGCGGCGGAATCCGCGAGCTCGAGTTCACGGTGCAGCTGTTCCAGATGGTGCGCGGCGGGCGCGAGGCGGCGCTGCGTACGACCTCGACGCGCGAGGGCCTGCGTGCCGCCGGCGAGCTGGGATTGCTCCCTTGCGCCGGCGTGGCGGCACTCGCCGAGGCGTACGCCTTCCTGCGCAAGCTCGAGCATCGCCTGCAGTACCACGACGACCAGCAGACGCAGGCGCTGCCGCGCACGCCCGCGCACCAGGCGGTGATCGCCGAGGCGATGGGATTCGCCGCCTACCCGGCGCTCGTGGCCGAGCTCGACCGCCACCGCGACGCGGTGCAGGCGGCGTTCGGCGCCCTCTTCGAGCGCGACGGCGATGCGCGCCCGACCGCGACGCTCACCGCGGCGCTGTACGATCCGCAGGCGACACCCGACCCCGACGAGCTCGCCGACCAGCTCGCGGGCGCGGGGCTGCGCGAGCCCGCGGCAGTGGCGCGCCGGCTGATCGAGTACACGCGCTCGCGCCGCTACCGCTCGATCTCCGCGGCGAGCCGCGCGAAGGTGGAGCGCCTGCTGCCCGACCTCATCGCCGCGGCCGCCGCGCAGGGCGGCTCGCAGGCCACGGCGCTGCGCCTCATCGACCTGATCGAGGCGATCGACGGGCGCGAGTCCTACTTCTCGCTGCTGGTGGAGTTCCCCCAGGTGCTCGAGCGCGCCGCGCGGCTGATGGCGCGCAGCGCGTGGGCTGCGCGCCTGCTCGCGCGCCATCCGATCCTGCTCGACGAGCTCACGCGCGCGGCCACCCCCAACGCCATCGACTGGGCCCAGGAACGCAAGGCGCTGCGCGGCACCTGCGCGCAATGCAGCGGCGACGTCGAGGCCCTCCTCGACCAGCTGCGCCACTACAAGCAGCGCCAGGTGCTGCGCCTGACGGTGGCCGACCTCGAGGGGGCATTGCCGGTGATGGCGCTGTCCGACGAGCTTGCCGCCCTCGCCGACGTGATCCTGGAGGCGACGCTCGCCGCGGCGGTGGAAAGCGTGGGATTGAAACCGGGCCCTCGAGGGATCGAGGGCGACGACGACGGGGCACGCCCCGCGGGTGGTTTATGCGTCGTCGGCTACGGCAAGCTCGGCGGCAAGGAGCTGGGCTACGGCTCGGACCTCGACATCATCTTCGTCTACGACGACGCGCTGGCAGGCCAGGCGGAGCAGTTTGCGCGCGTGGCGCAACGCGTCAACAACTGGATGACGACCCTCACCGCGGCGGGCGTGCTCTACGACATCGACCTGCGCCTGCGCCCCGACGGCATCAAGGGGCTCATGGTGAGCTCGGTCAGCTCGTTTCGCGAATACCAGCTCAAGCGCGCGTGGACCTGGGAACACCAGGCGCTCACCCGGGCGCGCGCGTGCGCCGGCGATCCCGACGTGGGCGCGCGCTTCGACGCCGTGCGCGACGAGATCCTCTCGCAGCCGCGCGACCGCGCGAGGCTCTTCGAGGAGATCGTGGCGATGCGCGTGAAGATGCGCGCGCAGCACAAGGCCGACGCCACGGACATCAAACACATCGAGGGCGGCATCATCGACCTGGAGTTCTGCGTGCAGGCGCTGGTGCTGGCCGACGGCCCCGCCCATGCGCAGCTGCGCGAAAACAAGGGCAACCACACGCTGCTGCATCGCGCCGGGGCCCTGGGGCTGATCGATGCCGCGGTCGCCGAGGCCGCCGCCAACGCGTACCTGGAAATGCGCCACCGCAGCCACCAGGCAAGCCTCAACGACGAGGACAAGGTGAAGCTCGCGGGCGACGACCTCGCCGCCGAGCGGGCGGCCGTGAAGCGGCTTTGGGAGTGCCTCTTCGCCCGGTAGCTACGCGGTTGTGATCCGGGCCGGCACGGCGTCGAGCGCGCCCATCAGATGGAACACCTGCATTCGCCCCTTGCCCTTGATCTCGACCTCGTGCGCCTCATCGAAGCGGAAGCGGTTGTACAGCCTGCGGTGTGTGGTGAGGTCCACCTGGATCGCGCCCGAATAGGCGTCGGCGGCCATGCGGAAGGCGATGTTCACCGTGTCGCCCCAGATGTCGTAGATGAATTTCTTCTTGCCGATCACGCCCGCCACCACGGGGCCGGTGCCGATGCCGATGCGGATCTCGATGCGCTCCCCGGTGCGGTCCCGGTATTGCGCGATCTTTTCCTGCATCTCGATGGCCATGCGCGCCACCGCATCCGCGTAGTGGATCTGCGCGCCCTGTTCCAGGCCGGCGGCGGCCATGTAGGCGTCGCCGATGGTCTTGATCTTCTCCACCCCGTGTTTGTCGGCGATGTCGTCGAAGATGGTGAAGATGTCGTTGAGGATCTTCACCGTCTCGACCGGCGAGAGCTCCTCGGTCATGCGGGTAAAGCCCACGATGTCGGCGAACATCACCGTCACGTCCGCGTGGCCCTGGGCGATGTTCACCTCGTTGCGCTTCAGGCGTTCGGCGATGGCCATCGGCAGGATGTTGAGCAGCAGGCGGTCGCTGCGTTCCTTTTCCTGGCGCAGCTCCGCGTGCGAGGCGTCGACCTGGACGCGCAGCTTCTGCTTTTCGTTGGCGAAGTACCAGAGCAGCGAATAGATCATCACCGAGATCGCGGCGAAGTTCAGCACGAAGAAAACCGCCACCGTGGACAGGTCGAAGCTCTTTACCGTCCCGGCCAGCAGGTAGTCGAACACCCCCGCCATCACCGTCATGAAGAGCCAGCCGAAGAACCACGGCATCGATTGGCGCGTGCCGAGCACGGTCACCGCGCCCACCGGGGCCATCAGGCCCCAGAGGCTCACGCCGGAAGCGTTCACGAAGTTGCCGATCGACCACTGCATGGCGAACGGCGTGAAGAGGATGAGGCCGAGCTGGATGATCGCGAAGGCCTGGATCTTGCGGTACTTGTAGTACGCCCAGATCGTGCCCGCCGAGAGGCCCTGGAAGATGAGCGGTATGGCGGTGGAATACTGGTAGCCCATGCTCCAGTAGATGGCGAGCCAGAGCATGGCCGCGCACATCATGAAGCCGGTGGTGAGCATCAGCATGTCGCCGGAAAGCTGCTCTTCCGGCGAAAGGACGGGGGCGGCCGCCTTGGCAGGGCCGGCTTTTCGATCAGTCAGCGACAAGTCGGTCGGCGGATCCTGGGGCATCACGCATGCAATGGGGCTTGATTATTGTTGTGCTCGCGACTACCTGAAGATTATCGCACATAACCCGCGTGCATCCCTGTGCGCCGGGGGCCACAACCAGCTAGAATTTCGGATCCCCGAATCGGAGTTTCCCCCATGTCGATGTCAGACCGCGACGGCCACATCTGGTACGACGGCAAGCTCGTGCCCTGGCGCGACGCGAACACCCACGTGCTCACCCACTCGCTGCATTACGGCCTGTCCGTCTTCGAAGGCGTACGCGCCTACAAGACCGAAATCGGCACCGCCATCTTCCGGTTGCAGGAGCACACCACGCGGCTCTTCAACTCGGCCAAGATCTACATGATGGACATCCCGTATACGAGGGAAGTCCTGATCGAGGCGCAGCGCGAGGTGGTGCGCGCCAACAAGCTGGAAAGCTGCTACCTGCGCCCGCTCGCCTTCTATGGCTCGGAAAAGATGGGGGTCTCGCCGGTGGGCGCAAAGGTCCACGTCGCCATCGCCGCGTGGCCGTGGGGCGCCTACCTGGGCGAAGACGGCCTGAAGAAGGGCATCCGCGTGAAGACGTCGTCCTTCGCACGCCACCACGTCAACGTCACCATGGCGCGCGCCAAGGTCGCGTCCACGTACGCCAACTCCATCCTCGCCAACCTCGAAGCCACGCAGGATGGCTACGACGAGGGCCTGCTGCTCGATACCGACGGCTTCGTTGCGGAAGGATGCGGGGAAAACATCTTCATCGTGAAGGAAGGCCGCATCTACACGCCGCAGCTCACCACGGCGCTCGACGGCATCACCTGGCGCTCGGTGCAGGCGATCTGCGCGGACCTCGGCATCCCGGTGGAAAAGACGCGCCTCACCCGCGACGACATCTACATCTGCGACGAGGCGTTTTTCACCGGCACCGCCGCGGAAGTCACGCCGATCCGCGAACTCGACCGGCGCACCATCGGCAGCGGTTCGCGCGGCCCGATCACGGAAAGGATCCAGAGCGCGTTTTTCGACATCGTCAACGGGCGCAACCCGAAGTACCACCACTGGCTCACGCCGGTCGCCGAGAAGAAAAATGTCGCTGCCGTCGGAGCTTGACCGGACCCTCGTCGAGGTGACGGCGGCGGATCTCCCGCTGCACTGCCCGCTGCCGTCGCAGAAGCTGTGGAACACACATCCGCGCGTCTACATGCCGATAGAAAAGACGCGGGAATCGCGCTGCCCCTACTGCGGCACGCTCTACCGGCTCACCGGCGAAGTAAAAGCCGGCCACTGAGGCCGTGGCACGGACCCTCATCGTCTCGCCCTCGTGGGTTGGTGACGCGGTCCTTTCCCACCCGCTGCTCGTCCGCCTGAAGCAAGCGGATCCTTCCGGGGCAATCGACGTGCTCGGCCCGCCCTGGGCGCTGCCCGTCTACCGGCGCATGCCGCAGGTGGACCAGACCCTCGCGCTGCCCTTCGGCCACGGCGATCTGAAGCTGCTGGAGCGGCGCGCCTTCGCGAAATCGCTGCCGCCGTACAACCGTGCGGTGATCCTGCCCAACAGCCTCAAGTCCGCCCTGATCCCGTGGCACGCCGGCATTGCGGTGCGCACGGGCTGGCGCGGCGAGATGCGCTTCGGGCTCGTCAACGACCTGCGCACGCTCGACAAGGAAGCGCTGCCGCTGATCGTGGAGCGTTACGCGGCGCTGGCCCAACCCGCCGATGAGGCGTTCCGGCGTCCGCTGCCGAATCCCGTCCTCCAGGTCGATCCCGCCGCGCGCGCCGCCACCGTGGCGAAATACGGCCTCGACCCCTCGAAGCCCGTCGCCGCGTTTGCCCCCGGCGCCGAATATGGTCCCGCCAAGCGCTGGCCGGCGCGGCATTTCGCGCGCCTTGCGGTGGACCTGGCCGGTCGCGGCTACCAGGTGTGGCTCTTCGGTTCGCGCAAGGATGTGGAGGTGACCGCGCAGATCCAGCGCCTGTCGGGTAACACGTGTATCGACCTCGCGGGGCGCACGTCGCTCGACGAGGCCATCGACCTCATGTCGCTCGCGCATCGCGTGGTCACCAACGATTCCGGGTTGATGCATATCGCCGCGGCCCTCGACCGCCCGACCGCCGCGCTTTTCGGCTCGTCCAGCCCGGCGTTCACCCCGCCGCTTTGCGCACATGCGAAAGTGATCTCGCTGCGGCTTTCGTGCAGCCCTTGTTTCGCGCGCGTCTGCCCCCTGGGCCATACGAACTGCCTGGAGACGCTTCCACCGGCCGACGTGCTGGCGGCGATCACATGATCTACGCGGTTGATCCCGACATCACCATCGCGCGCACGCTGCCCGGAAGCTTCTATTCCGACGCCGCCGCCTTCGAGCGCATGAAGGACGCGGTTTTCGCGCGCAGCTGGCAATGGCTCGGCACCGTCGACGACGTGGCCGAACCCTCGTCGCTGGCCCCGCGCATGCTGCTGCCCGGTTACCTCGACGAGCCGCTGCTGCTCGCCCGCGACGCGGTTGGCGAGCTGCGTTGCATGTCCAACGTCTGCACCCACCGCGGCAACATCCTGGTCAACGCCCCTTGCCGCGCGAAGGAGATCCGCTGCGGCTACCACTCGCGCCGATTCGACCTCGCGGGCCGCATGACCTTCATGCCGGAGTTCACCCTGGCCAGGGATTTCCCCGCGCCCTCCGACAACCTGCCGCAGGTCACCTTTGCGCAATGGGCGGGCCAGGCCTTCGCGTCGCTTTCACCGCGCGCATCGTTCGACAGCTTCTTCGGCGACGCGCTGGCGAGTGTCGCGGACGACCCGGTCTCGCAACTGACCTACGACGAATCGCGCGACCGCGACTTCGAGGTCCACGCCAACTGGGCGCTGTACGTGGAGAACTACCTCGAGGGCTTCCACATCCCGTTTGTGCACGCGGGCCTGGACGCGGCCGTGGACTATTCGAGTTATTCGAGCAAGCTGCATCACCTCTCCAACCTGCAGCTGGCGCGCGACAGGGCCGGCCAGGTCGCGGCGCGTTACTGGTGGGTCTTCCCCAACCTGATGCTCAACTTCTATCCGTGGGGGCTTTCGCTCAACGTGGTGGAACCGCTGGCCATCGACCTCACGCGCGTGATCTTCCGGGCGTTTGTCTGGGACGAATCGAAGCTCGAGACGGGTGCCGGCGCGGCGCTGGACCGCGTGGAGGCGGAAGACGAAGCGATCGTGGAATCCGTGCAGCGCGGCGTGCGCTCGCGGCTCTACACACGCGGGCGTTATTCACCGACGCGCGAACGCGGCGTGCACCACTTTCACCAGCTGCTCTGCGAGTGCCTGGCGGACTGATCCGCCACGGAGCTATTGCTATTATTTTCTCCGGACGCATGTTCAGATCGCACAGGGATAAAATTCGCCCATGAAGACCTTTCTGCCCGCATTTGCAGCAATCATTGCGATCGCCGCTTCGGGCGCGGCATACGCCCAGGCGGTCGCCCTCGATCCGGCCTACGTGAAAACCGTCAAGGACTGGCGAGCCAGGGCCGAAACGGGCCTGCGCCGCGACAACGGCTGGCTCACGCTCGCCGGGCGCTATCCGCTCAAGCAGGGGGAAAACACCTTCGGCACCGGCCCGCGCAACGACGTGGTGCTTCCGCAGGGCCTGGGGCCCGTCGGCATGGGATCGGTGTGGATCGAGCCCGGCACGGTCACGGTGAAGCTGGTGGAGGGCTACCGGATGAAGTCGTGGGACGGCGACTTCACCGAACGCGTGCTGGTCACCCAGGGCGACAACAAGGATTGGGTCACCAACGGGCGCGCCTCGTTCCAGGTGATCGAGCGCAGCGGCAAATACATCCTGCGCCTGGCCGACAACCAGAGCGAGGTGCGCAAGGCCTTCGGCGCGCGCGTCTGGTACGACGTCGACGACAACTACCACGTCAACGCGAAGTTCGTCCCGTACGACCCGCCGCGCAAGGTGGCGATCGTGAACGTCCTGGATGAGATCTCCGACGAGCCGTCACCCGGTTACGTGGAATTCGACGTGCGCGGCCGCCCCTACAAGCTCGACGTGGTGGGCGACGACGACGGGCTCTTCATCATCTTCAAGGACCAGACCGCGGGCGAAAGCACGTACGGATCGGGCCGCTTCCTCTACGTCCCGGAAAGGCCCGCGCCGGGCACGATCTTCAAGCTCGACCTCAACCGCGCGTACAACCCGCCGTGCGCCTTCAGCGAATTCACCACCTGCCCGCTGCCGCCGAAGCAGAACATCCTCAACACGCGCATCGAAGCCGGCGAAAAATACCCGCCGCTGAAGAAAGGCTGACGATGTTGCGCCGCGCCGCCGCGTGCCTCGCGCTTGCCGCGGCCCCGGTGCTGGCGCTGGACACCCCGCAGTGGCCACCGCCGGAAAGTGTCGAGGCGCGCATGCGTGAGCTGCAGCTGGTGATCATCGCGCGCGAATCCAAGCCCTCGCAACGCGAGGCGGCGCGAGAAGAGCTGGTGGGTTTGCTCAAGAGTCCCGCGGGCAGGTTGCGCGACCCGGGCACGCCGCAAAGGCCCGCGGCGCGCGCCGCCATCGATCCCTACCCGTCAGTGGTTGCGCCGGTAAATATCGCGCCGGCGCCTCGCCCACCCGGTGGCGTGGCGCACATCGAGGTGATCCAGCCGCCTAAGGCCTACCTCGATCCGCGCACCGGCCGGATCGTGCCCCGCTAACGGTTTCGCGAAGGCAGGCCCGCGAGGTCGCGCGGGGTATCCACGTCCACGAAGATTCCGCTGTCGCGGGTTGTCACGCGAACCATCGATCGGTCATGGCGATCCAGCACCTCGCGCGCGCCGATGTCGCCGTCCAGGGCCAGCAGCTCGTCGCGCAGCGTGGCGGAAAATCCCACTGGATGGCCGCGTCGCCCCCCGGGTGAAAACGGCGCCGCGACCAGCGCGCCCGCCTGCAACGCGTCGCGCACCAGCGCGATGGTGGCCGGCGCCACCATCGGCATGTCGCCCAGCGCAACGATCCACCCCCCATGGCCCGCCGATGCCCCGATGGCCGCGGCCAGGCTCGCGCCCATTCCCTGCGCGGTGCGATCACTTTCAACCACCGCGCAGCCCACCGATTCGAGCGCGGCACGCAGCGCGGGCCGCCCGGGCGGGATCACGGCGAGCGCGTTGCCGGCCCCGGCGATCAGGCTGGATGCGGCGAGTGTGGCCAGGGGCACGTCGCCCGCCATCAGCTTGTCGGCGCCGAAGCGGCGCGCGGCCCCGCCGCACAGCAGGATCCCCGCGATGGTCATGCGACGCGGCGCTGGCTCTTTTCCAGGACGATGCCGTTGCGCGCGGCCACCAGGTCCGCAAGGATCGACAGGGCGATCTCCGGCGGCGTGCGCGAGCCGATGGACAGTCCCACGGGTCCGCGCAGGCGGGCGATCTGCGTGGCGGACAGGTCGAAATCCGCCAGGCGCTTGCGCCTTTCCGCGCTGGTGCGCGCGGATCCCACGGCGCCGACGTAGAACGCCCCGCTTTTCAACGCCTCGAGCAGCGCCATGTCGTCGAGCCTGGGATCGTGCGAGACGGTGACGATCACGCTGTGCCCGTCGGGCTTGAAGGCCAGCACCGCATCGTCGGGCATGCCGTCGATCCAGGTGGCGCCGTGCGCGCGCCAGGCGGATTTGTATTCCTCCCGCGGATCGCAGACGAAGACCTGGAAGTCCACGGTGGCGGCCACCTCCGCGAGGTAATGCGCGATTTCCGAGCCACCGATCACCAGCATGCGCCAGCGCGGCCCGTGCACGCTGGTGAAGCGCGTTGCGGTGCGGGTGCATTCATCGGCTGCGCGCGCGGCCTCAAACAACCAATCGCCGCTGGCGAGGTCGACGTGGCGCGCGACGATGTGGCCGTGGGCGATGCGCTCCAGCAGGCCTTCGATGGATTCGATCGCCACGTCGGGTTCGATGATCACTTCGAGTTCGCCGCCACAGGGCAGGCCGAAGCGGCGCGCCTCTTCCGCCGTCACGCCATAGGCGGCAAAGGCGGGCTTGCGGGTGGTGTATTCCTCGCGGCGCGCCACGAGGTCGTCTTCGATGCAGCCGCCGGAAACCGAGCCCACCAGGATGCCGTCGTCGCGAATGACGGCGAGTGACCCGGGCGGGCGCGGGCTGGCGCCGAAGGTCTGCGCCACCGTAAGCAGCCAGACGCGGCGCCCCGCGCGGCGCCAATCGCGCGCGCTCTGCAACACGTCCAGGTCGAGGCTTTGCATGGGGCGAATCTTACCCCTTGAGCTTGAAGAGCTCCTGCAGCGCCTGGCGGTATTCGTCGAAGGCCGCGCCCGACAGATTGTGGTGCCCCGCGCCCTCCACCTTGATGAAACGCTTCGGCGACTGCACGGCGGCGTACAGCCGCTCTCCCATCCTGAAGGGGACGATGGAATCGCGCGTGCCGTGGGTGACCAGCACCGGCACCTTCACCTCGCCCACCTTCGAGAGCGTGTTGAATTCCTGGGTGAGGATGAGACCCACGGGCAGGAACCCCCACGAGCTTTCGCTGATCATGTCGCGCACCGAGGTGAAGGTGGCTTCCAGCACTAGGCCCGAGGCCTCCGGGCGGCGGCGCGCCACCTCCGCGGCGATGGCCCCGCCGAGGGAGTGGCCGACGATGAAATGCCTGCGCCCGGGCGTGAGCCTCACCATGTAGTCGTACGCGGCCTGCGCATCTTCGTACGCATAGGCTTCGGTCGGCGCCACATCGCTGCTTTTGCCGAAGCCGCGGTAGTCGACGGCCATGACCGCGAAGCCCAGCTGGCGCCAGCGGTCGATGCGCGTGACGCTGCCGGTGAGGTTCCAGCGCGCGCCATGGAGATAGAGGACCACGGGCGCATCGGCCTTTTCGCCCTTGAGGTACCAGGCGTGCAGCTTCTGGCCGTCGCCGACGGCGACCCAGTGTTCTTCGAAGGGGTAACGTTCGGCGCTGTAGCCGCGCCAGGTGTCCTTGGTGGGACGGAAGATCAGCTCGGCCTGTTTTTCCGACAGGTAGGCGCAGCCGCCGATGACGGCGCCGGCCAGCAGCGCCGCGAAGGCGCCGGCTACCTTGTGCCGAACGGGACGGGAAACTGCGGATGCCCCTTGTGCAGCGAATCCGTGTCCACGATCACCCAGGCGGCTATCAACACCACCACGATGGCCGCGACCACTTCGATCGCCGGGTTGGTGACGATTTTCCAGAGCGTGCCTTGCCAGTTGTTGCCGAATCTCAATTGCATGCCCTCCCCCGAAAAAGGGTCGTCAGCGGTCATTTGGACGCCCTCGGGGGACGGATGTTCCGCCCCCAGAGGGCTCGCCTATGAGCTAACTGGGGGCATCCCATGCAAGATCAATGCCGATCAGGTCGATCTGGTTGACAACGGCAGCGAGCGGGTACGTTTGCCGGTGAGCGCAAAAAGCGCGTTGGCCACCGCCGGCGCCAGCGGCGGCACCCCGGGCTCGCCCACCCCGGTGGGTTTGTCGCCCCCCGGCACCAGGTGCACTTCCACCAAAGGCATCTCGTTCATGCGCAATACCGGGTAATCGTGGAAGTTCGACTGCTCCACGCGCCCCTCCTTGAGGGTGATCCTGCCGTGCAGCGTTGCCGACAGTGCGAAGGCGATGGCGCTCTGGACCTGCGCTTCCACCGTCAGCGGGTTCACCACCAGGCCGCAATCGTAGGCGGCGATCACGCGGTGGACCCGGATCGTGTCACCTTGCAGCGACACCTCTGCCACTTGTGCGCACACGCTTCCGAAGGCTTCGTGCACCGCGATGCCGCGAGCGCGGCCCTTCGGTGGTGCGCTGCCCCAGCCCGACCGGGCCGCCGCGAGGTCCAGCGTCCTGAGCACGCGCGGCTGCTTCGCGAGCAGTTCGCGACGGAACGCCACCGGGTCCTTGCCCGCCGCGGCGGCCAGCTCGTCGATCATGGTCTCCATCACGAAGGCCGAATGTGAATGGCCCACGGAGCGCCACCACAACACCGGCACGCCCGTGGCGACCGTGTGCAGCGTGACGTTGAGGTTGGGAATTTCGTAGGGTGTATCCGCCACGCCTTCGGTGGAGGTCGGGTCGATGCCGTCTTTCACCATCATCGGCTCGAACGGCGTGCCGGCGACAATCGAGCTGCCCACGATGGTGTGGTTCCAGCCCGCGATCCTGCCCTGCGCATCAAGGCCGGTTTCCACACGGTGCACGTACATCGGGCGATAGAAGCCGCCGCGGATGTCGTCTTCACGCGTCCACACCACTTTCACCGGCACCTTCACGTCCTTTGCGACCTCGCACGCCTCGACCACGTAGTCGGAAACCGGGTTGGCGCGGCGCCCGAAGCCGCCGCCGGCGTACATCGTGTTGAGCGTCACCTTCGAGGGATCGAGGCCGAGGGTCTTCGCGGCGGCGGCGAGATCGACGGTCTGGAACTGCGAGCCGACCCACAGCTCCGCGGTGCCGTCGCCTCGCACTTCCACCGTGCAGTTGAGGGGTTCCATCGGCGCGTGGGCGAGGTACGGCAGCTCGTATTCGGCGACGATGGGCTTGGCGGCGGCCTTGTAGGCTTCCGGGCTGGTGGCGGCCCTGGCGGTCTTGCCGGGGCCTTTTGCGGTGTCGCGGAACTGCTTGCCGAGTGCATCCGTCGACACACCCGCGTTCGGCCCCAGGTTCCATTCCACCTCGAGGGCGTCGCGGCCCTTTTTCGCCGCCCAGAAATTCCTGCCCACCACCGCCACGCCGTTGCTCAGTTCCACCACGTGGGTGACACCGGCGACCGACTTCACCTTCTCGGCGTTGAACGACTTCACCTTCGCGCCGAAGACCGGCGGGTGCGCCACCACGGCGGTGTGCAGGTTCTTGCGCTGGAAATCGAGCCCGAACTGGGTCTTGCCGCTGACCTTGTCGGCCGAATCGATGCGCCGCGTGGGCTTGCCGATGATCCTGAAGTCCTTCGCGGCCTTGAGTTTCACGTCCTGCGGCACCGGCAGCCTGGCGGCGGCCTCGGCGAGCGCGCCGTAGGCGAGCTTCTTGCCGCCGGGGCCGATCACAAAACCCTTTTCCGCGCGCACGTCCGAGAGCTTCACCTTCCACTGGTTTGCGGCGGCCTGCAAAAGCATCGTGCGGGCCTGGGCGCCCACCGTGCGCAGCTGGTCATAGGAGTTGGTGACGCTCGACGAGCCCCCGGTCATCTGGAGGCCGAAGGCGGTGTGCGCGAACTCCGCGCCCGCGGGCGCGAGCTCGGCGCGGACCTTCGACCATTCACATTCCAGCTCCTCGGCCACCAGCATCGGCAGCGAGGTGGTGACGCCCTGCCCGAACTCCAGATGCTTCACCTGCACGGTGCAGATGCCGTCCTTGCCGATGCGAAGGAACGCGTTGGGCGGCACCGGCGCCTTGGCCGGCGGCTGCTGGGCGAACGCCTTGCGGCCCCCGCCCAGCGGGAGGTAGAACGAGATCACCAGCGCCCCGGTGAGCGCGGTGGACTTGAGGAAGTCGCGGCGGGATACGTTGCTTGCCATGGCGGGCCCTAGGCCTTCTTGAGCGAGGCCGAGGCGGACCTGATCGCCTCACGCACGCGTTGGTAGGTGCCGCAGCGGCAGATGTTGCCGCTCATGGCCGCGTCGATATCGGCGTCGCTCGGCGCGGGATCTTTCCCCAGCAGGGCCACCGCGGACATCACCTGGCCCGACTGGCAGTAGCCGCACTGCACCACGTCCTTGTCGATCCAGGCCGCCTGCACCGCGCGCGCGACCCTGCCCTGCGAGGTGGCGGCGACGCCTTCGATCGTGACGACGCGTTTGCCTTCGAGCGACGAGGCGGGTGTCACGCACGAGCGCGTGGGCTGCCCGTCCACATGCACGGTGCAGGCGCCGCAAAGCGCCATGCCGCAGCCGAACTTGGTGCCGGTCATCGCGAGCTGGTCGCGCAGGACCCAGAGGAGCGGGGTATCGGCGGCGCCGCGGAAGTCGACCTGCTCGCCGTTGACGTGGAATTTGGCCATGGAAGTGGGGGAATGCCGTGGGTGCGGGGAAGATGGCGATTATGCCTTTGGTATCATTCCCCCGCATTGTCCGATACTCCAGAAAAATGCCATCACGCCGCAAATTGTTCCCCACCGCCGACGACGCCGAGACCGCCTTCTACGAGGCGTTCGAGCGCGCCGACCTGGGCGCCATGATGGCGGTGTGGGCGGCCAGCGACGACGTGGTCTGCATCCATCCCACCGGCCCGCGCCTTTCCGGCTTCGAGGCGGTGCGCGAAAGCTGGGGGCAGATCTTTTCCGGCGGTGCGCAGCTTCGCGCCCGCACGGTCGATGTGCGCAAGTTCGATGGCCAGAGCGTCGCGGTGCGCTCGGTGGTGGAGATACTTACCGCCCCGGGCTCGCAGGGCAGCCCGCAATCCGTTCTGGCCACCAACGTCTACGAGCTGGGGGATGGCGGCTGGCGCATGACGATCCACCACGCCTCCCCGATGCCCGAGGCTTCGGCTCCTGCCGACGAGCCCTCGCCGCCTTCGCACACGCTGCATTGAGCGTTTCCCGCTGATGGCGGCGGGGTTGGGAACACGGAGCACAACGGATCACAACGGATCACAACGGATGAAGGGGATGAAAGCGCAACGGGTGGCAAGTCGCGATGGCGTTTGTTAGGGCACGAATCAACTCCGGTTCCATCCCGTTCATCCGTTGTGATCCGTGTTCATCCGTGTTCCCGGGGTTTTGTTTCGCGCTCGCCGCGCTGCTGACAGCCGTCACGGCCCACGCGGCGGACCCGCGCAAGGTGATCCGCACGGCCTACACGAGCAGCGAGCGCGGCTTCGACTGCGCGCGTGAAAGCGACGAGTTCACCGGCACCCTCTGCGACAACATCTTCGACGCGCTGCTGCAATACGACCACCTGGCGCGACCGATCAAGCTGCAGCCGCGCGCGGCGGCGGAGCTGCCGGAGGTCTCCGACGGCGGGCGGACCTACACCTTCCGGATCAAGCCCGGGATCTACTTCACGCCCGACCCCGCCTTCAAGGGGGTAAGGCGGGAGCTCGTCGCCGCCGACTACGTCTACAGCTTCAAGCGGTTCTTCGATCCGAAGGTGCGCGCGCAGTGGGCCTTCCTGCTCGAGGGCAAGGTCGCGGGAGCCGACAAGCTCGCCGAAGAGGCGAAGCGCACCGGCAGGTTCAACTACGACCGCCCGATCGAGGGACTGCAGGCGCTTTCGAGATACGAGTTCCGGCTCAAGCTCAACGAGCCCGACTACAACATGCTCTACATCCTCGCCATGCCGGCGACGGCGGCGATGGCGCGCGAGGTGGTGGAGCACTACGGCGAGGCAATCGCCGAGCATCCCGTCGGCACCGGGCCCTACAAGCTCGGGCAATGGCGCCGCTCGGCGCTTGTGGTGCTCGAGGCGAACCCCGATTTTCGCGGGGAGTATTTCCAGAGCGCGGGCGGCGAGGACGAGCGCGATGCCGCGATCGCGCGCCACCTCGAGGGCAAGCGCCTGCCGTTGGTGGGGCGCATCGAGGTCGCGGTCATCGAGGAGCACCAGCCGCGCTGGCTCGCCTTCCTCAACCGCGAGCACGACTATATCCGGCCGCTGCCGGCCGAATTCATCGACATCGCGGCACCCGGCGGCCGGCTCGCGCCCAACCTCGCGCGCCAGGGCATCGAGATGCGCCCCGACGAAGTGGCCTGGATCACCTACACCACCTTCAACATGCAGGACCCGGTGGTCGGCGGCTACACGCCGGAGAAGATCGCGCTGCGCCGCGCCATCGGCCTCGCCTTCCCGGTGCACGACGAGATCGCGATCATCGACAAGGGGCAGGCCACCCGGGCCGACTCGGTGATCGCGCCCGGGATGGCGGGCTACACGGCCGAGACGAGCCCCACGCTCGACTACAACCCCGCCAAGGCCAAGGCGCTGCTCGACATGTACGGCTACGTCGACCGCGACGGCGACGGCTGGCGCGAGATGCCCGACGGCTCGCCGCTGGTGATCGACCAGGCGTCGTACCCCAACCAGCGGGAGCGCGAGCGCAGCAAGCTCTGGAGCCGTGCCATGACCGACATCGGCATCCGCATGACCTTCGAGAAGGTCGAGCGGCTTCCGGACCTGCGCAAGCAGGCGCAGCTCGGCAAGGTGCAGTCGTTCAACTACGGCTGGATCGCGGACTATCCCGATGGCGAGAACTTCCTCCAGCTCTTCACCACGAAGTCCATCGGCGGGGCGAACTACACGCTTTTCAGCCACCCCGAATACGACGCGCTCTACGAGCGGATCAAGGTGATGCCGGATTCGCCCGAGCGCACCGCGCTCTACCGCCGCATGGTCCACATCCTGTGGGTGTACGGGCCGTGGCGGGTGAAGGCGATGCTGCGCAACACGATCCTGATCCATCCCTGGGTGCTCGGGTACAAGAAACACCCCTTCGCCCACGAGCCCTGGCGCTACCTGGACGTCGACCCGGCGCGCCTGCCGAAACAATAGGCAAAGATTCTGCGCCGCGTTGTCATCGGTCCGGCACCCGCCAGCAGCTAGAATCGCGCATGGCCACCGCGCCCGCTCCCATCCCGAAAACCGGCTTCGCCGGCGCCCTCCTGCTCGTGGCGCTGGTGGGGGTGCTCGCCTGGCAGCTCGCCTACTGGACCTGGACCTTCGCCGCGCCGGCACAGCGCGCATCGGTCCCCGCGGCGGGCGGTGATGTCGACGTGGGGGCGATCGCAAGGCTTTTCGGCGCCAGCGCCCCCGGTGCCCCCTCGCAGGCCTCGTCCTCCTCCGGCCTGCGCCTGAAGGGGGTCATCGCGCCCACGCCGGGCATCGCGGCCTCGGCGATCTTCTCCACCGGCGGCGCCAAGGACATCGCGGTCTACATCGATCGCGAGGTGACCCCCGGCGTGAAGCTGGTGGAGGTGAACCCCGATCACGTGATCGTGGCGCGTGCGGGCGTGAACGAACGCATCGACCTGGACAGGGCACGGTCGGCCGTGGCGGCCGAGGGCGCCCCCGGCAGCCGCACGCGCGGCTTCAAGCTCAACGTCTCGAGCTCGGGCTCCAACAACTTCACCATCTCGCGCAAGGAACTGGACCAGGCGCTGCGCGACCCCAACCAGCTCAACTACCTGGGCGCCATCGGCGCGCCCACCAAGGGAGGGGTCCGGATGGAGGCCGCGCCGCCCCACAGCCTCGCGCAGAAGCTGGGGCTGCAGCCCGGCGACGTGATCCGCAAGGTCAACGGTCAGGCCGTTGCATCGGCCGGCGACCTGGCGCGCCTCTACACCCAGTTCGCCACCCTTTCGATGATCCAGGCCGAAGTCCAGCGGGGAAGTGCCACGGTGCAGTTGTCGTATGCAATCCAGCCATAGACTCTCCCGGGGTTTTGGCGCAAAATGCCCCGATAAATCAAGAGCAAAGCCCCAAATCGTGACACGCTTTCTAGCTTCCCGAGCCGGCCGCTTGCTGGCCCCCCTGGCGCTCGCCGCGGTGCTCGCCGGCCCCGCCGTTGCCCAGAATGCGGCGCCGGCGCCCGCGCAGGACGAAAAAATCACCGTCAACTTCGTCAACGCCGACATCCAGTCGGTCATCAAGACGATTGGCCAGCACACCGGGAGGAATTTCATCCTCGACCCACGCGTCCAGGGCACGGTGAACATCGTTTCGGATCGCCCGGTGTCCAAGGACATGCTCTACCAGATCCTCCAGTCGACCCTTCGCGTGCAGGGCTACGCGTTGATCGACGACGGCCAGTTCGTGAAGGTCGTGCCCGAGGCCGACGCCAAGACCAACGCGTCACCCACGGGCGATCTCGCGGAGCGCGCGCGCGGCGACCGCATCGTGACCCAGGTCTTCATCCTGCAGAACGAAAACGCGGTGCAGCTCGTGCCGGTGCTGCGCCCGCTGGTCACCGCCAACAACTTCATCGCCGCCTATCCCAACAACAACGCCATCGTCATCACCGACTACGCGAGCAACGTGCAGCGCATCCAGCGCATCGTGGAATCGATCGACCGGCCGTCGGGTTCGGAAGTGCAGATCCTGCGCCTCCAGAACGCCTCGGCGATCGACATCTCGCAGATGCTGCGCAGCGTGGTGCCGGAAGCCACGGCGCCGGTCAATGCACCCGGCGCGCAGCCCAAGGTCGCCGTCGCCGTGGACACGCGCACCAACAGCCTCATCGTGCGCGCCGACAGCCAGGCGCTGATGAACCGCGTGAAGGCCCTTGCGCTGGGCCTCGACTCCCCGGGCGCGGGCAACGGCAACATCTACACCGTTTTCCTGCGCAACGCCGAGGCGGTGAAAATCGCCGAGACGCTGCGGGGCCTGCTTTCGGGCGCCTCGGAATCGTCGCGCACCACCACCACGGCGACCACGCCCGCGGGCAACACCGCCACGCAGACCACGGCCTCCACCACCGCCGGCTCCGGCTCGAGCATCGCCGCGGCCGTGCCCAGCTCCGTGATCCAGGCCTATCCGCCCACCAACTCGATCATCATCAGCGCGCCGGAACCGGTCTACCGGTCGCTGCGCACGGTGATCGATGTCCTCGACCAGCGCCGTGTGCAGGTCTACGTGGAAGCGCTGATCGTCGAGGTCTCCACCGGGCTCGCGGCCGAATTCGGCGTGCAGTGGAACGGCGCGCGCAACATCGGCGACGGCCAGTCGATCATCGGCGGCACCAACTTCAGCACCACCCCCGGCAGCAACATCCTGGGCATCGCGCAGGACCTGTCGGCGCTCGGCACCGGCCTGAACCTGGGCCTGGTCAAGGGCACGCTCACGATCCCGGGCACCCGCATCGAGGTCGCCAACCTGCAGCTGCTCGCGCGCGCCCTCGAAGGTGATTCCGGCGCCAACGTCCTCTCCACGCCCAACATCCTCACGCTCGACAATGAGGAAGCCCGCATCATCGTGGGCCAGAACGTGCCCTTCATCACCGGCTCCTACACCCCGACCTCGGGCAGCGCCAACAACCCGTTCCAGACCATCGAGCGCAAGGACATCGGCATCACGCTGCGCGTGACCCCGCAGGTCTCGGAATCGGGCGCGATCAAGCTCAAGGTGTTCCAGGAGATCTCGAGCGTCACGCGCGACAAGGCGCTGGTGCAATCGGCCGACATCATCACCAACAAGCGCTCGCTGGAACAGACCGTGCTGGTCGACAACGGGCAGATCGTGGTCCTCGGCGGGTTGATCCAGGACGACCAGCAGGCCACGCAGGACAAGGTGCCGCTGCTGGGCGACATCCCCTACCTCGGCGCGTTGTTCAAGTACGAATCGCGCAACCGCAAGCGCACCAACCTCATGGTGTTCCTGCGCCCGGTGGTGCTGAAGGACGAAAAAGCCGCGGCGTCGCTGACCGCCGACCGCTACGAATACATCCGCAACCTCCAGGGCGGGATGAAGTTTCCCTGGAACGGACTGCTGCCCGACGCAAATGTGAAGGTGATGCCGCCGTTCGAGGCGCAGCAGAAGCAGCCGCTGGGCACGCCGTGAAGCCGCTCGAGCGCATCGTGAACCCCCAGGACCTCGATCCCCAGACCGTTCGACTGCTGCCCTACCCGTTCGCGAAGTCGAAAGGGGTGCTGGCCGCGCGCGTGAAGGACGGCGCCCTGGAGGTCTGGATCAAGCCCTATCCGCAGGCCTCCACGCTGGCCGAAGTGCGCCGCATGGCCGGCAAGCCGCTGCGCGAGGTGCTGCTCACGCCCGAGGAGTTCGAACACTGCCTCGCGCTCGCCTACACGCGCGAACCGTCCGACGCGGAGATGATCGTCGAAGACATGGGCGAATCGGTCGACCTCGCCAAGCTCACCGAGCAGCTGCCGGAAATCGCCGACCTGCTGGAAACGGAAAACGACGCGCCGATCATCCGCCTCATCAACGCGCTGCTGACCCAGGCGGTGCGCGAAGACGCCTCCGACGTGCACCTGGAGATCTTCGAATCGCGCGCGCTGGTGCGTTACCGCGTCGACGGCGCCTTGCGCGATGTCGTCGAGCCGCGCCGCGGGCTGCATCCGGCGATGGTCTCGCGCATCAAGGTGATGGCCTCGCTCGACATCGCGGAAAAGCGCCTGCCGCAGGATGGCCGCATCGCGCTGCGCATCGCCGGGCGCGCCATCGACGTGCGCGTCTCGACGATCCCGACCAACAGCGGCGAGCGCGTGGTGCTGCGCCTGCTCGACAAGTCCGCGGGGCGCCTCACGCTCGACGCGCTCGGCATGCCGGCCGAAGGTCGCGCGCAGGTCGATGCGCTGATCCAGGCCCCACACGGGATTTTCCTCGTCACCGGGCCCACCGGCTCGGGCAAGACCACCACGCTTTATTCGGCGCTCTCGCGCCTCGACCGCAAGACACGCAACATCCTCACCGTGGAAGACCCGGTCGAATACGAGCTCGACGGCGTCGGCCAGACCCAGGTCAATCCGCGCATCGACATGACCTTCGCCCGCGCGCTGCGCGCCATCCTGCGCCAGGACCCCGACGTGGTGATGATCGGCGAGATCCGCGACCTGGAAACGGCACAGATCGCGGTGCAGGCCTCGCTCACGGGCCACCTGGTGCTGGCCACGCTGCACACCAACGACGCCCCGGGGGCGGTCACGCGCCTGATCGACATGGGCATCGAGCCGTACCTGCTCGCCTCCACGTTGAACGGCGTGCTCGCCCAGCGGCTGGTGCGCAAGCTCTGCCTGGCGTGCAAGGCGCCCTACGAGCCGGATGCGGCGGAGCGCTCCGTCTTCGGCGGCACGCCACGTTCCACTCCCCGGGCGCCCGACACGCCCGATCGCCTGTACAAGGCCGTGGGGTGCGGCGCGTGCAACTTCGCCGGCTACAAGGGCCGCACCGGCATCTACGAGCTGCTCACCGCCAACGACGACCTGCGCCACAGCATCCACGACACGGTTGAGGAAAGCGTGCTGCGCGAAGCCGCGGTGCGCGCCGGCATGGTCCGGCTGCGCGAGGATGGATTGCGCTGGGTGCGCGACGGCGTGACTTCGCTGGATGAAGTGCTGCGCGTCACCCGGACTTGAAGCGCTGGATTGGGGCACAGAGGATTCACAGAGGACACAGAGGAAAAGAAAAACCTGTTTGCGTTTCGTGGCCCGCCAGGGTTTGGCACGAACATCCAGCAGCTTTTCTGCTTTTCCCCTGTGTCCTCTGTGAATCCTCCGTGCCCTCTGTGTTGAAAATCCACCGGTCGAACAGCCCCATTTTCTGACACAAGCAAATGCCAGGATTCAGGTACCAGGCCTACAACGTCGACGGCAAGCTGCACAAGGGCGTGCTGGAAGCCGACAGCGCGCGCCAGGCGCGCTCGCTGCTGCGCGACCAGGGCCTGACGCCATACCGCGTCGACGTCATCGCGGCCAACGATCCCGCCGGGGGCGCGCGCTTGCGCCCGGTATCGCTGTCGACCGCGGAGCTCACGCAGCTCACGCGCGGGCTGGCATCGCTGCTCGAAGCGGGCCTGACCGTGGAGCAGGCCTTCAATGCGCTGATCGAACAGGCTGAAAACGAACGCATGCGCCAGGTGCTGGCGGCGCTGCGCGGCGAGGTGATCGCGGGCAACACGGTCGCCAGGGCGCTCTCCTCCTTTCCCAACGTGTTCCCGGAGCTCTACCGCACGCTGGTGGCGGCGGGTGAATCCTCGGGCCAGCTGGCGCGTGTGCTCACCCGGCTTTCCGATTACCTCGACGACCGCCAGCAGCTGCGCGGCAAGCTCGCGCTCGCGCTGATCTATCCCACGATCGTGATGGGTGTGGCGCTGGTGGTGGTGGGCGCGCTGCTGGTCTACGTGCTGCCGCAGGTGATCCAGGTGTTCCAGCACGCGCACCAGAAGCTGCCGCTGCTCACGCGCGCGCTGATTGCGTTTTCGGTTTTCATGCAGGCCACCTGGTTCGTCTGGCTCGCGCTGGCCATCGCGGCGGGCGTGGCGCTGCGCGTTGCGCTCAAGCGAGCGCATTCGCGCGCCGCCATCCATCACTTCCTGTGGCGCGCGCCGGCTATCGGCCGCGTGTTGCGCCACCTCGATGCCGCGCGGCTGGCGGCGACTCTTTCGATCCTGGTGGGCAGCCGCGTGCCGATCCTGCAATCACTCGACGCCGGCACGGGTGTCATGACGCTGGTGCCGATGCGTGAAGCGCTCGCCACCGCCGCGCGCGGCGTGCGCGAGGGCATGACACTCGCCCGCGCCCTCGGCGCCACCAATGCCTTCCCGCCGGTGATGGTGCACCTCATCGCAAGTGGCGAGGCGAGCGGCCGGCTCGACGAAGCGCTGGAGCGCGCCGCGCGCCAGCAGCAGAACGACATCGCCACGCGGCTGGCGGCTTTCGCCGCGCTCTTCGAGCCGATGATGATCCTCTTCATGGGCGCCGTGGTGCTGGTGATCGTGCTGGCGATACTGCTGCCGATCTTCCAGCTCAATCAACTCATTGGAAAATGACGATGCAAAAACTGGTGTCAGAGACGACTTTTCAATCGTGCAACCAGGGTCGCCGGGCGAAAGTCGTCTCTGACACCGGATTCACGCTGATCGAGGTGCTTGTGGTGGTCGCCATCCTCGGCATCCTCGCGGCCATCGTGGTGCCGCGCATCATGGATCGTCCCGACGAGGCGAAGCGGGTGGCGGCCAGGGCCGACATCGGCGCCGTGGTGCAGGCGCTCAAGCTCTATCGCCTCGACAACGGGTTCTACCCGGCCACCGACCAGGGACTGGCGGCGCTGGTGCAGCGCCCGGCCACCAACCCGGTGCCGGGCAACTGGAAGCAGGGCGGCTACCTCGAGCGCCTGCCGAAGGACCCGTGGGGCGGCGACTACCAGTACCTGAGCCCCGGCGTGAAGGGCGAGATCGATGTATTCAGCCTGGGCGCCGATCGTACGCGCGGTGGCGATGGCAGCGCGGCCGACATTGGGAACTGGGAATAAGGGGTTCACCCTCGTCGAAGTCCTGGTGGTCGTCGCGATCGCCGGGATCCTCGTCGCCCTCGCCGCGGTAAACCTCTTCCCCAGCAACGCGCAGATCGCGCGCCGCGAAGTCGGCGAGGTCGCGCTGGCCGTCGAACACGCGCGCGACAACGCATGGTTCGGTGGCCGTCCCACGGCTGTCACCTTCAGCGACGGCCGGCTGCGCGAATGGCGCCATGCCGGGCGCACCTGGGAACCCGAAGCCGGCCGCGACCGTCCGCTCGAAGCCCGCGTGACGGCGCTTTTCATCGACGGGACCGCCCTGCCCGCCAGCGAGCGGCTGGTGTTTTTGCCCGACGGGCTCGGCGTTCCCTTCAGCGTGGCGATCGAGGCGCGTGGACTGGGCTTCGCGATCGAAGGCGACACCGCGGGCGCCGTGACGATGGTGGAGCGATGAAACGGCGCACCACCCGCCGGCCCGGCGGATTCACGCTGATCGAGATCCTGGTGGCGGTGGCGATCCTCGCCGTGGCCCTGGCGGCAACACTTCGCGCCGCAAGCCTCGCCACCGCCACCAGG
>Ga0163153_10000637_pt1 | contig 60288 bp, 48 predicted proteins | sample OliLakLV19MP6IB1_FD_148629 | JGI IMG/M metagenome (GOLD analysis project Ga0163153, IMG submission 148629) | Freshwater microbial mat bacterial communities from Lake Vanda, McMurdo Dry Valleys, Antarctica - Oligotrophic Lake LV.19.MP6.IB-1 | ecosystem: Environmental > Aquatic > Freshwater >... | reverse complement strand
AAGCGCATCGATCACAGTAATGGCTGTCTTAGCGTCTCCGAACTCGCTACCTAACATCACACGTACAATTCCACTGCTCGGATTTGGAGAGACAGAGTATTTTGATTCTGCGGGGTACTCCTTCGTTGATGTCGCTAAACTTTTCTTGAATAACGTCTGACCCGCCGCAGCATATAGGTTTCCAAACGCTGCATAGATGGTGTATACGGGTTTGCCATTCGTGGCCACATTCTCTTTTGCCCAGGTATGTCCCGCATCTGTCGTTGCAAATATATTGCCCGCGTCGTCACCGACGTAACCATTCAGATTGTCTACAAACAACACTTTAAGTATTGTGTTGGAAAAATTGAAAGCCGTTGTATCCCATCCTAATCCATCTAATCGATTAATTCTTAACCGTTTCATTGCAAAGCGGCCAACACCGCCTGTTTCTCCACCTAGACAGAAAAGACTTGAATCTACGTGCATAGCCTCGATTAAAAGTGCCTCCGTTCCATGTGAGGCGCCAGAAAGGCGTGTCCACGTCCGACCTGTATCTAGGGTGTATGCATATGTGCCAAAAGTGAATTGCGAAGAAACATAGCCGCCAATGTATCCTATGCTATCATTTTTGAACACCATTGTTCTCAGAGTGCCACCTAGGTTAAAAGGGTCTATTACTTCCTCCCACATATGTCCGCCGTCCCTTGTAAAGAATACTTTCGAGCCCTGAAGGATTCCACTAAATTCATCTGCAAAGTACAGGTTGAATCCGCCTACGCTGGGATCACCCCCAACATTCACTTTCGCCCACAATGCACCACCATCGGTAGTCTTATACATTCCATCTCCGGCAGCATATCCAATGGTACTGTTCAAGAACTGCACGGCAAATACGCCCGTTGAATTTTTCAAATAGTAGGGTTTCCAAGTCAATCCAGCATCGACGGTGCTGTATATTTTAGGTCCGCCAACCGCATAGCCTGTATCTCTAGAGGTAAAGTAGATTGACCGGACCTCGGCTTCTACTGAAGCAAGGTTCTGCCATTGTGAACGGGCTTGGGTAACGAACAAAACCAGAAAGATCAATGACGTTATGATTGAATGTTTATTCACCTAAGCACAACGAACTTCATGGAAACAATGCCATGGCCCGAATTCAACAAGCAATGATAGATACCTGGTGCGAGTAGACTCAAATCGATTGAAATATCATATTTGCCGATCTTCTGATATTTGTCAACAACAAGGGACCTTACCTCTTGTCCAAATTGGTTAACGATGGCAAGGTTGGTTAATCCATCTTCACATAAAGCATATTGTACTTGCAAATTGCCCTGCACTGGATTAGGATAGGCAAGTATAGTTGGAGTTAATCTCGCATAGGCAGCAGAATAGCCCGCAATTGTTCTTAAGAAGCTTAGCCGTCATGTCGCTCACAGCAAAGCCACGGCTAAATACTTCAGCCTCACTTGGGATCTCAGGCAAATGTCCATTCTCCTCAATATATCGCTCGATCGAAGCAAGAGAAGGTAGCTCGTAATTCTGTGAAAAAACCGAGTCTTCCCAAACAGTTGTAGTTACAATTAGCTCTTTCGCGTATATAGTCCCGTCCACACTCAATTTTGCATCAGAGGCCGCGTTCTTCAGTTCACCGATTGCGACATCACCCCAGACATGGAGGGTGCATTTTGGTGCCAGCGTACCAACACCCATTTTGCCATCTGTAAGTAGACACAAACCCTTGAAGTCTCCAGTGAACACTTCAGTTCCAGCAGGTGTTTGCCTATCAATCGAAATTGTAAACATGTCTGGATTTCCAATTGGGTCTCCAATGCCCATTGCAACAGATGCCCGATCTCCCTGTAAGTTTTTGTTCTTATTGGGGCTTGTGCTAACGTCGTAGTATGCATTAAAACCCATGAACTTTGCGCCACCGTCATGAAAGGTCATCAAGTCGCCTACATGCAACTTTTCCTTTGGCGCAGATTGACCAATCCCGGTGTTTCCGCCGTTTTGCACTACCGCAAGAACATTCCCAAAGACATTACTGACTTTTAGCGCCGTTGTTGTATTGTCGCCAAAACTGCTCTTGATCGAGAGTCCGCAATCGGGACTTGTTGTACCAATTCCAACGTCACCATTAGCCCTAATACACATCCGTTCAATATCGGGAACTCCAGTCGTAGGTGTTGTTGCAAACTTTATCCACCTCTCCGAATTGCGCGTACTTAGTATAAGATGACCAGCGCCCGTGCCAGAGACTAGTGAATAGTCGTGTGTGGCTTCAAGAATAGAATATCGATCTGTTCCTTCATACATACTTAGTGTCGCGTGAATTCCCTCCGTACAACTTCCAGTAGCACCGTTGTGAGTAAGCTTCAACTGTGGCTGACCACTATGTATGAGGTGCAGAAGCACATTTGGCGCAGCACATGAAGCACAACCATTACCATTATCGATGATTCGTGTATGACTTTGTATAGTTGTACCAGCTAAACACTGCGCTTGTGCAAACTCGCTACCTACGAGCAGCAGAGTTACACAAACCACGAGGCGGACCAAAGATCGCATGTGAGCTTCCCTCAGTAATTTATCAAGCGGTCCATATAAGGACATTAGATTTCAGCATAAACAACCTAATAGTTGGGAAACAGTTACCAAATAGTGAGATCCTTCCAAATGTTGTGGATGACGCGTCCTGTGGCTGCTTGAATTAAGCAGACAGTTTCAACACACCCTCATGATAAACCCGTCACTCAATAACATTGGGGATGTGATCGAACCGATCGATCTTGCGCCATGTCTTCACAGCGTGCTCGGCAAGTACATACCTCATGGCAATGGGAGCCTCCCGTGATGCGTGACCTTTGGTTTGCTAGCTAAAACGACGGATGGTGGCAAACGTCGATTCGATGACACAGGTCGACAGGGTCGAGTTCCAATGCACTGCCGGAAAGTCGTAGGATCCAAGTAACATGTCCAGGCGGCGTTCGAAGCTCTCGAGAGCATTCTGATACTAGTCGACGAAGGGTGTTGTGAATGCAGTGAGCGCACGGTCTAATCGACCTCGCTCTGCCGGCTCATCCACAACTTTCCATAGTAGCTCGTCGCAGAACTATTGCCTATCAAGCAAGCGGCCGGCTACGAACTCTAGTCACTTTCTTACTGGTCGTCACAAGAGTCAATTCCTGAAACACGCTGCGGCGTCGCGCTCACCACCTGGCCGTGCGATAACTCAATAATCATGTCGGCATCGGCAACAGTGTTGAGACGGTGGGCGATAATAAGAACGGTTACATTCTTGAATTCTTCGCGTATGGTGCGCTGGATGAGGATGTCGGTTTCGACATCGACCGAGGCTGTGGCTTCGTCGAGGACGATGATGCTTGCGCGTGTGAGGATGGCGCGCGCGAGGCATAGAAGCTGACGTTGACCCTGTGAGAAGTTGGCACCGTTTTCTACAACGGGGGCTTCGAGCCCCATGGGCAGACCCTTCACAAGATCGTACATACGTACTCTGCGCAAGGCGTTCCATACGTCGTCGTCGGTGCATTCAGAAAAACGGTCGAGGTTCGTGCGAATGCTGCCGATGAAGAGTGTTGGGTCTTGCGGAATAATTGCAATGGCGCGACGCAGCGTTGGCAGTGGTATCGACGCAATGTCGATGCCATCGATGAGGATACGTCCCGAAGCCGGCTCGACGAATCTGAAGAGCGCCTGAAACAGCGTGCTCTTGCCCGAACCGGTGCGTCCGACAATGCCAACCTTCGCACATGCAGGCACGCGAAACGAAACGTCGTGCAACACAAGAGGTAAGTCGTCGGCATAACGCACGGACAAACCCTGTACTTGTATCTCGCCGCGAAAAACGATAGCATCTTTTTGTGCACGCGATTCAAGCAGCTCATGTGTGTAAGGGGCTGAAAGGGACTTGCCGTCGGGTGTTACCGTGACTTGTGGTTCGGGTGTGAGCGATGCGTAGTGACGCAATCGTTCGACGGCTGTCATGCGCGATTCAACTTCGCTGAATGCGCGCACGGTCCAGTTCAAGTTCATCCAGAAACCCAGTGCGTACGTTAGCACAAGGCCCGCTGTGCCGGGCGTGATGGCACCATTACGTGCGAGAATCACAATGCCGATGCACGTTGCGAGAGCAACAAAGCCGCTGATGAGAGGCACACGAATGCTGAACCAACGGTTGAGTAAAATACTGCACCAGAAGGCACGCTGATACTTTGCGAGGATGTCGTAGAACGTGTCGACGAAGAAACGCTCGCGTGCAAATCCGTGGATGACATCGAGTCCGGTGACGAGTTCTTTGAACTGTGCGTAACGCGGTGAACGGGCAATGGACTCCATGCGTTTTGCTTCGCGTGCAGATGCACGGTAATCGCGTTGCAGCTTGTAATACACAAGGAGCACAGGGATAATAACCAAGGTTATAAACGGCATGATTGCGAGAATGAGCACCATCGAGCCGATGGTTTGTGCCAATGACTTAAACGATTGTTCGAAATTCCAGGTGAGGTGATCGTCGACGGCTTCCATGTCGCGCGAGAATCGGTTAAGGACACGTCCGATGGGTGTGCGGTCGAAGAATCGCAACGGAGCAGCAAGCACACCTGCAAGCGCTGCATTGTGAATGCGTGCACCTGCATACGCAGAGCGGTAGAGCCACAACAGACGTTCGGCGAGCCAACCCAACAACACAACAAGTGCAAGGAGTCCGTACACACCCACAGCAAACATGGGCGATGCCACATCGGGGAACACATCGGCCGTAGCAATAGAGCCCCAGAGCCCCTTACCAGCCGTTGCACCATCGGTCCACCATCCAAGCCAGCTCGTCTGCAGTATTGGCAGTGCAGTAATTCCGGCAGCAGTTAGAAGCAGCGCGATGAGAATTACAGGGGCGAGCAACCAGTGATTGCCAATCATTGCACGCACGTATGCGCGAAACACCGAGCTATCGACGGCACCTGTCTCGCGGTCTTCGTCGTCCATAAAGCGCGCTTGCTCGTCGTTCTTCGCCACATTCGCCACATTCGCCACATTCGCCACAGCGTGCAGTTGTTGCTCTGCATGCGGCTTCTGAGCTTCGTGAACATATTCTGCAAAGCGTTCGCTTGTTGTTAGCAGATGTTCGAACGTGCCTTGAGCAAGCACACGTCCCGCTTCGAGATAGACGATATGATCGAACCTGTTCAGATGCGCAAGTCGGTGAGTGACAACAACACGCGTAACGGAATCCCACATGCCAAACAGCAGATCGTCAACTAGTTTATTTTCGGTGTGTACGTCGACGGCCGAGAGGGGGTCGTCGAGAAATACAATACCCGGACGGTGCCATGCGGCTCGTGCGAGTGCGACGCGCTGTTTTTGTCCGCCCGATAAATTCACACCACGTTCACCGATCTCTGTGTCGAGTCCGGCGGGCATTGTGTTTAGGTCGGTATTCAGTGCACACGCCTCCAGAATTTCCTCGAGCGAATTCTCGCGCTCCAAATCGCCAAACACGATGTTCTCGTGGATGGTGGCATTCATGATGAAGGCTTCTTGGGGGACGTAGGCCGCGCGCGGACGTAACCCAGTGGGTATGCCGTCGAACGCAACCGTGCCTGACGTTTGCACCTGCACGCCCGCGAGCACGCGCAACAAAGTGCTCTTGCCAGAACCAACGGCTCCTACGATTGCAACGCTGCTTCCAGCTTTTACATCAATGCTTATGGCATCGACAGCCGCCTGTGTGGCATCGGAATACTTGAGTGTTAAATCGCGCGAATAAAAACCAATTGCTTGTGAAGGGTCCGACAGGGGTCTTTCATCGTCAGCTCGCACCGGCGCTGAGAAAAACGCGTGCAATCGCTTCGTGCCGACCTGCGCATGCTGAAGATTTGCAAGCAAGTGCGAGATAAGTCCGAACGGCTCTTCGAGCATCACAAACAATGCTAGGCAAGCAAACACCAGCGGTGCAGTGAGTGTGCCGCCTGCCATGACGTATGCGCCAAAACCAAAAAACGCAACAACAGTTGTTGTTGAAATAAACACAACCGTTGATAGCGCATCGGTCTGCACAATGCTTACGCGAGTTTTTATTTCGCGTGCTCGTACGTCACGAACTTCTTTGCCAACACTGCCTTCCCATGCATAGTATTTCACAACACGAATACCGCCGAGGATCTGCGACATCAGCGTTATGCGCTCGTCGCGAATGCCCATGATGCGATGGTCGAGCTTGCGGTAGCGGCGGGCGACGAGGACCGTGAGCGGACCCATCAGGGCAAGGGCGGCGAGAGCTGCGAATGCTGCCGGACCCAAGAAGATGAAGAGCACAATAAGTACTGCAACAATTTCTAATGCAGAGTTGAAAAACTCGGGCACAAAGAAACCAGACTCGCCAATCGACTCTGTATCACTCGACAGGTGATTCACGAGATCACCTGTTTGCATCGTACTGCGCGCAGACCGACGCAAACGCAATGCGTGGCGCACAATGCGAGCGTTCATGCCATTCGTAATAATTGCAAACGTCGACAATGCTGCGAAGTACCAGTGCTGCATAATTACAGCCTGCACCATACCAGCCATTCCCAACAGTAGAGCAATCGAAAGAAGTCCAATCGGAAACTCCACTCCCACAACGGCCGAAGGAAGTGCTTCGAGAAAGATCTTCAACAGAATCGGCACACTAAGTCCGACACCTATGCGCAGTATCGTCAGCCACATCACACGACGCGACGTAGCTCCCGCCGCAAAAAATGCGCGAAGTATAAAGGGATAAAACTTTTCTGTTGAAAGCGTCTCGTAACTCTGCGATGCGTTACGCGGATGAATCGACGCAGGTATAGCCGGTGCATCGTCCGTCGTTAACGGACGCACTCTCCCGATACGCACAATGGGTGCGACATAACGAAAAAAGACTCTATCGAATAACGAATGCAAAATGGGCCGATGTGATGAACGGAAGATGTCATGCTGGACGCAGTTGTGAAGACGGGGTTATGGTTTGAGCCGAAGCATAAGGCGCGTCTAAAGGAAATATCGTGCCAATAATGTTTGCCGCATTGCGATTCCAGTGTATCGCCTCGCGCTTCCACTGCATCGCCTCGCGCTTCCACTGCATCGCATCACGATTCCAATAAACCGCCTCGGAATCGCTCGCGGAGCCACAACTCGTAATTCCTCGACGCTTCATTGGAATCGCAGACAGAGATTCGGCTGTTATTCCCCCCAAGTGACTTATAATAGTCTCTGGTTGGAGGTCAACGCAGATACCAATCTCACTGCTATTGAGAAAAGCGATTCAGTAAGTGCGATAGCTTCAATGGGTACGCAACATGCTAAACGTGCTACCTCACTTTGGAAACGTGGTCACCTGTTTTCGGGTGATGTTACGTCTATGCACTTTGAGCTGTTCGTTTTCCCAAATCCATCGCAAGATTTCTACACAGTGCGATATGTGGGATCTAGGGCTCCAGAGCTAGTCATTCGTGTTGTTGATGTCTTTGGACGTGAGCATATCCGTTTCACGAAAACCGAAGTACGGTCGGGTGATGAATTCATCATTACAAACGACAACTTGAGTAACGGATCATACATCGTGGAGGTTAGCAATGGAGTGCATTACGCAACTCAACCCGTTTCAGTACTGCGCTAGTCAAGTTGCTTAGCAGAGTACTTATAGGATTCATGCTCACCCTGGGCGTCGTAGCGGTTCAATCGCAGTACGATTCACTACTACACGTCCAGGGTGCGCGATCTTGGATACCTTGTAATGACGGTTCCTTACTTGGTGGGTTTGTAAACTGTTCTACCTTCTCGTATAGCACTCGTTATGATGTTTGTCAACAACCTTCCGTAATGCGCTCGTGGGATGGTGGGGCCACCTGGACGCTCGAACTTGTAGAGGCTCCTACATATTCGACCTCGGGCATTGTACGTCTACGCGGCGGTGCATTGTTGGCCAGTCGGAATCGCCTAGTTAGTGGTTTCATGATTAGCGATGACGGAGGGCGAGTCTGGCGACCCCTCAATAGTACTGCACCATTGATAGAAGGTAGTACCAATTCCTTTGCGCTAACGCGTGATCACAGGGGAATGCTCCATTGGGTTCGTGCAGGTGGCTTATTTGCTAGTTTCGATAGTGGAGCCACAGTCACCTATCTAAAGGAGGCACAAATCCGTACAGGAGTCTATGTGCTTCCACCGCTCGGATTGATTGTTGCGCATTCTCAAGGTGCGGGAGATCTTGGGGCGCCTGTGATGATCAGCTATGATCATGGACGGACTTTCTCAACGATTGCACAGGAACACCGTGAGGGCTTATACCGATGGGGCTATTCGGCCATTGGTGTGGTTCGAGATACCTTGGTTCTCTTGGAAGATGAAATGCATCCTGACTATCCAAGGGACCTACATCGCACGTTGTACTGGCAAGCAGAACAGCGCTCCTGGAAGGAAGGACCCTATCTAGGAGTCTGCGGCATAAAAGACGGCGTAATGGATAGCACAGGCTATTGGTACACATGGACAGGAACGGGTGTCAGTGTTCTTCGCCCTTCGGACTCCGTCTGCACCGAATTGACCGGCTTACGGTCAGATTCTACAGCATCGAGTGATACCTCGATGTTCTATGATAACGTGTCATCGATAGGGGTCTACTATGATCTCAACGGATCGATACATCCCTACGGTTCGCTGATCGCACTACCAATTCATACACCACGCCCGGTTTCGCGTATTGATCGCCTGTACATTTGCTCAGGAATTGAATATGTCGTCGGTGGGCAAAACCTTGACACCATCTATTTAGATATGAACGCCACAAGCAACGCAGCATTGACTTATACCATTACGCCAAACAGACGGCTTTCGACAATTATGCTTACGGCTGTTGATACAACCCAGCCGATGTATTGCTCGATTGTTGTAATGGACAGTGTAACTGGATTGCAACGATTTCAAGATTCCGTACAACCTATACGGTACCTACCCTTGGTATCGGAGAAACAGGGCGGACCTCCAGGAACTTTAAGCGTGGACTGGTCGGACGGCCCTATTATGTGGCTGTGTGATGGGAAACCGATCCTTGATCGCGACAATTTGTTTGATGGTGGTGGTTCCATCGTGGCTGCAAAAACTGGCCTGTATTCTGTCCGTGGTAAAACGACTTATGGCTGTGATGTCTATTCAAATGAAGTCTTCTATACATCCACGGGTACTACAGACGTGTTGCAAGATTCCAACGGTTACATGATGTATGTAGATCTGGATAGACAGCTACATGTCCGCTGGTCAGAAAGTCATCCCAAACCAGTCGCTATCAAAGTTTATGATATGCTGGGACGACTGATATCCAGTGAGTGTAATTTCGATGACAATAGAATTATGATTTCGGGTGACACATATCCGGCTATATCGTTTATCGTAATAGAAACATCGACTCGTTCAATTGCATTAGGCGTTGTGAATATGCGCTAAGTGGGACCTTTATTTCTCCTGCCTTCCAACATCAGTAAGTGCACTCCAATTCAATGATATGATATGAGGGCTGCACGCGCATGCGGCCCTGTTCCTTTACTAAAATCTTTATGAGGGCAAGATGATCAAGCTCGTTTTGATGCTCGCTACACTGATGAGTATTCCCCTCCTTTGGGGATGCGCGTCTCAAGAGGTGAAGTTTTCATCCGTTTCGACAAAGGTCTTCGATGACGGATCGTTCAACATTAAACACAGTGCACTTCTACCATCCGGGGACACATTGACGTATCCAGAAGTACGGGTTTATTGGCAGTGGTTGGAATTCAAATCATCAGACTCACAAACTGTATCGGCAAGGCTCATACGACCGATTGCAAGCAATGTAGATGCTTCGAAACTCATGTGCTTCGTTGGTGGTTACCGCATCGTTCCGAACTCACTTTTTGGAATTGCTTTACAAGTCGCGGCTTCAGGACATCCATCTCTTGTATTAATCCCTAGAGGCTATGATATCAACAGTACGCTTCCTTATTCATACGGTGTCAAGGAAGTTGAAGATTTGACTTATGCTTTGACTCTGTACATGCAAGTATTCAAAACAGATTCGCTTAGGCTAAACCTTTATACAAGCTCAAGCGGATTCAATGTCGTCCTGGCGGCTTTAGCTGGATCGAAGAACATTATCGTAAATGCAGCTATTGTTGAAAGTCCAATTCCCGATCTTGCAAAAGCCATGGCGAAAGACGTGCCCGAACACATCACTTCGGCGATTCGAGCTGATTTAGCATCAGGTACATCCACCATAGAAGATTTCAATCTATCGCGGTTACTCACAACGCGGTCCATTCAAAGCGCACTGGTTGTTCGAGGCTCTAAGGATGAAATAGTCACGGATGCCGAATTCGATGAAGTGCTGACACAAATACGACGGTCAGTTCGCAACACAGACACACTCGCATCGGCCTGCAGTCAACACAACATCCGACAGGTCGTTCCCTGCAATACCTCTGATATACGAACGATCGATGCAAGGGTCATGCAATGGCTCACAACCAAATGGTAACGGAACTCCGGGCTTTTACACGAAGAGGCAACCATCGACCCGCTCGCACATGGTTTGCGCACCTTGGATGAATCACCTTCGAAATCGTCCGCGACGCTTGCGTCGTTCGGCGAGAATTTGCGAGTTGTGGCTTCCCGAGCAAATCCGAGACGGGTTTCGCGAGCATGCTGGGGATTGTCGCGAGCATGCTGGGGATTGTCGCGAGCATGCTGGGGATTGTTGCGAGCACTCTGGGGATTTGTCGCTAGCACGCTGGGGATTGTCGCTACTCCATAATGGTGTCGCCGGACATCCTCGGTCGTGTCGTTGACAACCGCACTTTCTGGCTACATTTTCTCCTGCTGTGCGCCTCCAATTCGTAGCTTGTATTACACGATGCATCGTGGCTTCAGATTCTCCGGCCAGAACGGAAGTAAACACAGGAACACCTTGGCTTCGCGTAAGACTGTTGCGTTGCAACGACGAGGGGCAGCATCTCCGGCGTATCAGAACAGAAACAACAGAAAGTGATATAGTCCAATGCCATCAGAAATAGTAACGGACTTAAGAGGCGATAATAACAACGCTTTCGGACAGCTTTACAAAGAGCATTTCGGTATGGTGAAACGCTTTATCACAAACAACCACGGCAGGGCTGACGATGCCGAAGACATTTTTCAGGACACAATGCTCGTTCTGTTTGAGAAGCTACGACAAGACAACTTTGAATTATCAGCCTCCATTAAGACCTACATAATGGCAATTAGCAAAAATCTGTGGCTTAAAAAATTGCGAACGGCCAACCGAGAAATCGAATTAACAGCCATGCATAGCAATCAGTTCTTCGATGAAATAGATAGTGCTATCAACGAGGAAAAGTCATACAGAGACAAACTTCAGAATTACCTTAATAAAATCACTGATCATTGCCGCGGACTAATTCACGATATGTTTTTCAAGGAGAAGACCATAGAACAAATCCAGAAGGACCATGGATATTCCACCAAACACAATGCACAGAATCAAAAACATAAATGTATCGAACAGATTAGAAAAGTAAGAGAACAGGAAGAGAAAAAAGAAATTTGAGGAAATGTTTGCCACTTTGGGTGATATTATCAGGTCATTGGTATTAAGATATGGTTCGTCAATAATGGCAACTACAATTTAATGCTTGTACACCATGCGAAAATTAACTGTCATTGCCTTTTTGGGCATAGCACTAGCAACCACTATCACCGTGCAGTCCTGTAAAACAGACAGTCCGACGATAACCCCAAACGAAGTTGTTGCGGACAATTCGACGTTTGCAAATTTTGAGTCTTGGACGTTGGAGGCGACTAATCACGGACCTAGTCCTTCGCTTGGCGCGGCCCATTCGGGCAACGATACTTCCGTAACAAGAAAAATATATTTCAAAGATGGACAAGCAAGAGTAAATGGAACCTATCCAATCGGCACAGTCATCGTAAAACGCTCGACCAACCCAGCCGCAACAGTAGATGAAATCGTGGGAATGGTAAAACGGGGAAATAGTTTTAACCCAACCACTGGTGACTGGGAATGGTTCATGCTTATGCCCGACGGAACTATTGCAACAGATGGTTCAGGGATGGCAATGCGTGGTGGCGTTTCCATGATGGGCGGCATGTGCAACGCTTGCCACAGTGGCGCTTCGGCAACGGACTTTACTTTTTCAAAGTAGAGTTCAACAAGGCCTTTCTACATACAACGACCTCAGTGAAGCGGTTTCGACACTAATGCGTATGTCGAACCGCAAGAGGACCTCCGTATGTTTTCCGTGCTTCGGTACAATCCACACAGCAAAAATCAAATTATACATTCTGAACAACTAGCTTATGAACAACAAAATTCAAAAATCTCTTCTAGCGGGCGTTATCGGCACAGCTATAATGACCGTAGTGATGATGATAGCCCCAATGATGGGAATGCCCAAAATGTCTCCACCAGAAATGCTTGCCGGAATGTTAGGCATGCCGCTTTTTATCGGATGGGTAATGCACTTTATGGTAGGCATTATGTTTGCCTTTGTATATACCTATTTGGCCAGTAACAGACTTAAAATCAAAAACGTGTGGCTAAAAGGGGCCGTTTTTGGATTCATTGTCTTTGTCTTTGCTCAAATTATGATGGCATTGATGCCAATGCCAAAAATTGAAGACTCTGTAATGTTGCTAATGTTAGGCAGTTTAATCGGACACCTAATTTTTGGCGTTGCAGTAGCAAAAACGGTCGGCGGAGCCCATTCCCAGACAAATCTGGCGTAACCGAATAATAGTTAGCGCTCTCGCTGCTTTCACGCCAGCGTTGCACGTAATAGTTGACGCTCTCACTGCCTTCACATCAGTGTTGCACGGTCGTCGCGCCTTCGAGAAAAACTTCCAGAAGAATCGGCACGTAGAGTTCGACCGCAATGCGAAAAAGGATTCTATCGAATAGAGAGTGAGGAATTAGTATTGCTGATACCGCGCCGCGTGTATGCTCGTCGAACGTAATGTCCGCACCAACACCTAGAATCCACGCAATACTCTGAAGAGATCGCAGACTTCGACATGTAGGTTACGAACGATAGCATGGTATCGCGTTGCGCGGACGGCGGTGACATCCGAAAGTAGTAGGTCAAAACCTTGATACCGCCGATTGCCTACAATGAATTTTTGGTGAAACTCGAGCCACTGCATGCGATTGAATTCAAACATTGCGGCCGAGTATCCCGAGATGAAATCGAGGGCAGAGCCGTTGGGCCCATGCAGATACGCAGGCAGCCAACCATCCTGGGGATTTGAGACTTCCATTGCGACGTGGTTGTAGATGGTCATCAGTACGCCAACCCTCTCGTTCAACGTTTCCATCGACGGTCGCTCGGGTTCATTGCCGTAGAGAATATCGAGGATGACGGGAATCCATCCTGCGGGCATGATAAGGGGAGGCATCGATATGAGGGCGGAGAAAAATCCCTCTAGGTACGCATGCGAAATCTGCGGAAAGCGATCGATTAGCTCTGAAACTGGAGTTGTCTTTTCTCCAAGAACCTTACCTAAAGCTTCATAAGAAAATATATAGTCTGGAGTGCTTCTTGTCTCTGACTTCTTACTCAAGGGTCGTTCGGTAAGCCACAACATCGCTTCCCAAGTGTCTTCATCATCCTCTAATTGGTATTCGACCTCCATAGAAATGCGAGTGAGATACGAGAGAGCAGAACGCGATGTGGTTTTTGAAAAGACGACGGAATCGAATGCTGCCGCCTCTGCCGAAATGGACGTCGGACTCACACCGAGTTCTGCAAGCAGCTTCTATAACGTTTCGCGGAACTCAGATGCGAAGTCTTTGCGCGCGGCCGCGTACGGAAGAATTAGCGTTAAGTAAGAAGCTGGATTGAATGCAACGATGTAGTGTTTTTTCTGGACGATTTTCACGTCGACGTACCACTGACCCAGCTTGCCGTCTGAAGGTGGCGGACTATCAGTGTACTGTGTCTTTAGTTTATCCAGCAGTTTTTTCGTGCATTGGAGGGCAACCATCGCTTATGACTTCGAATTGCGTTCCGGACGCGGTATGAAGAGCTGCTGCTGAAGGCCGAAGCGCTTGACGACGCGTTTGCGGAGATGTGCCATGGCTTCGTCTATTGAGTCTGTGAAGAGCACGAGTTCTTTTTCGTGCTCTGAGACTGTGCCGCGGGCAATCATCACGTCGATGAGTTGCATGATGTCGCTGTAGTATTCTGAGCCGACCACGACGACAGGGAAGTTCTTGATTTTTTTAGTCTGCATGAGCGTAACGGCTTCGAAGAGTTCGTCCATCGTGCCCATGCCGCCCGGCATAACAACAAAGCCCATCGAATACTTTACGAGCATCACCTTGCGCACAAAGAAGTGCTCGAACTCTACCATTAGGTCTAGGTATGGATTGCCACGTTGTTCGTGAGGAAGACGGATGTTACATCCAATCGAGTAGCCCCCTGCTTCCTTCGCGCCTCTGTTTGCGGCTTCCATTATGCCCGGACCTCCCCCTGTCATGACGGTGAAGCCCATTTCCGCGAGACGGCATCCCATTTCACGGGCTTGCTGGTAATAGATGTGGTCTTCTGTGAAACGCGCTGAGCCGAAAACGCAGATGGTTGGACCTACGAAGTGCAGTTTGCGGAAGCCTTTAATGAACTCCCATGCAACACGTACTACGAACCACAGTTCGCGTATGCGGCCATGGGGTCCGACTAGGAATTCCTGCTCCGAGTTGTCACTTACCGCTACGTCTTTGCTTGGCTGTTGGGGTGTCGATGAATCCATGTCTGCGAATATCGCCTAATGTGAGGATAGATTTGTTGAATGAGTGAATCTGTGTACAAGATGTTTTCTGACATCGCCCCGAACTACGACCGCACAAATTCTGTTTTGTCCCTCGGCATCCACCATCTCTGGCGCCGCGCCGCCGTTCGAGCCAGCGGTGCACGACGCGGCAATGCCGCGCTTGATTGTGCAACGGGCACGGGCGATCTGGCGCTAGCGCTCAAGAAAGCTGTGGGCAAAGAGGGCGTTGTTGTGGGTACGGACTTCAACGCAGACATGCTTTCATCGGCACCTGGTAAGGGGCAAGCCAAGGGGCTGGATGTTCGGTGGGAAGTAGCAGACGTCATGAACCTACCCTATGCCGATGCAACGTTCGACATTGCGACGATTGCTTTTGGGATTCGCAACGTCGACGACCCGGTACGTGCGCTTTCGGAAATGGCACGTGTGTGTAAACCGAGCGGACGTGTCGTGGTGCTAGAGTTTGGTCAGCCGCGCGGAATTATCGGACTGACGTTTCGTTTGTACTCGCGCTACATTATTCCGTTTGTCGGGGGACTGTTAACAGGTAATAAAAAAGCTTACGAATATCTTCCAGCCACCGCGGCAGCGTTTCCTTCGGGCAACGAGTTTTTAAAACTCATGCAAGCAACAGGAAGGTTCTCGCATACAACCGTCGAGCCCCTTACCGGAGGCATTGCCTATTTGTATTCCGGTGCGATTAGTGTCGGGTTGCGATAGGTATTGGCCTCGAGCAAGTCGTGCAGCTTGCGAAGATTTTTCGGAACGCCGAGATTCCATTCAACCATGTGTGTTAGCGAGCCACGCTTCACGGTGATGCGAGTGACGGGGGCGTCGGCGACCGGAGCCATTACGCTTTGTGTTGTGCTAAAGCCACTTTCGGTAAGCTCGCTAAGGATTTCGCACATTGTTTTGTCCTCGATCGTGCCAGCCTCTGCACGCGGAGGGTCGACAAATGCAATGGTCGTGAATTCGACCTTGCGTTCGCCTGTGATTGTGGCGCGGTAGGTCGGACATTGTCCGAAGCAGGCGCCCTTTTCGAACACGATCGAAAATCCGCGCAGGTCGATGTCATTAAGGCATGCAGAGGAGGAGCATCCAGACGTTGCAGCGATAACAGCTATGCATATGAATGCGACAGACAAGAGGCGACGAATAGCGCGATGTTTTGTGTGTTGTAGCATTAAGGCCTCGCAATAATGTGTGTTGTCTCTTAGCACGTTACGTTCTCGTAACAGTCTCGTAATACTGACCCAACGTCCGGACCCGAGTTTTGCAGTCAAGATACTGCAACCCCGGAGGATACATGCCGATTCGTTTCGCGCTTTACGCGTGCGCCTTTATTATGTGCGCACTAAGCGTAACAGCCCAACCTGCTCAGGTACTTCAATTCCTGAGTCGATACACGCAAACCCCAGTCAGCTACGACAAGAGTGGAGCGGAGGTAGTAACCTACGATCCAGTCACGAAGACAGCAATCTATTGCGATGCAAACTCGAACAAAATCACGTTTGTGAATATCACAAACCCACTAGTTCCGGTGTTTGTGCGCGACATAATCATGAACGCCTACGGCGGCAAAGTAAATAGCGTAGCGACAAAGAACGGACTCGTTGCAGTTGCGCTCGAAGACGCAATCAGCAAGACAAACCCCGGCAAGGTTGTGTTCTTCACAACCGCAGGTGTGTTCCAGTCTGTTGTAACAGGCGGCGCGTTGCCAGACATGTGCACGTTTACACCCGATGGTACAAAGCTTATTGTTTGCAACGAAGGCGAACCGACAGACAACTATACGTTCGACCCAGAAGGATCTGTCAGCATCATCAACGTCACAGTGCCAACGGCGCCAATGGTGACGACGATTAGCTTTACGTCTCTGAATGGCAAGCAAGATTCGTTGCGTGCCATGGGCTTCCGCATCTACGGTACAAACGCATCTGTAGCGCAGGACTTCGAGCCAGAGTATGCTGCAATTACTCCCGATAGCAAGACCGCGTACGTAACTCTTCAGGAAAACAACGGCATTGCAATTATCGATTTGCAAACAAACACACTCACACGTGTTGTTGCTCTCGGATACAAGGATTATAGCAAGGGGCTGCCTCAAGCGAAATCCTACCCTTGGACATCACGTCCAGACCTCGGCACAACTACGGGCGGACAAACCATTAAGCTTGGTGGATTTTCGGGTCTGTGGTTCGAAGGTTTCGGCGCTGATGCCAACAAGCTTCGCTTCTTAACACATCCAGATCGCGGACCAAATGGAGAACCAGTGTCGCTGCGTGGTTTTCCACGACGTCCGTTCGCTCTTCCAAACTTCCAAGCAGAAGTTGTGCGTTTCGAACTCGACAAAATCACCGGTGCATTTACAATTCTCAATCGCATTCCTCTAAAGCGCACAGACGGTGTAACGCCAATCTCGGGACGTCCGAACCTGCAGGCTGCCGGACAAGGCATTGCCTACACCGATGAATTTGGTGTAGATCTTTTTGGCAACGACATTCCGAACGATCCGTTCGGTGGTGACCTCGAAGGCCTTAGTGTTGATGCTACAGGTACTTGGTGGATGGTAGACGAATACCGTCCGGCCATCTACAACTTCACAAACACTGGCACACTCATCGCGCGCTACATTCCACAAGGCACGGCTGCTTCTGTTGGTGCTGCTGCGGGTACGTACGGTACAGAAACGTTGCCTGCCGTCTATGCACAACGACGTTCTAATCGTGGCTTCGAAGCTTGTGCAATGGAAGGCGACACATTGTACTCGTTTATTCAAAGCCCGATCGATAATCCAGACGATCCGACTGATGCGGCATCGAAAGCATCACAATGGTGTCGCATTGTTGCTTTCAACGTCAACACAAAAACTGTCATCGGTGAATACCTCTACCCAATGTGGGAGAAGTTCGGTTCAGCCGATAAAATCGGTGATGCTGTATCGCTGGGCAACGGGAAGTTCTACGTTGTAGAGCGTGATGATGCAACGGGACTTCGCGCTCGCAAATACGTGTTCGAAATCGACATCAAGCGTGCAACGAACATCTGGGCCACGCCCCCTGTGTTGCCCCCTGGCAGAACAATCGAATCACTATCGTTTGCTGAACTCGCAACGTATGGCATCAAGCCAGTTACGAAGCGCAAGAGCATCTATCTTCCTGGTGTTGGTTACTCGGCAGTGGATAAGGTCGAAGGCATTGCGCGTATCGATGCAAACACGTATGCCGTTATTAACGACAACGACTTTGGTGTTGGTGGAGCGATTCTGCCGGTGCCGCCGAACGGACAAATCACGATTGACAACACGAAGATTCCGATTCTGGGTCTGATTACGTTCGATAGGCCGAACGGACTCGATCCGAGCGACCGTGATAACGCAGCAGGCACAGGTCCGATGGTAAACATCAACCAGTGGCCAGTGTTTGGTATGTATGAGCCAGATGGCATTACCGTTGCAACAGTTGGTGGTCAGAACTACCTGATGACTGCAAACGAAGGTGATGCTCGCGAGTGGGGGTCGTTCGTAGAAGAGGCTCGTGTTGGTGCTGCTACTGTTATTCTCGACCCGGCGTTCGCGGCAGCATGGCCATTGTTAAAGACAAACCAACAGCTTGGTCGCCTGAACATCACAACAACGATGGGCGACCTTGATGGCGATGGCGACTTCGACGAACTGTATACGCTTGGCGGACGCAGCTTTACAATCTGGAATGCAGATGGTAACCTTATTTGGGATAGCGGTAATGAGCTCGAAACACGCACAGCTGCATTTTATCCAGCGAACTTCAATACTGGCAGCACAACGAATTCACTCGATGATCGCTCTGACAACAAGGGTCCAGAACCAGAGTCTGTTACGTCTGGTGTAATCAACGATTCGGTATTCGCATTTGTCGGTAGCGAGCGTATAGGACATACGTTCATGTACAACATTACGAACCCGATTGCACCGAAGTATGTCGACTACATTAACTCTCGAAACTTCGCTGTAACACCGAACCTAACAAATGTTACGAACGGCACAGTCGGCGATCTTGGATGCGAAGTGCTCTACTTCATCCCAAACACAGAGAGTCCGAATAACACCGACCTTCTTCTTGCTGCAAACGAAGTAAGTGGTACGCTGTCTATCTATCAGGTTCGTGTACCACGCATCACAACCATTCCTGCTGCGGTGATTAACCAATGTATTGGTGATTCGCTGATCTTAAACGTTGTTGCAACGGGTCCGACGCTGATGTACCAATGGACAGAAAACGGCGTTGACATCCCGGGTGCTATGAGCGCACGCTACGCACAGGCTGTGACGGACAACACACCAGCAGGCACATACGCAACGCGCGTTACAGCCGCAGGTGGACAGACGATTACAACACGTGCAACAGTTGTGAATGTGTTCACACGTACACAAATCACTACGCAGCCAGCATTGCTTACGCAGGTAGATAATGATGTAACAGTGACGCTGAAAGTCACTGCTACAAACACTGCAGGAGAAACGTACCAGTGGTACAAGGCCGGTACAGCGCTTGTAAATAACCCGAAGTATCAGGGTGTGAACACAAACACGCTAACGATAAAGTTCGTTCAGTTTGCTGACACATCAGGACGCTACAATGTGGTAGTGACTGGTGGATGTAGCACGGTTCAATCGCGCAATGCGCAGGTGTACATTCCACGCGTAATTGCAACGCTGCAACCACGCGATACCACAGTTTGTCCGGGCGATACCATCACGCTTAGCGCTCAAGGCATTCCAACCGGTGGCGATCGCGCTGTCGGCTATCGCTGGCGCTACCCACGTGGTGCGTACCTCGTCGAAGGTGGACGTTTCTCAGGTACGACATCTCCAACGCTTCGCATTAAGGGTGTCCGTGAAGAAGATTCGCGCACGTACGTTGCCGAGATGACAGGTGTACCATCGAACACGCCAACATTTACGAGAGAAGTGATGGTTTTTGTTAGTGAGCGTCCGTTGCTCATCCGTGATCTTCCGATAGCAATCGAAAATGCACCACTAACATTCTGTCGTGGAAATGGCGTTGGCCTTTCTGTTGTTGCACTAGGCGTTGGACTCCGCTACCAGTGGTTCCGCAACGGCGAACCACTACCAGCAGCAGATCAGGTGGCATACAATGCAACGGTAGGTGGCACCTATTCTGTCCGTGTAAGCACAGAGTGTACAACAAACAGCATCATGAGCAGAGAAGTAAATGTCGAAGAACGTGTCGAGCCAATCATCTACTTCCAACCGGCCGATGTGGTTGTTCGCGAAGGCGAGAACTTCCGACTGAGCTTCACTCTGTCAGAAGGCAGCGCACCAATTACGTATCAGTGGTATAAGAACGACCAGATCCTTTCAGCAATCACCAATGCCACGTACGAAGTGAATGCTTCTGAGCCAGGCGATGCGGGCATCTACTTCGTTCGCATTTCGAACGAGTGTGGCACACTAAGCTCACGTAAGGCCAAGGTCTTCGTTCTCAAGACCGTCCAGGTTGGCGTTGCAGGTGACGAACCAACTGCGGAAGCAACACGCGCACTTGGTCTTAGCTTCACACCTAATCCATTCAGCACTACTACAGACGTCTCGGTCTTCGTCGCAAATGCAGGAAACGTCCGCGTTCGCATCACAGACGCGCAAGGCGCACTCGTAGCAACACTACACGATGGTTTTGCAACAGGCTCATTCGTTCTTAACCTGAACGCCTCTACACTTCAGTCGAGCGGCACGTACTTCGTCCGTGTCGACCAAGGTGGCAACTCAATCATCAAGCCCCTTATCCTAACGAAGTAAGAGCCCCTTACCAATACTGGTAATCTCTGACAAGCAGCACGTACATGCTCGAATACGTTGAATAAATCAAGGCGGATATCCGAGAGGATGTCCGCTTTTTTGTTTTCGCAAGGGAAGGATGTCCGCTTTTTTGTTTTCGCAAGGGAAGGATGTCCGCTTTTTTGTTTTCGCAAGGGAAGGATGTCCGCTTTTGTATTTTCGCAAGGGAAGGATGTCCGCTTTTGTATTCCCGCAAGGGAAGGATGTCCGCCTTTGTATTTTCGCGCATGACTAAAGAACAGCTGGCGCGCAAGATTTACGACACCGCGCATTTGACAGGGGAGTTTCTGCTCCGCAGTGGCACGATAAGCAACGAATATTTCGATAAGTATCAGTTCGAGTCGGACCCCGCATTGCTGCGAGAGATTGCGGAGCATGCTAGGGCTCTGGTGCCGGACGGTACAGAGTATCTAGCCGGACTCGAACTCGGTGGAGTCTCGATTGCGGCCTTGTTGTCGCAAGTAACCGGCATACCTGCAGTGTTTGTGCGCAAGAAGGCCAAGGAATACGGCACGTGCAAGCTCGCAGAAGGTCCAGACATCTCCGGCAAAAACGTCCTCATCATCGAAGACGTCGTCACCAGCGGTGGTCAGGTCGTTATGAGCGGCGAAGACCTGCGCGCCTTAGGCGCCAACATCACGCACGTCGTATGTGTGATTGATAGGGAGCAAAAGGGTCGTGCCGCACTACGCGAAGCGGGCTACACTATGTTAGCATTGTTTACCATGTCTGAACTCAAGGCATCTGTGGAGAATTCGTAATGAAGATCTACTCGTGGAACGTGAACGGTATTCGTGCGGCGTTAAAGAAGGGCTTTCTTGACTGGGTTGCGACGTCGAAGGCAGACGTCATCATGTTACAGGAAACGAAGGCCGACGAGGCTGACATTCCGAAAGAGATTAAACAGCTCGACGGATACCACACATATTGGCACTCTTGCAGTCGTAAAAAAGGTTACAGTGGCGTTGGTGTACTTACACGGGCGGAGCCAACACATGTTAACGCTGTGCTTGAGTGTGAAGAGTTCGACTGCGAAGGACGCGTCCTGGAGTTTCACTTTGGCGACACGGCTCTATACAACATCTACTTTCCGAATGGCGGACGCGAGAACAGTCGCGTGCCGTTCAAGCTCAAGTTCTACGAGACACTATACGCGCGTCTCGAACAACAGCGCAAAGAAGGCAAGAAAATTATCGTCAGCGGCGACTACAACATCGCCCACAAAGAGATCGACTTGGCACGTCCAAAAGCCAACGAAAAAACCACGGGCTTCCTTCCCGAAGAACGCGCATTACTCGACGACCTTGCAGGCAAGGGCTGGGTTGACAGCTTTCGAGAGTATCATCCCGACGAGCCAGAGCAGTACTCGTATTGGGACCAAATCACGCGCGCGCGTGAGCGCAACGTCGGTTGGCGCATCGACTATCATTGGATGACACCAGACCTATTGCCGTCGCTCAAAAACGCCTGGATAGAACCAGACGTGATGGGCAGCGATCATTGTCCGGTGGGGATTGTGGTCCACATCTAAAAAAAGTTGATTCCGGGAATCATTATCTCCCGGGATAATCGACGTAAGTCGTTATAACTAACGTTTCACGTCAAAAATGGCATCTGCGATCGGGATGTTCATCTGGTACCCACTGTACCAGATTTCGACGATGGCCATCGATGACTTTTCTTTCTTCTCGCCGGGTTGTGTTGCGGGTTTGTCGAGCTCGCCACTGATGGTTTTTGGCAGCTCGTACGCACCAAGGTCGAACATGAGCTTCACGTATGAGGGCAAACAGAACGCGCGTGCTTTTGCATCGTCGAAGACAAGCTCTGCTGTTACTGTTCCGCCCTGCTTTGTTGTGGTGACAACCTTACGCGGAACGTTCTGCGCTGTGTCCATCCACACCGTTGCAACAGCAATCTCGCTACCTTCTTCGGTAGGCAGAATTTTCACCTTGCGCATCAGCACGCCCTGAAACATGTCACGTCCGGCATCAACAGCTACGTACGGCTTATCGAGCACGCGTTGAATAGTCACGTCCGCTCCGCGCTTAGGCAGCATTGCAAATCCAGGCGCATCGATATGTGTTTTGTCCGGAGCCTTGTAGTACATCGTCGCTGTCGACTCGGGCGCCTTCAAAAACGGAATGTCGAGCTTAATGCGCATCGAAGCCTTGTACGACTTGACCCCTTGCATGCGCCCCTTCATAATATCGAGTAAACTCTGCACACTCTGCACACTCTGCACACTCTGCACACTCTGCACACTCTGCATGCTCTGTGCACTCTGCATGCTCTGTACAGTTTGTGCTCTCTGCGCCGGCTGCGCGTTCTGCGCGTTCTGTGCGAGAGTAGACAACGTCATAGTCAGGATAGCAAGGACAAAAACCGACATTCTAGAAAATGTTATCATGTGCTTCATTGGATGTTTGTCGTATCGAATCACGTAAGAATGTCCTTTCGGTGCATAATAAACTGCGTCGCGATAAAACACACAACGATGTGTCCGACCAGCACCAAGGCGCTCGTGCTAACGCGCGACCAGTCCACGACCTGGTCGAAGAAGAACCGCCACCCAATCATGTGCGACGTAAAAGCAACTTTTCGTAAGGGGTCGAAAAGGGGCGTGTCGATTGAGCTGAGGATGGTGAGCACGATGATGATGCCCATGGTGGTCATGATCGGACCTATTGCGTTTTCGACGAGCGACGAAAACAGAAATGCAATGGCAGCCACGGTCGACATAGACAATGCGGCAAATGCATAGGCGCTTGCAAGGCGCCATATAATGTCGTCCTGAGCAAGAATTACAATCTGCGATCGCACAACGAGTAACTCACCAGTGCCAAGAACAAGGAGTCCGATAACGATGCTAAGTATGGCCATTAACAGAACAAGCAGGTTCGCATACACCATCGATGCCATCCATTTGGCGGTCACGACAGAGAAGCGTGAAACGGGACGCGTCAAGAGCACACGATACGTACCCGCAGTTGCTTCGCCTGCAAGTATATCGCCCGCAACAAGCGTTGTCAGGAATGGCACATGGATGTACAACATGCCTAGTATGATGTAGCTAATCGTGTAGCCATTCATCAGGTTTCCAGTAAACGTGAACGCATCTTGCAACGCCTGCGTCGAATACTGGAAGAACCGCATGCCTTCTACCTTCATGGCCACAATTACCACCGGCACAATAACGGCAATCACCAAGAAGCCAATAATCGTACGCCACTTGCTAAAGACCTTTGTGAGTTCTACACGAAGCACAGTTAGGATCATGCGAGCATCTGCAGAGCAGTAGATATAGTTAAGAACATGACGCCTGCTGGTTTGTTTGTGTGCATCATGATGGTATTCGCGTCAGGTCGAGGAAATATTCTTCGAGTGAACGTACTGGCACAACGGAGTGTATGGCAATTCCTTCGGACGATAAGTGTTGCACGAGGTTTGCGATTTCTGCGCGTTCGAGCAGAAGTACAATTGCGCCTTCTGCATTTCCAACAATTCTACTAGCGAATGGTGTGCGTTGTATCGACGCAGTTGCGAGTTCGGGTTCAGCAACATCAATTGTCACCTTCATTCGGCCGGCGTTCAGCAAGTCCTGAACAGCCCCCTCAACAATTGCCTTGCCCTTGTTGATGATTACCATGCGTGTTGCGGTCAGCTCGACTTCGGGCAAAATGTGTGACGAAAGGAAAATCGTCTTGCAATGTGTGCGCGACAAATCGAGAATCAGTTCGCGGATGTCCACCATCCCCTGCGGATCGAGTCCGGTCGTCGGCTCATCGAGCACAATCAGATCGGGGTTATGCAGTAGTGCTTGTGCAATGCCGAGGCGTTGCTTCATGCCATGCGAGAACGTCTTCACCTTGCTCATGGCACGTGTGTCGAGTCCGACTACGCCCAGCAGCCGCATAATATTCGCGCGCGACACGTCGGCACGACTTAGCCGCCCCAACATCTCGAGGTTGCGATACGCCGTCAGGTAGTTATAGAAGTCCGGACGTTCCACAATTGCACCGATGCGGCTAAGGAGCGCCTCGCGATGCTCGGCAAGGGGCTCTCCGAACAGGCGCACCGTGCCTTCGGTCGGACGTATCAGCGAGAGCATCATCCGAATCGTCGTGCTCTTCCCCGCACCATTCGGCCCGAGAAAGCCATAGATGTCGCCCTTGCGAACAGTAATGTCCAGGCCATCCACAGCCGTAAAATCACCAAACTTCTTGCGAAGCCCCCGAAGCTCTATCACGTTCATGCGGTGCGTTAACGAACGTCAGCATGTTTTCATGGAAGGACAACGAAAAGTCGTGCAAACCACTCAGTTCTTAGAGTAAAGCGTCACTCGACAGAGAGACTTTCAAAAGCTACCACATCTTGACAATTTTTATGGTGATAGTTTCTATCTGGGTCTCCAGCACAATAAAGTAAACTCCCCGTGCCTGATAGGGAAGGCTCCGGCTTATCTCCTGCACCCCATGGTTTGATTGTAGAATATTGGACGTAAGGTCTTCTATTACATTCCCCTGCAATCCCGCTATGAGTCCTCGCCGAATACCACCTAACATCGTGTACGCATTGTAAATCTTAATAGTAAAGTCCTCGTTAACAACTGTAGGTGTTACACTCATTGTAAGAACCTCTACAGGAGTTGCCGGCATGGGCTCACTACCAGTAAGAATAAACAGGCAGATCAGAACGACGAGATATCTCATAAATCCTCTGTCAGTAGAATGGTTCTTGCATGTCCGTCGGTGCAGATAGTGTACACACCCGTTGGGAGCACGCGTAACAGCCGCATCGAAGACGGACCCTCGAACACCGTTATACCTAATAGGTTGCTAATCGTTGTGCTCGATAGTGGGCTGGAGCTGAGCATGGCTATCAATGCAGTACGGGACATCGTTGTCAGCTCAGTTGTTCTCGCGTGTACGACATCGTCTTGTACAGAAGTCGGTTTGTCCATTCGATACACACCCGTTGACATGAAGGTCCAGCAGTACACGCTGTTATTCGGAACGACGAAACCCCACTGATTGGCAGAAGGAAAACTACATGCAACATTTTTGATGTCACATATGATGTAACCAATAATCTGTGCATTGGTATAGCCAACTGGTCTGTTCCCAGTGAAACATATACGGCGGACCATTGAGATTCGATTCTGCTGCCCTGACCCAGTACAGATTTCATTTAAAAGTGGGGGTCAATTCTGTTCACAGAAGTCGACATTCATGTTGTATGTCGTACCGCCGATGCAGACGTTAACATTTCTTGTTGTCTAGCCGTTGCAATGACAACTGTCATATACCGCAGCTGTCATATACCGCAGCTGTAAGATCGGCTGACGCCAGCCAGCTTGTGAACAATAGGGCGCTCAAAACCATGATGCGCCGTGAGACAGGGCTCACAAGTTATTCCTTTTAGAAAATATGCTTAAAATAAAGAACGCGAACGGACTATTGCTGCAGCACGAATCCACTGGCAAACTGCATAACAATTTCTTTTCTAGTGCAAGAAATTTTACGAAATCATTAAATATTCTTCACCTAAACTAGCCTGATTTTTTCACGCCTATATTCTGGGAAGAGGCGAACTTCGACTTCAATCTGGCGCGTTGCTAGACACTATATAAATCACTAGCGCTGCTAGTAATTCGCTGAAAAACAACGTGTGTGCCGTGGCTATAATTTATGGTCGCCATTCTTGGGCGAGACCCTTTACTAAGTCTTTGTATACGCGTCCGCGTTCTTCGAAGATCGAGAACATATCGAAGGACTTGCAGGCGGGGGAAAAGAGGACGATGGCGTCGTGTATGCGTCAGCTTGGTCGTATTCGTTATTATCTCACGGACCACATCAGGAAATGCAGTCGAATCCCTCGCGAATGGAGCTTTGCCTTCCGTATCTACAAGCAAATATTGCGGCATCAGATTGTTTGGATACATATGGATACATATGGATACACATGGATACGTTTTGGATATATCCATAAAACACGGAAAAGATGAAACGGTCTATGAAGTGACGCAAACCCCTACCCTAGAGAGCTCACAGATTCCTTAAACACACGTCCGCGTTCTTCGAAGTTCGAGAACATGTCGAAGGATTTGCAGGCGGGGGAGAAGAGGACGATGTCGCCAGATTCGGCGAGGTCGGCGGCCTGGTGGACGGCTTCGTCCATGGTGGTGGCTTTTGAGCAGCGCATTTTGGCGCACCAGTGTGTGAAGATGGCGTCGGCGTCTTCGCCGATGCAGACGATGGCCTTGACGTTGGTGTCGACGAGTTCGTCGAGCGAGGCATAGTCGTTGTTATCGCCACGTCCGCCGGCAATCCAGATTAACGGACGGTCGAAGCTCGAGAGCGCGTACCATGCGGCGTTTACGTTGGTGGCTTTGGAGTCGTTGATGTAGGTAACGCCTTTGTGCGTGCGCACATTTTCGAGGCGATGCTCGACTCCGCTGAATGACTGCAAGGAGTCGCGGATATCTTCGTTGCGCACTTCAAAAGCGCGTGCCGAAAGTGCGGCTGCCATGGAATTGTACAGGTTGTGTACTCCACGCAGTCCGACGTTGCGTACGGACATTAGTAGCTCCTCTTTATGCTGCTCGTCTGACCTGAGAAACACTTCGTCCCCCCGGACGAAGGCACCAACAACGTCGGTGCGGACACTGATATAGCGAACTGTCGCTCGAGCCACCGATGATGCCGCTGCTGCATGCGGATCATCAGCATTCAAAATTACTATGTCTGATGCCATCTGATTCTTAAAAATTTTCCACTTAGCATGCACATAGTGTTCAAATGTGCCGTGGTAGGAGAGATGGTCGGGTGTGACGTTGAGTAAAACACTTACGTTCGGACGAAAATCAACTGTTGTATCAAGTTGATACGAGCTTACTTCGACAACAATGATTGCATCGTTATCCACATCAGCAACAACACTCGACAATGGTGTTCCGATGTTGCCAGCAACAACAGCCTTACGTCCGGCACTATTCAACACATGTGCCGTTAACGCAGTCGTCGTTGTCTTGCCGTTTGTTCCGGTAATTGCAACAATGGGGTTCTTGCAATGCCGCCATGCAAACTCGAGTTCACCAATTACTTCGATGCCCCTTTCGAGAGCCCCTTGCCGAACAGCATTGGACGGAGGCACGCCGGGGGAGACGACAATGAGGTCGGCGTCGAAGGCGCGCGGACTGTGTGCGCCAAACTCAGAGCGGATGCCTTCGCTGCTTAGCGTCATGAGCGCTGCGCCCATCGAATCGATTTGCTTCGAATCTGTAACGAACACATTGTGTCCCTCGCGCTCGGCCAGCAGAGCCGCCGCCACGCCACTTCGCGCCGCCCCAACAACAGTAATTTTCATGAAGTCCTTCGATTAAGAGGCGGTATTACAAAGTCTGCTTTGCAAGACTGTGCAATTCACTAAGTACGTCGTGCCACAAGATTGTGTGCTAGTTCTTCGAGCATATCGCGCGCGGGTGTGTGCGGCAATGCGTGCAGATGTGCATATGCGTCGCGTGTGGTTTTCTCGATAAGCGTATTGGCTTCGTCGAGCACACCGAGGTTCTGCATCATTGCAATGACCTCAGGTATGCGTTCACGATCGAGACCATCACGTTTGTAAAACGTATCAATTAGCTCTGCATATCCCGCGTACGCTTCAGAATTTTCTGCTGCGTTCACAAGTGCTTCGGCGCGAATCATCAGCCATGTGCGCTTGCCTTCGACGATGTCGCCCCCTGCCTGTTTACCAAAATCTGCCGTGCCTGTAAGGTCGAGCAGATCGTCCTGAATCTGAAACGCCATCCCAATGCCACATGCAAACTCGCGCAGATTTTCTGTTGTAGCGTCGTCGGCGCCGCCAATGCGTGCACCTATGACGACGGACATTTCGAGAAGCTTTGCAGTCTTTTTCGAGATCATGTCGAAGTACGCATCGACACTCGCGTTGCGCTCGCGCATCAGCGCAAGGTCAAGGGCTTGTCCGTCGCACACATCCACCATGCCCGTCGCAAATGCATCGACCACGGTAAGGGGCTGCTTCGCATGGCGCGCAGAGCGCACGAGGGCTCGCGTGGCAAGTCCGATCATGGCGTCGCCCGAAAGTATAGCCGCACTTTCATTCCATTTAACGTGTACCGTTTCACGTCCGCGACGCAACTCCGAACGGTCCATGATGTCGTCGTGCACTAATGTAAAATTGTGTATTAACTCTACGGCAATGGCAGCATCCATCGCCGGCTCTCGCTCGGCGAACTCACCCCCAACTCCCTCTCGTTGAACGCGAGGGGACAAGAGGAGCGTTTCTTCATTTGCGACTGCAGCCGCACTGAACAGGGTGAGCAACGGACGTATCCTTTTGCCACCGCCTTTAAGCAGGTAGTGAATCGGGTCGTACAACTCGCGTGGTGATGTGTACTCATCCAAGAACACATATAGTGCTTTTTCGAAACGGTCTTTCAACGCGCGCCTCCGTCAGACACCTTCGGTGTCTTGAGTAGCGGTATGCACCGTGCCTGATCGAGTCCGCCGGTTAAGAAGATCCATTGCTTGTATTCGTGACGCCATTGATTAAGCAAGTTTACAATGCCCGCTGTGCCGCCTGCTTGCTGGGCCTGCAGAACGGGCCGTGCCGCAGATGTCATGCGAGCACCGAGTGCAACAGATTTCGCAATGTGTGTTCCGTTCATGATGCCACCGCTCGCAATAATTACCGCATCGGCATATCCCTCATTCATGTGCGAGCGTTGATATGCGAGACGGGCGTCTGCAAGCACCGCCTGCACCTGACGTAAACATTCAACGGTTGGAATGCCGACGTCCCATAGGTGCTCGACACTTGCCTGATCTTCACGTCGCAGTATTTCGACGCCTGCCCACGATGTACCACCAGCACCTGCAACATCGATGTGTCGCACACCAACTTCGAGCAAACGTTTAGCTACACGTCCACCAATGCCTGCTCCAACTTCTTTCACAACAACTGGCACTCGCGAGATGTCAACGAGTTCTGCAATTGCATAGAGCACACCATAAAAGCGTGGTTCACCTTCGGGCTGTAGCAATTCTTGCAATGCATTCATGTGTACGGTAAGCGCATTGGCTTTCACCATGTCTACCAACGCCGAAGTTTTTTCGAGCAACGATCCATCGCGCTTCCAATCGGCACATTGCACGGCACCAACATTCGCAAGCACTGTAATGTGTGGAGCAACCTCGCGCACAACGCTATACGTCCGTGCCTGCTCGGGCGACGTCAGCGCGGCACGCATCGAACCCAGGCACATCGGAATGCCAAGTTCCGCGCACGCTTGTGCGATGTCTGCGTTAATACGTTCAGCGTCGGCATAGCCCCCTGTCATGCCCCCTACCATAAACGGAAACGAAGCATCCTTGCCGAGGAAGTCTGTCGTCGTTACAATTGAGTTGGCGTCGAGCTCGGGCATGGCACAGTACTCGAGCTCGAAATCGTCGAAGCCCGCGCTCTTCGCACGAAAGCGCACGTCGCGCGTGGTCACAAGATCTACGTGCTGCTGCTTGCGCGATGGGATGTCGTCGGCAGCAAGGGGCTGCTTGCGCGATGGGATGTCGTCGGCAGCAAGGGGCTGCCTACGCGATGGGATGTCGTCGGCAGCAAGGGGCTGCTTACGAGATGGTTTTTTGCTTGAGGGGGCTTTGTTAGGGGGCGTCTTCTTCATAGGAAGGCGCAAAATACCGAAAGGGCTTGCAACCTGTCGTATTAGGCAGGATATTGTGAATATGTACACTTGGTTAACAAGAATGTGCAGGCGTCAATAGCGGACGACTTTTAGTTCCCGAGTGGGTACATGACGATCGGACGTTCATTCTAAAACGCAGTGCCGACTGAGATGGCGATGCCGTCCTGCCGCTCATGAGTGACAAGATCAAAGGATGGAGTCCAACCAACACGCAGTGACAGTCCTCCTAGCATCCGCTCGCCTCTGAATCCGATCAGCGCCGTCGGGACAAACAGCGTGCGTGAGAGCCGGACCTCCCATCTCTACATAGATCCCGTAGTCCGCCGACTCTACTGGCACTAAGGTGCTGTCCGACGCATAGCAACTTGCGCAGCCCATGCAGAAGCAGGCGAACAGAATTATTATCACGGAGAAGGGGTCGCTTTGCATGGGGCTCGCAATGTACGGTGATGCGGTAGATTGGGAAATGGCAGAGTCGATGTTTCCCAAGCATGCGATGTCCGAGAGTACACGCACGTTATACCGCACGGCAAAAATTCTTGCCTTGGTCACCATTGTATACAACGTGATCGAGGGAGTGGTGTCGACTTCGTTCGGGTTTCAGGACGAGACGCTGGCGCTGTTCGGATTCGGACTCGACAGTTTTATTGAATCCGTGTCCGGCATAGGCGTTCTCGTCATGATCAGGCGTCTCGAGCGCAGCGCGGGCACATCAACTTCGGCACAACGCACAGAATTCGAGAAGACAGCATTACGCATTACTGGTTGGTCGTTTTATGCGTTGTGTGTTGTGCTTGCAATCACATCTGTTGTTAACATCGCAACCGCAAGTGTGCCACAGTCAACATTCTGGGGCATTGTCATAGGACTACTTTCGATTGTCACAATGATGGTTCTTGTCGTTGCAAAACGTAGAGTCGGCAAGGCACTCGGCAGCGCACCAATTATCGCCGATGCAAACTGCACGCTGGTTTGTGTGTACATGAGCATTGCAATTCTAATCTCATCGTTTGTCTACGAGATAACACACTTTGCATACGCCGATGTTCTCGGTGCAATTGCAATCATTTGGTTCAGCTTTAAAGAGGGCCGCGAATGTTTCGCAAAAGTGAAAGGTCACGAATGTGGATGCGAACCCGACGGCACATGTGCGTAATAGCGCAAAAACCGTTACGCAAAATGCGTGATTGGACAAGCTGCACGAGACTATCGCACGCCGGGCACCCTGCGGTGAACACTTCCACTGTTCGAGCCATGTCGATCTCCCTCTGTTGGTTGAATCTGTCTGAGGTCCTATGCTCGACGAATGAAGACAATCTAGTGAAGCGCTTCGGTATCGTACTCACGGTACCCAGATTCACGTCGTGCAGGTTTGAAAAAAAAAGTTCTTGACTCGTTTCGATAATTCCATTATATTCGAACTATGGAATCAATCAACGCAGTCCAGGCGCTCACTGCGTTAGCACACGACACTCGCCTTACAGTTTTCCGCATGCTCGTACGGGCGGGTCCGCAAGGCCTTGCCGTGGGCGTCATCGGCGAGACCCTTGGCTTGCCAGCCCCTTCGCTGTCCTTTCATTTGAAAGAGCTAAGCATTGCCCATCTGGTGAAGGTGCGACGGGCTGGACGATTTCTGCATTACAGCGCCGACTTCACAACGATGAACGGTCTGCTAGCATACCTCACGGAGAATTGCTGCGAGATGTCGCAATGCGACTCGTCAGACAACGAACGTTGTGGTCCGGGATGCGATCCAATAGTAAAAAAGTCTACGGTATCGAAAACGCCGACTGCAAAAACAGTTGTAAAAAAAACGTCAAACACAAAAACAAAGGCTGCTAAAAAAGTAGCCGCTAAGAAACCAACTGTAAAGGCAAAACGATGAAACGTCTACATGTTCATGTTTCCGTCGCCGATCTCGACGCAAGCATTCGCTTTTATTCAACCATGTTTGCAAGTGGTCCAACACTCGTGAAATCGGACTACGCAAAATGGATGCTCGACGACCCGCGTGTGAACTTTGCCATCTCGCAGCGCGGTGCAAAACCCGGACTTAATCACCTCGGTGTTCAAGTAGAGTCAACACTCGAGCTTGCCGAAATGCACGAGCGCCTGAAAAACATCGAAGGCGAAACCATTGCTCAAGAAGCAGCAGCATGCTGTTATGCAAAGTCCGACAAATACTGGAACGAAGACCCTCAAGGCATTGCGTGGGAAACGTTCCACACGCTCGACACAATTCCTGTGTTTGGCGAAGACTCGACATCATCTGCACCCGAATCGTGCGGATGCACACCGAAAGTTGGGGCAGCGCTACGTAGCTAGTGCGTAGCGCTGCGCAGGAAGGCGCTCGACATACATGAGAAGTTCGAGTTCGAGCAATGCGCTCAGGAGTTCATGTACAGGTGCACAGCATTTTATGGCAAGGGCATCGATATGCATCGGCTCGATGCTGAGCGCTTCGATGACGCTTCGTTGCAATGCCGAGGTAAGGGGCTCGAGTAGGGGTCTGTGGGCAACACGTGTTGGACTGTGGAGAACGCGTGTTTGATTGAGAGCAACACGTGCTGGACTGTGGAGAACAGCTGATCGTTCGTGGAGAAGACTTGAATCGCATTGGAGAACGCCCGTATAACGGTCGACAGTCCCCAGCGGGTCGCCTGTAGTGTATAGATCGTCTGGGTGCAATAGTGCGATGGCGCGCCCAGAACGAATGAGCTCGTTTGTGCCTTCGGAGCGCGAAGAGGTAATCGGACCCGGCACGGCATAGAGCGGTCGGTTATACTGTTTCGCAAAAGCAGCTGTGATTAGGGCGCCGCCTGTGCGTTTGCTTTCTACGACGACAACAACATCGCTAAGTCCGCAGATGATGCGATTGCGAGCAGGGAAGTAAGGTGGAAGAGCGGCAACACCACATCGATATTCGGAGATGATTGCGCCGTTGTGTTCGACGATGTTATCTGCGATCCGACGTGCATCGGTTGGCGTAATGCGATCGATGCCACTTGCGATGACAGCAAGGGTGCGTCCGCGCGACGCAACACATGCCTCGTGCGCATGTGTGTCGATGCCAGCGGCGAGTCCGCTTACAATTACCTCTCCATGTCTACACCACGTTCGCACCAGCATATCGGTAACGGCACGTCCGTACTGCAGACTGCACGTGCGTGTGCCAACGACTGCAATCGTTGCGACGTCTTCATCGGGTAACGTCCCTCGCACATACAACACCGCAGGCTGCGTAGGCAGCGAGCGCAGTCGTTTGGGATAGTTGTCATCGAGCCACGTAACAACGCGCACGCCCAGTTTCTCGCAATGCGAGAGTGAGGTTTCGGCGATTCCTGCAAGCGAGGCTTCAGCCCCTTTACTAAGCCCCTTACCCGAACCAGAATTTTTTTTACCTCCATCGAGATCGCTGCCGCTAGTGGCGAACAGATCGCCACCACCACCAAAGGTTTCGAGCGCATGCGCGAGGTCGTCGCACTCGTGTACGAGGCGCATGACATCGGCGGATGTTGTCCGTTTTAAGAGCGTGAGGGCGACGATGTCGCGGGTTGTCCATGGCATGCGGTGGACGTGTACTCGCGCGCGTCGAACGTGACGCGCACCGCGCGCCTCTGCTACGAATAGCTTGAGAGGCCATAGCTCGCAATTCGTCGTCGACGCCCGCGATGCGCGTCGATCATGCAACGCGGTGCCTAGCGTTCAACCGAACCAACGAACGTTCAGAAGCGCTAGACAGATCTTCATTTAATCAGTAGAGCGTTTCGCACTTGTACGGATGCGCCAGCGAAAAGTCTATACGCGTAGATACCGGTCGACAGCATTTCAGAATTGAATTGGACAGTGTGCTCACCCGAACTCAACACTCCATCAATCAGTGTCGCCACAACGTGACCGTGCATGTTCAACAATGTGAGTTTCACACATTCGCTTTGTGGAAGTGAAAAGCGAATGGTCGTTGCAGTGGTGAATGGGTTCGGGTAGTTCTGGAATAGGTGCAGAGCGTTGGACATTGAATGTTCTGTACTGCTTTCTTCATTCGTTCCAGATATAACTTCAGTGCAAAGTGAATTCAGGGCACGCATACATGTAACTGAGACATAACCTGCATTGCGCGCCGCAGAAATGTATTGCTGAATTTTAGTAGGTTGCGTTAGGTATTCAATGGACAATACTCTCTTGCTGTTTGCAATGTATTCCTGCAATTGCTGCATGCGAGTTACATCTGGAGTGTAAGGATTATCCTCATCCAACGTTCCCGCAAAAAAGACGTCTTCCACTCCTACTGCATTGATGACGTTAAAATATTTAGACTTTAGACTTTGCGACACATTGGTTGAACTAACCACACTTTCTCCATTCTGCGGAATCAAATAGAATTCTTTTGTAGTAGAAGAAGAGATATGACTGCGGAGTTTTGCTACAAACTCAATCATCAACGAATCTGCATTCTGTTGCGACTGATTCTCGACCTGCCAATAATAGTATGCATCAATGATGTCCATATAGATACCATCGAACCCTTGCGAGACGATTGTATCGATGTAATTGTAAACGATCTGTTGCCAATTAGTATCCCAGAATTTTACTTTGTAGTTGCCGGGCCAATTAGGGTTTTCAGCACCCAACCACGGAGGAGGATTCGTTGTCCAGCCGCTTTGCCAGTAGTAGCGATAGTTTTCCGCCTCTCCAATAGAGATATAGGCAATGGCTTTCTTGCCGCTGTTTTTGACCTGTGAAATTTCCTGGGCAGAAAATTTACCAGCATCAGTTCCATCAGCCGAATAGTCTATAACGATCAACTCGAATGTACTGTTGTCTGCAATCTGGTTGATGTTTATGTCTTGAAGCTGATACTTCCAAGAATTCACATTCATCAGCGATTGAGCGAATAAAAAAGAATTCGCAAAAACGGTCACAACAAGAAGACTCGATAAAAAACTTGACACTGATGATTTCATGGTACCATCTATAGAATGATCTACATGGGTTTATGCGGACAGCAATTCAATGATCCGCGCAGGCTTACTCGGTTCGAACGCCTTGATTGGCTTGAGCAGAAGATTCGGGTAGAAGCCCGGGTTAATAATCCGCTCGGCCAAGCACGCAGTGCGCTCGTCGAGAGCATGGATGTAGGGGGCTCGTCGTGCTTCGTCCATACCGTGCAACTCCACGGCACATCGCCAAGCTTCATCGCGCGCCACGCAGATGCTGAAATGCGCAATGTCGTCGTCGTAGTTCTGACCGATGTCATCGAGAAAACGCATCGGCCACGAAATGGTGTGAAGCTTACGCTTCATTGTGTTTGTGAGCGTGGCGATAACATTATTTATGAAATCGAAGTCGCTCTTCATAGAAAGAATGTCTGTGTCCTTGCACGTATCCGCTGCGGCAATTGCAAGGTCGAGATTAATGTGAGCATTAATACCGCACAACAAATGCTGAATGACCGTGATGTTATTGCGCCTCGTCTCTTCGAACGCTACGTCCCAAGATCGTGTCGGCTTCTCACCCTGTAGCCACAGATCGAGGGCATCGAGGTAGCGTCCGGCAAAGAGCGTGCACAACGTCTTCATGCGTGTGTTATCACCAAACGCCGCGCCCGCAGTTTGCTGCTTAAGAGCACGCGTCATATGCATATACAGGCTTGCGAAGTACCCGTGCCGTGCATTCGTACGTATCGCCTCACGTATGATGTCCGTTTGTAGCGCCAAGACTTCGTCTATTGTTCGTGCCATGTTGGAATTTAGGAAACAGATAGCTTCTCATTAGCGAATCGCGTCAGCGTGCATTAACAGCGGTCAATCGTGAACTCGTTCTACTGTACTGGCACATCGCACGTACGATTGTCGAACAGCAGGCAAACGCAACGTGGGGTGATGCGGTTGTTGCGCAGGTAGCTAACGACATACGCGCTCAATTTCCGGACATGAGAGGTCTCAGTCGCGACAATGTGTTCCGAATGCGGAAGTTCTATGTCGCGTGCACGAACGTAGATCATTGGTGCCAAGAGAACCCTGACCATGACAGCGATAGAAAAGTCGGGACAGTGTCCCGACTTTTAGATTCGTCGCCCCTAGTTGAGCTGGCGCTAAAGATTTCATGGTCGCACAACTCCGTAATAGTCGGAGGATGCCAGCAACCCGAGGAGAGATATTTCTACATGGCGATGTCCGTTCGAGAACGTTGGTCCGTCCGCGAACTCCGCCGCCCAATACACGCCTCGCTATTTGAACGCTACACGTCTGTAAAAAGCGAACCCGAGAAGTGCCTGCCCTCTGCGACTGAGTCTCGCGTACTCACACCGTTTAAGGATCACTATATCCTTGAATTCCTCGGACTCGAAGATGAACACACGGATAAGGAACTGCGCAAAGCGATCCTCGCGAATATGCGCGACTTCTTTCTGGAGATTGTCACGTTTCTATTGTGCTGCATTGGACGAACAACTCCGTATGTCGCACGAGAACCCCTCGCTCGGTCTCGTGCTATGTAGAACGGCCGACGCCAGCCAAGTTCTCTGTCGATGCGTGCGACTCCGTACAGTTTTATCGCGGGTAAGGATGTAAGGGGCTCGTTGTGCTTCGTTCTTGTCGTGCAACTCAAAGCGCAACGTCCTGCTTCGATGTTTGCAACGCAGATGCGGAAGTGTGCAATGTCGTTGATCCTACGGTGTGCTGCATGGGGGAAAACTAGGAAAGGCTGTTCATGCTCACGTTATCGGGGGTAATGAGGAGAAGGATGGTTAACAGCCATAATTCGTCGCACTTTTTTCGAGAATGATTGTCATTGGCGACAAATAGCGTCGTTTACATTCCTACATTAGCGTGAATTGGTTTCATATCGGCGCTACTCTCCAACTAGAAACGTACGAGTTGGATTAGAATCAGCGAAGCCATTCAGCTAAAGGATAGTCAGATGAGTTTTGAAAGTATTCGTTTTGACGAGTTATTTAAAAACCTTACCGGCAACACTCCGTTTCCGTGGCAAGAGGCGCTGTATCAGCAGTTCATTACCGACAGTCAGCGCAACATTTCCTCATCGTGCAATTTGCCGACTGGTCTGGGCAAAACATCCATTGTTGCAATATGGCTACTCGCATTGGCGAATAAGCCCGATTGTGTGCCGCGCCGCCTTGTTTATGTCGTTAACCGTCGGACCGTAGTAGATCAAACAACCACTGAGGTCGAAAAATATCGAACGGCACTTCAGTCAGAGGCACTTCAATCAGTTCGAGAAAGATTGACGAGACTGTGTGCATTGCCGCTCGTATCCGTAGGGAATGCAATCGCATCGCCACTGGCCCTCAGCACTCTGCGAGGCCAGTTCGCCGACAATCGAGAATGGAGTGCCGACCCCGCTCGGCCCGCGATTATCGTGGGAACGGTAGACATGATAGGCAGCCGATTGCTCTTCAGCGGTTATGGAATTGGCTTCAAAGGTAAGCCGCTGCATGCGGGGTTTCTCGGCCAGGATGTCCTATTGGTTCACGATGAAGCCCACTTGGAACCTGCGTTTCAGGTATTGGTAACTTCGATTGTTGAACAACAACGGATCATAGAGAAATCGCAGAATGGTCCTTGTCCAAAGTTGCGGGTCATCGAACTCTCGGCAACGACGCGAGAGGAAAAGAATGTAGCAGAAGAAGGAGTTCAGCGCTTTGGACTCACCGCCAAAGACCGCGCCGATCCGATGGTGAAAGAGCGATTCGAGGCAACGAAGGTGTTGAGGCTCGTGCCGATCGCTGACGAAAAGCAGTCCGCCGAAAAGATTGCCGAGATCGCACTCGATCGAAGAAAAGATGCCGCCGGCCAAAGTTCGAATGCTGCCGTCTTGATTTTCGTTCGGACTCTCAAGGACGTGAAAAGCGTCTGTTCGCGACTCACCGATCGGAAAACCGGTGTTGGAGAGGATCAGGTCCGCCAACTCACTGGAACGATGCGAGGACTGGAACGAGACAAGTTCACAAAGAGCGATCCGGTCTTCATGCGATTCCTTCCAGAAAAAAGTCGCAACCCAGCTGTTGTTCCGACTTCTGGCGCTGCTTACCTCGTCTGCACCTCAGCAGGCGAGGTTGGAATCGATATTTCAGCCGACCACTTGGTTTGTGATCTCTCGCCGTTCGACAGCATGGCGCAGCGTTTTGGCAGGGTGAATCGTTATGGCCGACAGCCGGGCACACGAATCGATGTGGTTCATCCGACGGAGATTGGAAAGAAGGACAAGAAGACGGGCGAGTTAACGGCCGACGCCCTCGCCATCAGCCGACGGAAGACACTGGTGCTGCTGGGAAATTTGCCCGCAGTTGGTGAAGGATGTTTCGACGCAAGCCCATCGGCGCTTGGCAATCTCTCGGCAACTGCGAGGCAAGAGGCATTCACACCACCGCCAACCATTCTTCCAACATCCGACATCCTCTTCGATGCGTGGGCGATGACATCCATTCGTGAAAACATGCCGGGTCGGCCGGTTGTCGCGCCCTACCTTCACGGTGTGGCAGACGATCTACCACAGACAAGTATCGCGTGGCGATCGGAACTCGACTTGGTTGCTCACGATCCGAATCCGACTCGTGCCCTGCAAGAGATTTTCACCAAGCATCGGATTCGGCCTCATGAAACAGTGACGGTTACAAGTTCTCGCGTCATCGAGTTTTTCAAGGAAATCACTAAGAAGAAAGCCGCACTGCGAAGCACGCGAATCGCCATCCTTTTCCCCCGCCAGCTTGTTCTCTCTTCGATCGGTGATTTGATCGACAAGCCCGGCCCGCTCAATGCTGCCCCGACGTTGATACTCCCCGCATCCTTTGGTTACTTGAATCGCGATGGGTTGCTCGATGCGGACGCGATACCCAGCGAAACGAGCAACGATGTCTTGCCCCAATTGCTCGATGTCGCGGATCACGATGGTTATGAGCCGACTGTTGGTATCGGAACCCGAACGCGGGTGATCATCGAACGCAGCGATGACGGTTGGAGCGCCAAGCCTCTGATTCCGGGAACTACGATTGCGACTCTGCCGGATCAGCCCTCTGAGACATCGACAGAACTTGTTAACGAGCTTCGCGGCGATCTCTATCGAGTGCAATTTGTTCAACCAATCGAGTACAACCAAGATGATGAGCCAGTGCGTTCTCTTGTTTCGCTCGTCCCATTGCTACAACGGCCCGAAAGTCAGGAGCAGGATCTAAGCTTCCATGTAGATCGAGTCGAAAAAGTCGCCAGATTGATTGCTGAGAAATTAAACCTAAGTGATCTTTTCCGCGAAGCGTTGCTCTTTGCAGCCAAGTGGCATGACGAAGGTAAGAAAGCGGCACTCTGGCAACGGTACATCGGCGGACCAAATTCCAATGGCCAGCCGCTTGGCAAATCCGCCAATTGGTGCGATCCGAAGAAGCTCTCCGGATACCGCCATGAGTTCGGCTCATTGCTTCGCATTGAGCATCCGCAACGGCTTCAAACGAAGTGTGTTCCACCTACTGATTCGGATGCACTCGATCTCGCGATGCATCTCATTGCCGCACATCACGGTCATGCACGACCGCATTTCAGCAATCGTTTCGACAAGGAATTCTCCGAGCAGGAGTGCGAAGCAACCCATATCGAAACGATACGTCGGTTTGCTCGACTGCAACGTACGTATGGGCGGTGGGGCTTGGCCTATCTCGAATCTCTCCTACGTGCAGCAGACGCCGCAGCTAGCGCTGGGCTGGGAACCGACGACGAGATGGAAGACGGAATTGGAGGCAACACATGAGCGACGTACAACCCAACATTACCATACCCGTTGACCTCACAAATCCCGGTCAATTCTTTGCTTGTTGTGGGCTTCTCGAATTGGCGGATCGGCTTTGGCCGGGCGCGGTCGGGTCGCCGAGTGCGTTTGGCTGGTTCGAGCCGAAGCACTTCTGCATTCTCACTGCGGATAAAACCAAGACACTGGCCGAACTACTTAGTGCAATCGCCGAACTCAAGACGTGGATCAACGGAGAAATCGACGATCCAGCTCAAGAAGACGACGAAGGCGACTCCGAAGAATCGGAAAAAGAGCCGCCCTTTCAACCCTTCACAATGAAGTGGAGCGATGGAAGGGACGCAATCTTCCTCAATTGGTGGAGTGAAACGTCAATCAAACCGTGGGCTGGCTCGATGAAGGATCGAACGATCCTTCGCGCGATGCTGGCTGCAATCAATACGTCATCGTTAAGCCCGTTTGATGACGTCAAGGCAGTTTTTGATCCAATGAAGACACCGAAGCTCACAACTGATGGGAAGAAACCGCGGAAGCAGAAGCCAAAGAAGCGCGAGCCGTTCTACTTCGATCCTCGTCGCGGAAACAAATCACATCCGCTGGATTCGGGGTTCTCTCCCGACGTGCACAAAATGCAGGCGCAGTGTTGTCCCGCGCTTGAGGCACTGTGCTTCATCGGTTTGCAACGCGCCAGGCCAGCATCGACCGGAGTCGCCAACCAGTCGCGCTACACCGTCTGGTCACGGCACATTCCAGCCAACCTTATTGGCCCAGTTGTCTGCGGCATTTTGCCAATTCCCGGCTCCTCAAACTACGTGTTCAACAACTACTTCCGAACTAACAAGCTTATGCACAAAACCTTTTCCCAAGCGACTCTCGTTAGGAGCATATATGTCTGATTTAGCGCCTTTTGATTACACTCAAGTCGACAAGCTACTCGCGCCAGACGGGCCGGTTGCGATTGTTGGCCAGCAACAATTGAAGATCGCAGCAATTTCTATGGATGACATCGTGTTCCCTCCGAGCTACGCGAATCCGTCGGAAAAAAGGGACGAGCCACCAGTCTATAACATTGACGTTATCGACTTAACCGATCTGTCAAAAAATGTCTGCGTGCTTGACAGCGTTCCGTCCCAAGCTAATCGGATGGAGCCTTTGTTCGGACTGCCTGCCTATGTAGCACTCGTCCCTCAGTATTCTGTGAAGCTCCATGATGACGCGCCGCCTGTCAGCATCTTGCATGTCGGGCACAGACTTGCCGACGCATTGTTTCGAGGAACAAAGCTCCGTAAAGAAATCGTGATTGCGTTCAAAGCATACGCTCGAGGGGACGCTGCGCCGCTGGCCAAACTTGGCGCGACGAGCATTGTGTTCGGAGTGTGGGACTCTCGTGGCACTGGAATCAAAGTTCCACGCCTAGTCAACTCGATCGTTCGAGCATTCAACGTGACCCAGTTGAAGCGTTCAGCGCAATATAGCCCGCCAATCAAGTACGAGCAAGAGGGATTGCTTCCTGCTGGCCTTAAAGGTAAGCCTGCGGACCACGGCTTGGCTGATGTGCCTTCGACGCACAAAATTGGTGGCGTACTGATCAAGGGTAACATCCGGCGGGACTTCTCACTCAACCTCTCCGTCTTGCGTGCATTGAAAGGTGCTGACGAAACCGAAACCGAGAAACTCCAACGATATATTCTGGGCCTTGCCCTGATCGCGATGACGGCGAACCCAGAGTCCACGTTTCGGCAAGGGTGTCAGTTACTTCCGAAGGGAGTTGTAACGTGGAAGCAGTTTTTCGCAGACGGAAACGATACCGAATGGAATCCGGCGAATCTAGATATTGCGAAGTTTGCAAATGCTGCCGCCGAAGGTTTCGGCATCACGCAGCCAACGGATCAGCCGCTCCGATTCGACAAAGCATTGCTTAAGGAGTCGATTGAAGGCGATGCCAAAAAGAAGGAAGAAAAAAAAGCGATAAACGCACCTTCTGATACTAAAGCATCGACATCAGGGAGTGTGTGATGACGTTTCTTCTCCTCACCGTTCGTTTTCTCGACGACCGTTACCACGGACTACTTGATAGAGGTGGTCCGCCGGAGTGGCCACCTTCGCCGTTTCGATTGTTTCAGGCGCTGGTTGCAGCTGTCGCCCGGCGTGGTGAACTCGTGATCGGTGAAGACTCCCCTGATAACACCAACTACACAATGGTCGGTCAAGCAATTGGGTGGCTCCAACAACAATCCGCTCCAATCATTATCACGCCCACGTCGCAGACGGGGCAGGCCATCACTAGGTTTGTACCTAATAATGACGGCGACAAGAAATTCGATCGGCAACAGCGGCTCACAGCGAAGGTCACCATCCCGACATTGCTATTGCTGGAACCAAATCAGAAGCCCGAAGTGCATTATGTGTGGGACATCGGCAACCAGTCCGACCCGCCGCTACAGCAACTTCGTGATGCGGCCCGGAGCCTGACTTCGCTGGGGTGGGGCATTGATATGGCCTTCGCCGACGCACGATCCACAACGCAAGCGGAAGTCGAATCACTTCCGGGAATCCGTTGGCATCCAAAGTCAGGAGTGTGGCGCGATGAAGGAATGCTGCGAGTTCCGCTCGTGGATCTAGAATCGCAAACGTGCACTTTGAGTGACCTGCGCCATTGCCACGAGACCGCGATGAATCGCATTCAGCACGACCAACCACTTCGGATTGTGGATAAGCCCAGGGTCTTCGACCGTGTATTTTACGCGAGCACCGTGCGAATGATTGGCCGTCCCCATGCCATCTTCAAACTGCTCGATTCCAACGACGACACCTTTTCGTATTCGCAGTCCAAGCTCATTCATATTGCCGGTATGGTTCGGCATCTAGCCATCGAACGCATGAAGGCCTTTCCGCCGGCTGACTTGCGAGATTACTCGTTCGAGGATTGGCTTCGCTCTTATGTCTCCGGGCATCAATCGACTGAGGACAAGGTTGCGAACAAGCCTCATGCACAGTTTTCATTCGTGCCATTGCCATCAATTGGCCACCAGCATGCCGACCCTTCGATTCGCCGCGCAATGATCATCGCACCGCTCGGAGATGATGCGTGGCTCGGATATCTTAGCCAGCAGCTTGACGGAGAAGTGTTAGTGCCATTGCCAGACACAACGATGCCGCCCGATATCCGGCTTGATCGTGTTCGCCCCGGAACCAAGGACGGCGTTTGTGATGCGTACACGCGCGCTGCCAACTCATGGGCAAGTTTCACTCCAGTAATACTCCCCGGCCACGACGACCATAAGCCGGAGAAGACTCGCAAGCTGATTGAAAAGGCCCTTCAACAATCCGGCATCGAGCAAGTCTGCGAGTTTGAATGGAGCGCGTTCTCGTATTTCCCGAAGGCCTTTGCCGCTCACAAGTACGATCGCGAAAAGCGACCAACGGGTTACATTCGACCGAGCCACTTACTGAATCACACCTCCGTTCATTTGAGACTTCGATTCACCAATGGCGTGAAAGTCCCCGGCCCGCTCGCGATCGGCTCCGGCCGACATTGTGGCCTTGGTTTGATGGCAGGAATTGACAGATGAATGCGTCACAAGATTCGCCAATTTCGCGGACTCCTCTCCCCACTTCACTCCTGCCTTTGCGGATGCTCAATGAATTTGTGTACTGTCCGCGACTGTTTCATTTAGAACATGTGGAAGGCAGGTGGGCAGACAACACGTTCACGATCGAAGGAAGGCAGGTTCATCGCAGAGTTGATAAACTCGATCATGTGTTGCCAGATGCAGAAGCATCGGAGGCTGATGAGGTAATTCAAAGTAAAGGCTCGGATGATGGCGACGAGCCCCCTACCATTACGCGATCCGTTCCGCTATCAAGTACGTTGTTAGGTATCACGGGTAAGCTCGATTTGGTAGCAACGGCGGGAACTGATGCTGTACCGGTAGAGACGAAGCGGGGACGCGTGCCGAACAACGAGCAGCGATCGTACGAGCCTGAACGTGTTCAGCTTATGGCGCAGGGACTCCTACTGCGAGAACATGGATATACGTGCGACCACGGGTGTTTTATACTTCGCAGGGTCTCGCACCCGAGTAGACGTACCGTTTACTACAGAGCTCGAAACGCTTACGTTGCAGTATATCACAAAAGCGACATTGGCTGCATTGGCTACACAATTGCCTGAACCACTCGATGACAGTCCGAAGTGCCCGGGGTGCTCACTTAGCGGTATTTGTCTACCGGATGAAACAAATGCTCTCCGAGCGATTCGTGCTGCTGTAATAGATATAAAAGATGATAATATAATTGTTGACGATACAGTAATAAACGAGACAAAGATACGACGTTTATATCCCGCCCGCGATGATGCACTCCCACTATATGTTCAGGAGCAAGGGGCTGTAATAGGAAAAACTGGACAATCGTTGGTAATTCGCAAGGAGGGTAAAGAGATTGGTCGCGCTGGGCTAAAAGACGTTTCGCAGCTGGTGTTGTGCGGCAACATGATGGTTACTGCACAAACATTGCACCTGTTGTGTGAGGCGGGCATACCTGTTGTCCACCTTTCAACAGGCCACTGGTTTTCAGGCATAACTGTGGGTATCACACTTCGCAACGCGTACGATCGGGCCGCGCAATATGCGGTTGCGCTACAGCCCGATCGGTGCCTTGAACTGGCATGCGGACTGGTTGCTGCAAAAGGAGCTAATCAGCGGACCATGCTTCGAAGGAACGGAGAGGCGAATGACACTACCCTCGTTGCCATGGCACGTCTGGTAAGCAGGATTTCAGGAACTCGAGATGCTCAGCAGTTATTGGGATATGAGGGTGCCATTGCAGCACATTACTTCGGAGGGTTTGCGTCTATGCTCAGGCCTCGCGACATTGACACAACTTGGGATTTTACAGCACGTAATCGTCGTCCGCCTCGCGATCCCGTCAACGCACTGCTCTCATTCGGATACGCGTTGCTTGCTAAAGAATGTACTGTTGCTCTGCTGACGGAGGGCCTCGATCCGTGGTGGGGACTGTACCATCGGCCACGCCATGGTAGGCCTGCACTTGCTCTGGACCTCATGGAGCCGTTCCGTCCTGTGCTCGTAGATTCAGCTGTTGTGACCGCAATCAATACAGGGATGGTCAGAGCAAAAGACTTTCGTCTGTCTACAGCCGGGTGCATGCTCGGTGACACTGGGCGGAAAGCATTCATTCGTGCATACGAAGCGCGACTAGACCAGCTCATCACGCACCCAACATTCGGATACCGCTGTTCGTGGAGATCAGCTATTAGAGTACAGGCACGATTGCTTGCAAGGTGGTTAAGGGGCGACGTGGCGACATATGAGCATATCGTTACGAGATAAAGATGTCTAGACGCCATTACATAATAACTTATGATATCTCCGACGACAAACGTCGCACCAAGGTATTCAAGGCACTAAAAGACAACGGCGACCATGTGCAGTACAGCGTGTTCTTTTGCCAGTTGAGTTCTATGGAACTAGCGGTGCTACGTGGCACATTACAATCGTATATCAATGCACGTGAAGATCAAATCATCCTAGTCGACTTGGGTCCGGCTCACAACCCACTCGACGCCGACATGCAGTGTCTTGGCCAACCTTACGAACCTCCAACGCGTGTCACAATTATATGAGTACGATGGTTACACCCGACACAATCCTTTATCTTCGAGCGGTTCTGTGGTGCGTAAAAGCCGGGCACCGCTCGCGTCCTTTGAAAATCAAAGACTTAAGGGCTCAGTCTCCACAAGTATCTCTGCACCTCTTATGCCGTATTTTGCAACTGCTCGAAAACACGCTTCCAACACGTTGCGGCCAAAGGCATTAGCCCGCCCGCTATTTCCATGCTCATAGAAGCATGGCCCCATTGAAGCATGGTACAGTCCTGCGCGAGTGAGCCGAAGTTTGTAAATTTCCATGCTCATAGAAGCATGGCCCCATTGAAGCACCTTGATGTACTGCTATCAATGGAGCCATACGTAAATTTCCATGCTCATAGAAGCATGGCCCCATTGAAGCACGCCAACGGCAACGTGTAAGCTGAACGGCGTTCCATTTCCATGCTCATAGAAGCATGGCCCCATTGAAGCCAACCGAGCAGAAAATGGTTGACCCAAAGTTCTATACGAATTTCCATGCTCATAGAAGCATGGCCCCATTGAAGCGTAGCACCCCCAGGACGGGGCAAGACAATGGTATTGATTTCCATGCTCATAGAAGCATGGCCCCATTGAAGCCTGTAAAAGGTGCAGCGATCATTGACGGCGTGATCTATTTCCATGCTCATAGAAGCATGGCCCCATTGAAGCGCAGCGAGGTCGTTAGTCGACGCACCAGCGCGGTTATTTCCATGCTCATAGAAGCATGGCCCCATTGAAGCGAGGACATAGAGTGGTCTGGCATCAATCAACTAAAGATTTCCATGCTCATAGAAGCATGGCCCCATTGAAGCCAGGTGCGCGATCTGCGCTCGGCTTCCACGACGGGATTTCCATGCTCATAGAAGCATGGCCCCATTGAAGCGCTAAACATTGATATCAACACCGTCGAGTACCAGCCGATTTCCATGCTCATAGAAGCATGGCCCCATTGAAGCGTATGGTGCAAGAGGCTTTGGTGCCAGACGTGGATATTTCCATGCTCATAGAAGCATGGCCCCATTGAAGCCGCACCAATTCGCGCACCTTGTCCCACGCTTTAATATTTCCATGCTCATAGAAGCATGGCCCCATTGAAGCTGGCTATTGGCTCTCGGATGAGGTCGAAAAAGCAAAATTTCCATGCTCATAGAAGCATGGCCCCATTGAAGCCTTGCTCCCCCCGTGCCTTTGCGAGCAGGGCCTTGAATTTCCATGCTCATAGAAGCATGGCCCCATTGAAGCAGGTATGGTATCACATCATCCGCGTAAATTATCGTGATTTCCATGCTCATAGAAGCATGGCCCCATTGAAGCGTCAGCCAGCGCACCGTGACTTGAGAGCCGATGGCATTTCCATGCTCATAGAAGCATGGCCCCATTGAAGCCGCGACAAACGTGCACGGTGGAATGATGTCGATGCAATTTCCATGCTCATAGAAGCATGGCCCCATTGAAGCTGCGATTATTAGGCATGGTCAAGCGCGGTCATTTGATTTCCATGCTCATAGAAGCATGGCCCCATTGAAGCGTTCCTGATCGGCCAGCCCCTTACCCTTGCTGAGATATTTCCATGCTCATAGAAGCATGGCCCCATTGAAGCGGGGCGAACGAAGACACAGCCGCCAACATTCGCAGATTTCCATGCTCATAGAAGCATGGCCCCATTGAAGCCTACGTGTACGACACCAAGCTACGCCGCACACGATACATTTCCATGCTCATAGAAGCATGGCCCCATTGAAGCCTGACGAGCCAGGCGTTCCTCCGCCGCCTGACGCAAAATTTCCATGCTCATAGAAGCATGGCCCCATTGAAGCAGGACCCCTTCGACCGAATTCACCCCGGCCACGTCGATTTCCATGCTCATAGAAGCATGGCCCCATTGAAGCTGCAGGTGATCGTACAGCGCCTCGCGCGTGGCTTCATATTTCCATGCTCATAGAAGCATGGCCCCATTGAAGCGATTGGAACACCTTCCTGCAAACGCCGAGCGACAAAATTTCCATGCTCATAGAAGCATGGCCCCATTGAAGCGTCAGCTAATTCACACAACCAACCAAGGACAACGACATTTCCATGCTCATAGAAGCATGGCCCCATTGAAGCTTAACGCTTGGCGTTGTTGGCGTTAAAAATTCTTGAATTTCCATGCTCATAGAAGCATGGCCCCATTGAAGCGTGGCATCGTCGCCGTTGACTGTAATGGAGATGTGCGAGATTTCCATGCTCATAGAAGCATGGCCCCATTGAAGCATTCATGGTCATGCCTTTGACTGCGACACGCTCGACATTTCCATGCTCATAGAAGCATGGCCCCATTGAAGCGTTGCTACTCTTATTTGTTAACTCCTATCGAAGGCGCATTTCCATGCTCATAGAAGCATGGCCCCATTGAAGCTGGCAGTAGCGCGTGGCGGTGGATGTCCAATGGCTCAATTTCCATGCTCATAGAAGCATGGCCCCATTGAAGCTATGAACATGACATCGATGCCAGGTGCACGAAGATATTTCCATGCTCATAGAAGCATGGCCCCATTGAAGCGTGATTGGCCTATGGGTAGCACTGCAAATCGCTTGGGAATTTCCATGCTCATAGAAGCATGGCCCCATTGAAGCGGAGAGCCGTACATCTACCCACCAGCGGATGTTGAATTTCCATGCTCATAGAAGCATGGCCCCATTGAAGCCTTGAATTACGGTAACAGTAGGAACCCCAGTAAAAGATTTCCATGCTCATAGAAGCATGGCCCCATTGAAGCATCTACCTCGCTAAGGCAGCACACGCAGGCGTAGCGATTTCCATGCTCATAGAAGCATGGCCCCATTGAAGCAATGCAAATTTGGGCACACGTTCCACAGGAAACATATTTCCATGCTCATAGAAGCATGGCCCCATTGAAGCGATATAATCGACGGCAACCCGCATCTTCTATACTCATTTCCATGCTCATAGAAGCATGGCCCCATTGAAGCGGCAAGGCAGAGGTCTTCGACAATGCAAAGGTCTATGATTTCCATGCTCATAGAAGCATGGCCCCATTGAAGCTGCCTAGCCCGTCACGCGCTTCGCTACATCATGTGGATTTCCATGCTCATAGAAGCATGGCCCCATTGAAGCAAGCTCTCCTTGCTGCCGAGGCCCCAACCGAAGAGCAAATTTCCATGCTCATAGAAGCATGGCCCCATTGAAGCTCGTATTGTAGTCTTCACTAACTAGAACGAAACCAATTTCCATGCTCATAGAAGCATGGCCCCATTGAAGCTTTAGAAATGAACCCCTTATGCAATAATGCGCGTTGCATTTCCATGCTCATAGAAGCATGGCCCCATTGAAGCGCGCCCCTGCTCATCGACCGCACGGATCACGCGCGGAAATTTCCATGCTCATAGAAGCATGGCCCCATTGAAGCGTAAACAACGGCACTATGCCAAGACTTGCTAGTGTATTTCCATGCTCATAGAAGCATGGCCCCATTGAAGCGGGTTCACCCGCGTAAGCCGTGGATGGGCATGAGCCATTTCCATGCTCATAGAAGCATGGCCCCATTGAAGCTCGTCACCGTTAACAACGTATTCGTGAGTAGCTTTAAATTTCCATGCTCATAGAAGCATGGCCCCATTGAAGCAACGTAGCCGAATGGACAAGGAAGTTCCAAGCGGCAACATTTCCATGCTCATAGAAGCATGGCCCCATTGAAGCGCGCGAACTAGTAGCAAACCATCAGCGTCGTAGATGCGTATTTCCATGCTCATAGAAGCATGGCCCCATTGAAGCCTGCGTGACAGTATCAAAGCATCCGCACTCATCAACATTTCCATGCTCATAGAAGCATGGCCCCATTGAAGCCGAGCACACGCACGCGTTCGGTAAGCTCAGCAATCGATTTCCATGCTCATAGAAGCATGGCCCCATTGAAGCACATCATGACAGCATCAGATCAGCGTAAGGACATGCATTTCCATGCTCATAGAAGCATGGCCCCATTGAAGCAGGGTGCCAGCAGCGGTCTCTAGTCGCCACCGGATTATTTCCATGCTCATAGAAGCATGGCCCCATTGAAGCGGTAGAACTCGTTGTACTGCAGGACTGCACATGTTGATTTCCATGCTCATAGAAGCATGGCCCCATTGAAGCGCATCAATGGCTTCCTGTGTCTTCGATGAATCTGAATTTCCATGCTCATAGAAGCATGGCCCCATTGAAGCTCGTAGAACCGAATATGCCAAAGGATATGGTTCTGCATTTCCATGCTCATAGAAGCATGGCCCCATTGAAGCACTCAGGTTGCCGCTCTCTAATACCGCCGCCTTCATCATTTCCATGCTCATAGAAGCATGGCCCCGTTGAAGCTCATAACATTGGTTACATCTTCCTTTGTCTGGTAGATTTCCATGCTCATAGAAGCATGGCCCCATTGAAGCTGGATGCAGTCCGGGACCCTTCTGCTCAACTTTTGAATTTCCATGCTCATAGAAGCATGGCCCCATTGAAGCCAACGCCAAACTGACGTAACAGAATTCGAAATGGGTAGATGGTGTATGCCTGTATCGATTGTATGTGTACAGTGAACGTGTTGCAGTCGGCAAGCTCAGTGGTAACGCTGACTCCTGCGCATCCATAATATCAGCCTATCATAGTGACAGATGAAGACTAATTTGAGGTTCACGGAATGCTAGTAAGTATCGTCTTCGAAGCTAAACTTTACAATCCGAAAGTCTGATGTATGAAAAGTTTATTACTATTAATGGTAATTGTGACTCTCGTTGCAAGCTGCGCAACTGGACCGAAGCAATACGTATTCTAGAAAAAAGTACTGTTGCTCTTCCACCAGAACAGATCGAACGGCGTGTAGTGGATTGGTGCGGGCAAAACGGATTCGCAGTTACCACCGCTAATAGCTCGTATGTAATTGCAACATCCGATTTGAAACAGGTGCAAGGTGCACGCGATGCTGGCATGGGAAGCATGTATGTTGACTCGGCTATTGCTGATTGTGGCGGCACTGGCATTGTAGTCTACAATGCAGTATCGGGCTCGTTGAATGTATCCATTTGCACAGCAGGAACATTCGGTGCGTCCGAGATAACCGTGAATTTTATTCCTGACAACGGTGGTTCTATAATGTGTGTCTCGAATGGTCGAGTCGAGCGAATGATATTTGATGCCCTCCGCTAGCATGTTCGCAAGTGTTCTCCGCGCATGCGGAGTTGATCCTGGCCCCACGAGTGTCGATCCACACAACGTTAAGCCCCCTGCGCGGCGCAGGCCCCCTACATAGCTCTCGCAGAATCGAGACTGATGTAATACCCGAATTTGTCGCGCGGATGCCGTACACTCGTGACAACTTGTTGCATTCCACGATTCAGGATATACCATGATCTGCACCGTCTTTAGCGCGCACCGGTTCGAACGGGCATCTCTCGAGGCGGCCAATGCGGGGCGGCATGAGCTGCGGTTCGTGCATGCCGAACTGATGCAAGACACAGTGGCGCTGGCTGCCGGAGCCCCCTGCATTGCACTGTTCAGTTCAGATGACGCGTCGGCGCCAGTGCTGGAGCGGCTTGCGGAAGGTGGCGTGCGGTACATTGCGCTGCGTAGTGCCGGGTACAACCACGTCGACCTCGAGGCCGCCACACGTCTTGGCATACACGTGGCCAACGTGCCGGAATACTCGCCGTACTCGGTGGCAGAGCACACCGTGCTACTTATGCTGGCACTCAACCGCAAGCTTGTGCGGGCGCACAGCCGCGTGCGCGAGCTGAACTTTACGCTAGACGGGTTGGTTGGCTTCGACATGCACGGCAAAACTGTGGGAATTGTCGGCATCGGCCGCATAGGCTCAGCCGTCGTGCGCATTATGCATGGTTTCGGATGTCGACTCCTTGGTTTCGATCTCGTGCAGAGCGACGATCTCGTCACGGCGACAGGCATCGAATATGTCGACCTCGATAAGCTCTGCAAAGAGAGCGACGTGATTGCCATCCTCATGCCACTCAGCGCCGAGACAAAGCATCTTATTAACGATCGCATGATCGCGCTCATGAAGGCGGGCGTGATGATCGTCAATACCAGTCGCGGCGGGCTAATTGATACCTCCGCCGTTATTCGCGGCCTGAAGTCGGGCCACATTGGCTTTCTCGGCATCGACGTTTACGAGCGCGAGCAAGGTCTGTTCTTCCACGACCGCTCGGATGCAATCCTACAGGACGACGTGCTCGCGCGCCTGATGACGTTTCCCAACGTCTTGATCACGGCCCATCAAGGGTTCCTCACCGAGGAAGCACTGAGCAACATCGCGTCTACCACGATAGACAACATCACCAAATGGGAGGACGGGATGCGACCCGAGCACGAGCTGACGGGGAGCTGATTCTGGGAATCAGTGTCGTTGTTATGCCATGTCACGATATCGTTGGACGATGCACGCTTGACGATGATTAACGGTTGCATCTGATAATTGCTGAGACGGAACTGCGTCGTCGAATTCCTCAGACTCGATGATGTACACTCGGAGAAGGAACTGCGCAAAGCGATCCTGGTAAACTTGCGCGACTTCTTTCTGGAGTTCGGTAAAGACCTGACCTTTGTCGGTGAAGAGTACCCATTGAAAGTCGGTAACGACACATTCTTTATTGATCTGCTTTTCTTTCACCGCAGACTGCAATGCCTCATAGCTGTCGATCTGAAAAAGGGCAAGTTCAAACCAGAACATGCGGGGAACGGCAGACGCCAGCCAAGTTCGGCTAGCACTCACCGCCGCCGCCGTACGCATCGGCATTGCGACGTATCAAACTGCGCTCCCCCACGAACGCCTGATCCAACGCCGACTCGAACAACTTCCCCAACAGGCGTGATCGCGCAGCGCACGCAACTTGGAGGCATCCGCTATGAAGTGCTGCATGAGCGTTGCACGATTCGGAAGCCATGCCAACGCAATATTGGGGCGTGTGCTTAACTCCAACGGATCTCGGGGTTGTAGCAAGCGTAGTTAAAACCTCGTTACCGCTGCCCTCACCCGTTCGGCTAACAGGCCACGCAGATGCTCGGGTGCGAGCGCCAAGGCATCGACCATTGCTGTGTCGAGGGCAACGCGAAAGCGACGCAAATCGGGGAGAAGTGCCGCGATTAACAACGGGTCGGTTGGAATTTCGATGTGCATTTTTCCGAGGTCGGCGAAGAGCACAAGTATCTCGGCTTCTTCTTGCGATGCGCAGTCGATGATTTCTTCTGCTTTTGAAGGTCGATCGCCCTTTTCTCCCTTTTGAAGTCGGTCTCCCTTGCTCGATTTATCTCCGCCTTTGTATACAACAACTTGCCACGTGAACATGGTGCGCACTGCCTCTGCACGCGAGATGCCATCGGGTAGAATCACGACGCGGCGGGCTCCTTCGGGGAGTTGTTCGATTGCAGGCGTGTACCATGCGTGTAGGCGTTTTATGCGGTGTTGTGATTCGAGGACGCTAACTAATGCGTTGGTTAGGTGACGCAAGTTGGCAGGGTTGCTCTGCCACGATAATGCGAATCTGTAAATCCATCGTTCTTCTTCTGGCGTAAGGCCGAAGACGGTTTGCATGAAGTAGGTGTCGAGACGGCGGCGGTCGCGGAGGACGGAGGCCGGACTCACACTGTCGCCTGCTCCTGCGCCAAGTTCTTGGGTAAGGGGCTTGACGGGTCTTCGCATGAAATCGCGATGTGCGCGTACATCAATGGCATCTAGAATTTCATCGGACGGAATTGGAAAGCCTTCGGCATCGCGCACCGTTACGTCATGCACATGTTGCGTACCACGCGATAGTTCGCACATAAACAGTCCCATGGTCGAATTCAACCATACACCAATTGCTTCGGCCCGTTGATGTAGTGTCGTCGTTCTGCTAGGTAGGTGCTGCGTATTCAACTGTCCTGTTACGTGCAACTCAATGCCAACACATGCATCGGTGACGTACGCATGCGCGGGGTTCAGCGACACAATCCATCGTCCGTCCTGACTCTTCGGAACTATTAGGTCTGGTGCAACAACTTCGCCGACATCATACCACGGGTCGCGTCCGCGCACCGAGGCACGTGCATGCACGCCCTCGCGCTCTGCATGTTCGATACGCGTCTGAATGTTTGTGTTCTCGAGATCGTCAAACGTCCCCGTGATACGCAGCAATCGTTTGTCGGTATTTGGGAGCCCTGCTATACTCACTAAATCACTGGACGACGTTATTATCAAATTGTCTATAATAGAGCCTTCGGTAGTAGTGCGTTGCCAGAAGCGCATTTCGAGTCCTTCCGACGAAATCTGCGCCGCATCGGCCACCAGCACGTCATTCGCACCCGTACGTGTACCGCCCTGCACATCTGCTATCTGGCTAAGGGGCCGAAGAAGGGGCTGCGCTTTGCGCAGGATGGACGCTAGGACGTCTGGCGGGACAACAAGATCTTCCCACGCACCAACAGCACTGTTTGCGAGTTCGCGCACTACACGCTGTGGAACCATGCGCACCAGAGCTTCTTCGTTGAGCTTTCCGCGTTCGCTTGCATCGAGATACTTCACAAATGCATCGACCGATGCCACACGACGGGCATCGAAGTCACGCACTGTAGTCGAGGTTGGAAAGAAGCTCGACAACGGACGTCGTATGCACACAAAACGAGCGGGACGTTCTTGGCTCGCTTGTTGATCAATCGAAGCGCTTCGCGCCCCCTGTGAAGCCCCTTGCTGATGACCTTGATTAGAGTGCTGCGAGACTTGTGCGACGATGCAGCAGAGTCCGGCGTCGGGACGTGATAGGGCTTCGTCGTCGCTGACGATAACCCACTGCAGATCGAAGCGATCGAGGAGAGCCGCACGGACCGAGGCGTAGAGCGGGTCATGTAGCACCGACATCGGAAGAAACAACACGACGGTGCCATCGCTAGCCAATGGGAGCTTCGTTAAGAGCAAACGAAGACGATGCCGTTCTTCGCGATCGGAACTCGAAATGCAAACGACGTCCCACAGCGCGTTGATGTCTTCGTGGCTTCGCAGAATACTTATTTCAGAAGGTGCATCGAGCTGATCGCTGCGAAGAATCTCAGAACGTGTGTTCTCTAGCTGTCCGCTGCTGCGCAATAACACCGTGCGCTCGTCATCGAGTGTTGGTGCATACACGTATGCTCGTGTACCGGGCCTTCGCAGTAACGAGCGTACACTAAACAGTCCCATCGTGTCGCCCATCTCGAGCACATGCAGCGTTTTTGCTTGACGTGTTCTACCGTGCTCTGTTCTATCGGGCGCTGATCTACTGCGCTCTGTTCTATCGGGCGCTGTTCTATCGGGCGCTGATCTATCGGGCGCTGATCTATCTGGCGCTGATCTATCGGGCGCTGATCTACTGCGCTCTGTTCGAACATTGTCGTGTGCGTGTGATGCAGCCCGAAGTGCGAGGTCGATTGCATCGAGCGTTGGCACTGCGCGACCCTGTGCTTCTGCACACCACTGTAAGATGGCATCGACACCACGATGTAATGACGCGGCTGACAAACGATCGGGATTGAATCGTTCAATAAAATGTACGAGGTCTTCGAGTGCACCACGAAATACAGGTTCGCGAGAAAGGCCAACACGAAGAGCGTCGATGCGTTTCGGAAACATCGTAAACCCACAGGCACGTGCTTCGCGCAGATGCGCACCAACAATGTCGAGCAGCAAACGCGCGCTGCGAATGCCGTAGGGCACACGCAGTGGGTCGAGCACCTCACGACTGTGCACATGAAGAAGTCCGTACGCCAACACCGACGTTCCGACACGTATTGCTGCGGTCCGTTGCTCTTGAGTGCCATCGGTGCAGCTTATCATGTCGTCGAGCATGCCCGTTATGCGATCTGCAAAGAAGCGCTCAGGAGTTTGTTTATCTAAGCTCGATTTGCTTTGTCCCGGACGTGTTTGGGCAGTATTAGCAGTATGGTCAGTATTCGAAAAGTTTACTATGTGGAGTAGCAGACGACGAATTGCATCTGTTAGGGCAACGGACATAGCACTTGCGGAGACGTCGTTTAGTGTGCATACGTCAGCGCCAACAAAAGATGCAACGTGCTGTTCGTCATCATGCATGCGTCGTGTAACTGCATCGGTATTATAGCAAACAAGTCGTCTGAAGTTTGTGACGGCAAAACGCGGCGCTTGCGTGCGTGCTGCGATGTTGCGTGCACGATCGCGTGCTACTTCGTCATACGCACTTGTGTCTGGCGCAATTGCTTCGAACAAGCAAAACGGTAACTGCGTGTTTGCATCGATGACAAGCACGAAAATTCCTTCGACAGTCGACGCTTCTTGCACATGTAACGCCAAGTCTGCACGGCCAATTGCGTCGGCAACGAAGCCAAGCAATACAGTGCGCGAACTGTGCAATTCATTCATTAGGCGTTATTCTCGGCTTCTACCAGGGCTGCAACACGTGCAATGAGCGCCGCCGCATCGTGCTGATAGGGGGCTTCCGCAATAATGCGCATAAGGGGCTCGGTGTTCGACATCCGAACGTGCACCCAACGGTCTGACCATGATGCGTAGACGCCGTCTTCGCGAGAAATAACTGCGTCGTGTAAACCAGCCGCAACGCGCTCTAGCAATTGTGTTGTACGATGTGATGCTGCTGCTTTTGTTAATGCTGCTTCTGTTAATGCGTTTGGTGTTTCTAATGAAGCCTTGAGTGCAATCTTTGTCTTGATCATGGCGAACGATGAAAGTTCATCGACGGCTTCGCGTAGCGAAATGCCGCGTGTTCGAAGCATCGACGTAATGAGTCCGATGCCAACGAGCGAATCACGTCCGTAATGCACGCTCGGATCTATCACACCACCACTGCCTTCGCCACCAACAATGGCATGCAGTTGCTGCATCTTGCGTACGACGTTTATTTCGCCAACAGGAGCGCGATGTGTTAGGCAGCCGTACTTCGCAGCAACTTCGTCGACAAGGCGGGTGGTGCTGTAGTTCACGACGACCGGACCTCGCTCTTCACCTCCTGCAACGGTTTCGCTTAACACCGCTTCTGTCGCAAGCACGATGGTGAGTTCTTCGCCAATGGGTTCGCCGGCCTCATCGATAAGTACGAGACGATCGGCATCGGGGTCGACGGCAACACCAAACGCAGCGTTGTGTTCGCGCACGGCGTCGCACAACTGGACAAGATTTTCTGAGATGGGTTCGGGTGTGTGAGGGAAGACACCACTTGAATCGCAGAACAAACGCACGACGTTGTATCCGAATGCTTCGAGCAACAATGGCACCGCTTCAGAGCCCGAGCAATTCACTGCGTCTACAACAACCGTTGTGCCCCTTGCCAAAGGCGCCCCCTTCACAGCGGGCATTTCGAGAATTCGCCGGACGTGTCCGGCTGCGGCATGCGGGATGTGCGTGAGACCGCCAAATTCTTGCGATGATTGCGGTGCAGATGAGACCTGCGATGACAATTGCTCATTGGTTGAGCCATGCGCAAGCGATTGTGTATCACTTGTTGTTTTCGCACTATCAATGCGCGTCCACATTTTCTGGTTGCCTTCGGCATCGAGGAAGACGCCATCGCCTGCGATGAACTTTAGTCCGTTCCACTCCGCCGGGTTGTGCGACGCAGTGATGCAGATGCCGCCTGCAGCATCGGAGTGTTCGACGTAGAGTTGAACGGTGGGTGTTGGCACCATGTCGAGCAGTACAACGTGACGTCCGCATGAGCGTAGGGCATCGACGACGATGTCGGTGATTGCAACGCCGGACTGACGTCCATCGCGTCCGACAGCAATGGGTCCGTCGCCCAACATGCTGCTAAACGCAATGCTATACTCTTTTATAATCGACGGAGTTAAAACATCGAGCGTTGCACGCACGCCCGAGATCGAACGAATAAAGCTCACGGTTGTGTTCCTACAAGGGCTTCGATTTCTGTGGCCGCGCGAGGAAGTTTTACTGACATATTAATTGGATCGCCATCGGTGACGAGAATGTCATCTTCGATGCGCACACCGATGTTCCACCACTTTTTATCGCACTTGCTCTCTGCTGGAATATAGATGCCGGGCTCGACCGTTAGCACAACGCCAGGCGTGAGTGGACCGTACGTGCCAGGGTCGTGCACATCGAGTCCGAGATAATGCGACGTGCCATGCATGAAGTACTTCGACACTTGTTCGACAGAATCTATAATACCTAGATCGAGAAGATGGCGTGCAATCACACTCTTTGCAGCTTCGTGCGGAGCGCGGAACTTCGTGCCTGCGCGACATGCAGCAATGCCAGAGTCCTGCGCTTCGAGCACGATGTCGTAAATGCGCCGTTGCTCTTGCGTAAAACGTCCGCTCATCGGAAACGTACGTGTAATATCAGCCGTGTACCCGTGATACTCCGCACCACAATCGGCCAGGATGAGGTCGTTCGGCGTTGTCTTGCGTCTGTTCGTGATGTAATGCAGAATACATGCATTGTACTTCGAACCCACAATGCTCGGATAACCAACGTCTTCTGCACCGAGATTCTTGAACGTGAATTCCATGAGTGCTTCGATTTGGTATTCCGTCATCCCCGGACGCACCCCGCGCATGGCCGCCAAGTGTCCCTGTATCGAAATGTCAATCGCTCGTTGCATCAGCCGCAGTTCCGATGTGTCCTTCACCTCGCGCATTGCCGACAGCGGTGTCCACGTTGTTACAAGCACTGCCGACGCATTGCGTTCACGCAGTTCTTTTTGCAACTGCGAATCCACCGACATGCGACGTCCGAACAGGGTAAGGGGCACCGACTTCGTCGGCAGGGTCGTCGTAAACAGCGTATCGAGTCGTGGCACCAAGGCGTTGATAATTTCTGTGAGTCGTGATGCAGGAAGTGTCGTGTCGATGCGCAGGTAGCTGCGGGCTTCTTCTGGACCCATCTCGACACCAGTCCATTGTTCGCGCTGACGCACACGTTCGCGCACAAACAGCACTTCGCGGAACGTGCGATCTCCAATTTTCACACCGTCCGGAACAAGCAGAAGGGTGCCCCCTGCATGCATAAAGCCGGTGAGGTACAGCAGATCGCTGTTCTGTCGGTATTCATAATCGACATCGTTCTGTCTATTACGAATGTCGGCTGCCTGCACCACAAGGGCGGTACGTGGTGACAACAGAGCAAGCGCCTTCAGACGCCGCTGTTGATGCATATTCGCTGGTGTTACGTCTGAATCGTACATCTCGTACGCAAACTGTGCAGAGGCAGAAATCGCTGTGCATAAGACAATAATGAGTCGTGTCAGCGTAATGCGGAGATGTGATGTAATCATATGCAAATCTACCTCTTCGACATGGGAACATCTGTCCATTCGGTCTAGTTCAGCAACCGTCGAAAAATATTTCTGTATCACCCTATTTATACGGAGCACGCCATGGGAAACACCAACCATCCCGGCGGAACACAAGGCGGCAGCCAAGGCGCTAACACAGCCGGCAACAAGAATCAACTCGATGGCGAAATGGGTCACAACCCAAATCGCAGCGAGAACAAAAGTCAACACGGTACACAGCAGCGCAGTACACAGCAGCAAGGTACCAAGGAGCAGTACAGCTCGAACGTGAACAAGAACAGCGGTCCACAGCGTTCACAATTGGCCCAGAAGTTTAGTCAAAAGCATGGCCTGAATCAACAGCAGTCCGAAAATGCTGCAGATTCGTTCCTAGGCTCTGTGACATGGGCATCCCAGCAAAAACGGGATCAAGAGTTCACGGATTTTGTCAATCCGAATACGCAGACATCGAACAACGCATTGTACAACGGATGGCAAGGCGAGTACAAGAACCGATTGCGCAAGAATGGTTTCGATGAAAGCCAGACAAAAACAATGGCTTCGGAAGAAGTCGATTCGTATTTCAAAGACCTGTCGAGCAACGGTGCCGATGAAAACTGGTACAGGAACTACGGAAACGACGGCCGTGATGTCTCCGACAACATCGGTGACAGAAGCGACAGCGCTAGTCGCACCGACGGCGGACGCACAAATCTAGACGGCACGCGCGGAAGCAGTGAAAGCCGCATCGTCTCAGAAGAAAACAGCGACAGCTCAGACGCTGAAGGCATGGCTTCACGCAAACGCCGCACAGAAGAAGAAGAACTCGGGTCGCGATAACGCACAAGGTTTCGCAGCATATCAATGCCGGCCCTCAAAAGGGGTCGGCATTTTTGTTTTGATGTCTATGAGCAATTAGCGGAATTAGATATTTCCTGAGGAGAATGTTAGATATTGTAACATCACGCTGGATTGACGTTGTTTCGTCTACGTGAACATAGAGGGGACATTTTCAAATGTGGTTTATCGGAACTAGATGGTTCCCATTCAATCGTTTGGTAACGCTGGTGCTTGCTGTATTAGGTGCAAGCAGCTCTCAAGTATGTGCACAAGAGTATGGCCGCATAGATACGCTGTTAACGTGGAAGGGAAGGACAGGTTACGCAGAATCGGTGCGAGCCTACTATGATACAGTTTTACTGAGGGAAAAAC
>Ga0163153_10000635_pt1 | contig 60485 bp, 46 predicted proteins | sample OliLakLV19MP6IB1_FD_148629 | JGI IMG/M metagenome (GOLD analysis project Ga0163153, IMG submission 148629) | Freshwater microbial mat bacterial communities from Lake Vanda, McMurdo Dry Valleys, Antarctica - Oligotrophic Lake LV.19.MP6.IB-1 | ecosystem: Environmental > Aquatic > Freshwater >... | reverse complement strand
CGCCGAACGCCGAACGCCGAACGCCGAACGAGTGTGTCGCGCACACCCACGTCTGTGTCAATCGATCAATCGGATTCATCTGCAAGTCTCCTCAGAAATGTGCTGCGCCTTGGCGCAGCGGAACGAGGCCCTCGGGACCGGAAGCCGGAACGAAGATCGCGTCAAGTCCCCGGACGCGATCGGCACCCTGACGAGGGTACTCGCGCGACCGATTGGGTCAAGCGCCAAATCAGGTGGCGCGGAGCGCGCTTGAGGACGCGAACGGTGACAGGCACCTGCGGCCGCACTGATCGCACGACCGTTCGAGCTTCGTCTGGGCTCGGCACACGCGCCGCATGAGTGTGACGGCGAGCCGACGACGGGGCCTCGCGCCGCGAGCACGAGCGAGAGGTTGCGCTTCGCAACCCGAAGCGGGCAGGGCGCAGCAAGTGAGGCCCCGCGCGGCTCGCGGCACTGTCCCGCGCGGCGCGGCCGCGACGCTGAGTCTCCCGATCGGTGACTTGCGACCTGGCTGGACGCCGGGACCCGCGCTGTGGCGCCTACCTTCGAGCTGCGATCGGGAGCACTTCGTCCAAGCGCTCAATCAACTGGCGCAGGGCGCGACGAGCAATCTCCGATTGAATCAGCCCAGGCAGCTCCTTGGCGACCGCGACCTGGATTCGACGCAGTTGGCGATCGATTGCTTCGAGCCTCTCCCGGTCCTGAATCGACCTGCCGATCCGCAACGATCGAGCCACCGCGAGTCTCCGTTCATAGAGCGCCGCTCGTTGAATGCTCATTGCGTCGAGACGGTCGGTGATCGTTCGCTCTTCATCTGCGGAGAGTCCTTGACATTTCGCGAGCAACGCGACCGTGTCGGCGAAATCGTTGGCAGGCAGATCGGACGGGAACATTCGTCGAAGGACCTCCTCGTGCCACACGGCGACGGACGAAGGGGAGATGCCGTTGTCCCCGGCCGCTGCGGCCACTCGAGCCACGAACGCGACATTCGCATCCTTCCACTGCAACACCAGTCGCTCCAGCATCTGGTCCATCGCCCTCGGCCCATGCTGCGCTCCCGCGAGTTCGCTCGCGTCGGCTTGTTGCACCGCTCGCTTGATCAGTAGTCCAAGGCACTCTTCCGCGCGCGTGTTGCTCTCATCTTCGTACTCACTTACCAGTCGCGCGAGCCAGGCTGGGTCTTGCCCTCCCTGCTCGTGCGCAACGATGCCATGCACGCTGCATTCACTGCCACCTCGGGATGCAAGTTGTGCAACATCGACCGCGCTGGCGTACGCCCAACCATCAGGAATCTCAGCAAGTGCGCGGCGCACAGATGCAGTGGTCAAGGATCGCTGTATGGCTGCTTCATCAGCAGTCGCTTTGCCACCGATGCCCCGCGCCAAACTGGCCACGGACTCGACCACAAGCCGTCGCAACTGATCATCTCCGTGGACAATCGTCTGCGTCTTGGCTCTCGTACTCGACCCGATTGGTCCCTGCGTCGCAGAGAGCGGCTGTGGGTCCTTCATAACCGAGGGCTCTGTCTCCTGCGGCAGACGACCGGTCTTCGACTCGTGCGGCCACCACTGCTGAGAGACATCGCGCGGGAGTTCCATGATTGGCGACTGCATGACGACCGTTTGACCTTGAACCTCGATGAGTGGGCTGCCAATCGTCACCACGATCCCTCTCGTCGAATCGCAGACGCGGGTTCCTGCGGTCATCACTGAGGGAGGCTCGGAATCGGGAGAAAGATCCTCGATTGCTTCGACAACGACTTCACGCCGACATCCCTCGTCTCTTCCCGTCCAGACGACCGTCACAACCTTGGATGCGACGAAACGATCACCGACTTTCAGCCACTCCGCGGCCCGCGACTCGATCCAAGGTTGCGTGCGACCGCTGCCGTCGACGACCAGTCGGCAATGGCTGACGATCTTCGGCGCATCACCGAGCGACAGCTCGATCTGCTGCTTGATCGGATGCAGACCCTTGACATCGACAACCCCGCGCACGAGCGCGTGCTCGACATCGCGCCGATGTGACTCCCGGTTCTCAAACTCCAACAGCAACCGATCTGCGTCGTCAACACTCGCGAACTCGCTGACCTCTTGCGACAGCGCTTCGGACGGATCATTGCGGTGGGAGAAGTCGCAACCGAATGCTCCGGACTGGAAGACGAGCATCAGCGCACCCTCGAATGGGTCAGTCACTCTCGGCATGCGCGTGACCAGGTCGAACTGAGGATCCACCATGAACGAGCTGGCGCCCTCACGCACCGTTGTTTGCGGCCGATCGAGGTTTGTCAGCGCCCAGTGACTCGAACTCCAAACCGTCATCACCACCCTGCGCTCGTCGACCGCGGGGCCTGCCGGATTCAGCAAGGGGCTCTTCCCTACTGGAAACACCGAGTACCTGAGCCTTGCTCGGAACCGCAATGGGCGATCGAGAATGTCGATGAGCGGCGCAGCAATGCTGCAAGTGCCGTCCGCAACGGGCGCAGTGTCCGGCATTGCTTGGAAGCGCGCTGCGGCACCCGCGCCGTCGCTCGATGTCCAGAGCGCGAGCAAGACTGCAAGAAGCCGACTTCGCATGAGCATCGAACCGTTCTCTCGAACTGTCATCCGCGTTGGGTCCAATCGCGACGCCGTTGATCAAGTCTAACTGACGCGATGCGCGATCCCACACACCGCTGGTCGATTGGACGCCGTTGCGTATCCGTGCGGCGCGACTGTGAACCGGCGTGCATTCCTCCTCTCGCGTGGCAGTGACGCCGGCGAGCCGCGTCGGGGCCCTGCGCACGCGTCGAACGAGTGCGACGGCGAGCCGACGACGGGGCCTCGCGCCGCGAGCACGAGCGAGCGGTTGCGCTTCGCAACCCGAAGCGGGCAGGGCGCAGCAAGCGAGGCCCCGCGCGGCTCGCGGATGTGACCCGCGCGGCGCGGCCGCGACACCGGAACTTCGCAATCTTCGTACACTCGGCGGATGCACTTCGACGCACATCAGCCGATCATCGATGATCTGGAGGCGCGGATCACAGCCATCCGCGACTCTCTTTAACTACGACGCCAAGCTCAAGGAACGCGCCGCGCTCCAGGAACAGATGGGCGCCGGCGACTTCTGGAACATCCCGAAGGCCGCACAAGCAACGATCAGCACGCTGAAGATCGTGCGCGCGCAGATCGAGCCGCTGGAGGCGTTGATTGCGCGCTTCGGCGATGCGAGCGTCGCCTACGAGATGGCGCGCGAGGCGAATGACAAGGATCTGCTGACGGAGGCGGACGAGGAACTCTTCCAGCTTCAGGGCGACATGGATCGCGTGGAGAAGCAGAGTCTTCTCTCGGGGCATCACGATCATCGCGATTGCTTCGTTTCGATCCAGGCCGGTGCGGGTGGTGCCGAGGCCGAGGATTGGGCGAGCATTCTGGAGCGCATGTACCTCTATTACTGGGAGCGCATGGGCTGGAAGATCGAAGAGGTGCACAAGACCTTCGGCGCTGAGGCCGGCGTCAACTCGGTCAGCTATCACATTCAGGGCACCTTCGCGTTCGGTTACATGAACTGCGAGCGCGGGGCGCATCGATTGGCGCGCGTGAGTCCCTTCAACGCGGAAGGTAAACGGCAGACGAGCTTTGCCACCGTCGATGTGACGCCGGAGTTCGAGGAGACGGAGCTTGAGATTCCCGCGAAGGATCTCGATGTCGTCGCGTTCGTGCGCGCGAGCGGACCTGGTGGCCAGAATGTCAACAAGGTTGCGACGGCGATTCGCATCACCCATCTTCCAACGGGCTTTCAGGTCGTTGCCAATACCTACAAGGACCAGCAGCAGAACAAGAAGCAGGCAATGTCGGTGCTGCGCGCGAAACTGGAAGTGCTCGAAGATGAACGCCGCGCGGCGGAGATTGCCGCAGCCACCGGCGGCAAGGTGGGACGCGACTGGGGCACGCAGATTCGCAGCTATGTCTTTTATGACAACCGCGTGAAGGACCATCGCACCAGCCATGAGTCGACGAACTACCTTTGGGTGCTCGATGGGCACATCGAGGGATTCATCGACGCGGAGTTGCAGCGACGGCGTGCCGAGCGCGAGCGCACTCATCCACACGGTGCGCCGAGTGCGCCAGCCGCCAACACCGGCGGCGCGCGCGGTGGCGCGAACTCGATGTTCGGATCCTGACCCATGCGCTGTGCGCTTGAGGGCGTTTCGCTCACCTATGCGGGCCACTCGCGCCCCGCGGTGAACGAGATCACGCTCGCACTCGAGAGCGGTGAGCGCCTAGCGCTCATGGGCGCCAGCGGCAGCGGCAAGTCGACGCTGCTGCGCTTGCTCGCGGGACTTGAGTTTCCCACTGCGGGCCGTGTGGTGATCGATGGCGCCGACGCCACGCACGCTTCGCCGCCCGAGCGAGGTGTAGGCATGGTGCTTCAGGACGCGCCGCTCTATGAGCACCTCTCGGTGCTCGACAATGTGGCGCATCCGCTGCGTGCGCGCGGCGCTTCGCGCGAGACGGCGCGACTGCGTGCGAGAGAGATGCTTGATCGCATGCGAATCGGCGTCTTGGCAAGCGCACGAAGCTCGGAGATCTCCGGCGGTGAGCGCCGGCGCGTGGCACTCGCGCGTGCCGTCATCACGCAACCGACGCTGCTCTTGCTCGACGAACCCTTTGCGTCACTCGACCCCGCGCTGCGCATGGAACTGCGCGATGAAGTGCGACGGCTCACGGTCGAGATCGGCTGTGCGTGCGTGCACGCGACGCACGATGGACTCGAAGCGCTCGCGCTCGGCACACGCGTGGTGGTGCTCGATGCCGGCCGCGTGGTGGACGACGGCACTCCCGATGAGCTCTGGCGGCGACCGCGATCACCGCGCAGTGCCGTGCTGCTCGGAGCGCTGCCGATGAATGTGCTCCACAACGGCGTCGGCATCCGTCCCGAGAACATTCGTGTCACTCTCGCGACAGAGATGGCACCGAACACCGCGGACAGTTCGAACAGATCGGACGGCACGAACCCATCGCATGGCTCGACTCGCTCGGCATGGCGTGTGTTCGGCGTCGTCGAAGCGACTGATTCGCTGGGCGAACGCGAACTCGCGGCCATTCGATTAGAGCGCGGTGATCTCGTGCGTGCGATCATCGAACGCCATCACGGTCACGCGTCGACGATTTCGATCGGCGCACGCGTGCAGCTCGACGCGCCCGCCGATGCCGTGCATCGGTTTGAACCACGCGCGCCCTGAGTTCGACCAACTGCGCCATTGACGGCGCACAACGACCCGCTGGAGAGCCACCATGCGACGCTACGGATTCACGACAGGACTCGTCGATTTCGGCCGCGACACAACCGGCGATGCCGCGCGTGCAGCGGGACTGGAGTGGCTCGTCACCAACGGCATCGGTGGATACGCATCGGGCACGGTGGCAGGCATACTCACACGGCGCTGGCACGGCCTGCTCATTGCCGCAACCGACCCGCCGGCGGGTCGCACCATGATGCTCGCCAAACTCGACCCGCGCGTGACCTATCGCGGACAAAGCTACGACCTCGGCAACAACCAATTCAAGGGCGGCTATCTGCGCACGCCCGGTCTGCCGTCGTTGATGCGCTTCCACTTGGAGCAGCTCATTCCGACATGGACCTGGTGTCTGCGCGATGCCATCATCGAACAGCGCATCTTCATGAAGCAAGGGGAGAACACGACCTGCGTGCACTGGCGCGTCGTGCAGGGCACCAGCGAGATTCGACTGCGACTCGGCGCACTCGTCTGCCATCGATCGCACGATTCGCTCACGCGCGACGGCGCTGCCGGACCGATGATTGAGCAAGCGGAGCGCGGCGTGCGTGTGGCGTGGCCACCGAGCATGGCGCATGCGCCGGGGTCGGAGCTCTTCATTCAGGCCGACGGCGCCGTGCCCACACCGGGGTCGCTCTGGTGGCACGACTTCGAACTGCCGGTCGAAGCATCGCTCGGCTACGACTCGCTCGACAATCACTTCCACGCCGCGTCGATTGAGATTGTGCTCGGACCCGGCGACTCGACCGTCATCACGGCATCGACCTCGGCGCAGCCTTCGAAGAGTCCCGATGCGCTGCTGGACGCCGAGCGCACGCGCGCCGAAGCGCTGCTCAACGATGCCGAAGCCGGCGCCGCGGCGCCTGCGATTCAGCATCTCGTGCTTGGCGCCAGTCAGTTCATCGTCGAGCGCGCGGTCTCAGGCGGCAGTGGCCCCGTTACAGCGGGACACTCGATCATCGCGGGCTACCCGTGGTTCGCCGATTGGAGTCGCGACACACTGCTGTCGATGCCCGGTCTGCTTCTGGCGACGCGCCGCAACGAACTCGCCGAGAGCGTCGTGCGCACACTGGCACTCTCCGCCGCCGATGGACTGCTTCCCAATCGCTTTCCATCACCCGGCGAACCGCCGATCGACAACGCTGCCGACTCGCCGCTGCTCTTCATCATTGTCGTGCGCAAGACCTGGGCGGCGACGAAGAACGATGCACTCGTGCGTGACCTTGCGCCCGTCATGCGCTCGATCATCGACGCCTATGTGAAGGGCACGCGCCACGGCATCGGCATGGATGAGCGCGATGGACTCATTCGCGCTGCCGAACCCGGTGTGCAACTCACATGGATGGACGCGAAGATCGGCGACCGCGTCGTCACACCGCGCATGGGCAAGCCTGTTGAGATCAACGCGCTCTGGCACGCGGCGCTGCTGGCGCTCGCCGAGATGGCGTCGATCTCGGGCGGCGTTCCGGGCTTGGATGCGGCGGCGCTCAAGAAGCTTGCGGCGAAGGCGAAGTCGAGCTTCGGTCGATTCTGGAGCGCGAAACTCGGTTGCTGCCTGGATGTCATCGACGGCCCGGATGGCGACGAGGCGCTCGTGCGTCCGAACCAACTCTTCGCGGTGTCACTCGGCAACGATCTGCTTCCACCGCTGCAGGCACGCGCGCTCGTTGAGACGGCGCTGCTCAACCTGTGGACGCCGCTCGGTGTGCGCACACTCGCGCCCGGCTCTCCGGGATACGAGCCGACCTACGGTGGCTCGCTCGACCGTCGCGATCAGGCGTATCACAATGGCACGGTCTGGCCGTGGCTCTTCGGTCCACTCATGGCAGCACACGAAGTGGTGCACAAGGATCGCGATGCGATCGCCGATTTCATGCATCCCTTTGTCAACCACCTTCGCGAAGCGTGCGTCGGCCAAGTGAGTGAAGTCTTCGACGCCGAGCCGCCGCATCGACCGGGCGGCTGCTTCGCGCAGGCGTGGAGCGTCGGTCAGTTGCTTTCGATGTGGCGCGTCTGCGCGTAGGCCGGTCTCGCGGCCGAGATGCCGCGCACTGCTTGCGCACCGTGCGTGTGCGCTTTCGGCGATGATGCCAGCCGATGCGTGGGCGGCCCGATGATGAGCGGCGATGGTGGCTGATCGTGATTGCGGTGGCCATCGCGCTCACGCTCTTTGTTCTGATCGATGTGCGTCGCCGCGGCCGTGTGGTGCCGCTTCCACCCGAGACGGCGTCGGTGCCGGAGCTAGCCGCGCTCGACTCGCCGGCCGCGCTCGACTCGCCGGCCGCACCCGAATCCCCGCGCTTCCTGTTCGGCCGATCGACTTCGGTTCATCGCACGGATCTCACGGCGTACACGGCGGCGGCGCGCGTCTTTGCCGATGGCGGCAGCGCGAAGGATGCCTATCGCGCGCAGAGCCCGCGCGGCTGGCGATACCAATACTTGCCGCTGCTCGCGACGCTGCTCATGCCGATCACGCATGTGGAGACAACGACGCAAGCGCTGCTCTTCGGGTTGCTGATGGTGGCGCTCGTGATCGGCGTGCTCGTCGAGTCGCGCATCTGGTGGCGACTGCTCGCGCGCCCACCGGACGAGCCCGCGCTTCGGCTTCCCGCGTTCATCGTTGTCGGCGCCATCGCTGCGACCGCACTGCCGATGATCAACACACTTCAACGCGGACAGGTCGGCGTTTTGGTGCTGTGGCCGCTCATGATCGGATTCCGAGTGCTCTGGACATCTCGATCTGCGCTCGGCAGCGCGGTCGGCGCTGCACTGCTCGCCTTCCCGGCCGTATTGAAACTCATTCCGCTCATGCCGGCGGGCATCGCGCTGATCATGGTGCTCGCCGCCGCATGGAGTGCGCGACGCTCGGCACGGCCCACGACCACACGAGCGCTCGCAGGCGGCGTTGGCTTCCTGGCGGGCGTGGTGCTCTTCGGTGCGCTCGTCCCAGCGCTACTCATCGGCCCAGAGCGAACGCTCGACGCCACGCGCATCTTCGCGCAGAGTGTCGTCGCGAATCCCGAATTCAGCGACGACTGGAAGTTCGAGCTGCACGCGAATCGAAACCAGAGTCTTGACAGCGCCGCATGGAAGCTGCTGCGCAGACTGCGCGGGGAAGAGCGCGTCGCGGCCGACCCGCTCGGGCTCAGCAACGACACGCGCGCGGAGTCCAAGCCGCCGCAAGCGTTCACGCGCACCTCGACCATCGTGCGTGCACTACTGCTGCTGCTGACCATCGTCGCCGCCATGCGACTCGCGCGCGATGGACTCCGCGGCGCTTTCGCGGGATTCGGCATCGCGTGCCTTGCGACACTCGTCATCTCGCCCGTCTCCTGGGGCCATCACTTCACGATGCTCCTGCCCGCGGCACTCGCGCTTCCGGTGTGGCTCGACACGCGCGGCCGCTCACGCGCAGCGTGCGTGGCTTCCGTCATGCTCGGCGGTGCCGTCGTCACTCACTACGCCACGATCGAGTTCGCATGGCACTTCGGCGTGCTCGGCTTCGCGAGCGCGCTCGTGCTGGTGATGATGATCGCGGCCGCGCTGCGCGAGGGTCATCGCATACGCTCCGCCACTTCTGGATCATCCGGATCATCCGGATCATCCGGATCATCCGGATCATCCGCATCATCCGCATCATCCGCGTGATCCCCGACTGGAGCGCCACTCGCGACCCACCATGATGACCCCCGAACATCAACGACTCGAAGAAGCGCGACTCGGCCTCGCACCATGGCGGCGCTGGGGACCCTATGTGAGCGAGCGCCAATGGGGCACCGTGCGTGAGGACTATTCCGCCGATGGCAACGCGTGGGACTACTTCCCGCATGATCACGCGCGCAGTCGCGCGTACCGCTGGGGCGAAGATGGCATCGCGGGCTGGAGCGACGAAGCCCTGCAGCTCTGTCTCACGCTCTCCGTCTGGAACGGGCGCGACCCGATTCTGAAGGAGCGACTCTTCGGTCTCTCCAACGAGGAAGGCAACCACGGCGAGGATGTGAAGGAGTGCCTCTTCTTCATTGACAGCACGCCGTCGCACGCGTGGATGCGCATGCTCTACAAGTATCCGCAGCGCGCCTTCCCCTATGACGAGCTGGTGCGCGTCAACGGTCAGCGCACGCGACTCGAGCCCGAGTACGAACTCTGGGACGCCGGCGTGTTCGACGACGATCGCTACTTCGATGTCTTCCTCGACTTCGCGAAGGCGGGTGCCAACGACATTCTCGTGCGCTACCGCATCGAGAATCGCGGCGCTGAAGCGGCTGAGTTCCATCTCGTGCCGCAGCTCTACTTTCGCAACACATGGTCGTGGGAGAGTGACTCGCCGCGCCCGCGTCTCTCGGCGATCGACGGCAACGGCATTGCGGTGCACCACCCACAACTGGAGGAGCTTGCGCTCTTCATCGATCCCGCGCAGCCGGCACCCGCGCTGCTCTTCTGCGAGAACGAGACGAACACCGAGCGCTTCGGCGGCGAAGCGCGCAACGGGCGCACCTTCAAGGACGGCGTCAATGACGCGATCGTGCACGGTCGCGCCGACGCGGTGAATTCGAAGCCGGAAGGCACCAAGGTCGGCATCCACTGGAAGGAGACGATTCCGCCGGGTGGCACGATGGTGCGTCATCTGCGCCTCTCCCCCGCCAACACGCGCGGACCCTTTAGCGCAGTCGATGAGATCTTCGCATCGCGCGCAAAGGAAGCCGACGCCTTCTACGCCACGCTCCATGCGGCCGACGCGGATGAAGAGACACGGCGCATCCAACGCCAGGCATGGGCGGGATTGCTCTGGACGAAGCAGACCTATCTCTACGACGTGCGCCGGTGGCTCGCCGGTGATCCAACGATGCCGCCACCTCCACCCGGGCGCAACCAGAAGCGCAACGCCGGTTGGACGAATGTCTCGTGCCACAACGTGCATGTCATGCCCGACACTTGGGAGTACCCGTGGTTCGCGGCGTGGGATCACGCGTTCCACGCGGTCGCGCTGGCGCCGATCGATCCTGATCTCGCCAAGGAACAGCTCGTGTTGCTCACGCGCGATCGCTACATGCATCCCTCCGGTGAATTGCCCGCCTACGAGTGGTCGTTCGATGACGCGAATCCACCGGTGCACGCGTGGGCGTCGTGGCGCGTTTATCAGATCGATCGCAAACTGCGCGGCGGCAAGCCCGACCTCGACTTCCTGCGCCATGTGTTCCATCGACTGCTGCTGAACTTCACCTGGTGGGTGAACCGCAAGGACGTCGACGGTCACAACATCTTCGAAGGCGGCTTCCTGGGGCTCGACAACATCGGCGTCTTTGATCGCAGTGCGGCGCTGCCGACCGGCGGCACGCTGCAGCAGGCCGACGCGACGAGCTGGATGAGCATGTACGCGCTCAACATGCTGCGCATCGCCATCGAACTCGCCACGCACGATCCGATCTATCAGGATCTCGCGGTCAAGTTCTTCGAGCACTTCCTGCAGATCGCGGAGGCGATGACCAACTTCGGCGGCACCGGCGAAGGACTCTGGGATGAACAGGACGGCTTCTACTACGACCGCCTGCGCTTCCCCGACGGATCGACGATGCCGCTGCGCATCCACTCGATCGTCGGACTCATTCCGCTCTGCGCCGTCGAAGTCATCGAACCCGAGATGCTCGAGCGATTGCCCGCGTTCAAGGAGCGACTCGAGTGGTACTTCCGCGAACGACCCGAGCTCGCGGATCTCGTGAGTCGTTGGTCGATCCCAGGGCGCGGCGAGCAGCGACTCTTCAGTCTGCTCCGCGGCCATCGCATGAAGTGTCTGCTCAAGTACATGCTCGACGAAACGAAGTTTCTCTCACCGCATGGCGTGCGCAGCATGTCGCGCGCACTCGAGAAACAACCGTATGTCTTCTGGCAGGGCACGCAGAGCATGAGCGTGCGCTACGAACCCGCCGAAGGTCAGAGCGATCTTTTCGGCGGCAATTCGAATTGGCGCGGCCCCGTCTGGTTCCCGTTGAACTACCTCATCACCGAGTGCCTGCTCAAGTTCCATCGCTACTACGGCGATGACTTCCGCGTGGAGTGCCCTGTCGGGTCGGGGCGCATGTGCACACTGCGTGAAGTCTCGATCGAAGTCAGCCGGCGCCTGCAATCGCTCTTCCGCCGCGATGCGGGCGGCCTGCGCCCCGTCTACGGCAGTTGGAGCAAGTTCCAGCACGATCCGCACTTCCGGGACTACCTCCACTTCTACGAGTACTTCGACGGTAACACCGGACGCGGCTGCGGCGCCATGCATCAGACTGGGTGGACGGCGCTGGTCGCCAACTTGGCATCGATGCAATTCATGGAGGAGTGAGTTCAGCCGGGCAGCGACTCGGTCGATTCCAACCTTGAAGTCGCGCCGACCGTTGAGGTCGACGCTCAAGAGGAACTCGACCCATGGCATCGTCTGACGAATCCGCTGTTTCTTCCGGGCGTCGCACACGGCGAATCGCGATCGATCCGATCGCGCTGGTCGAGCAGGTCGTGGCGCCGTTCGCGCTCACAGCGCGCGAGCGCGGCATTGCACTTCGAGTTCGTCCCGACGTTTCCATCCCGGCTCGACTCCATCTTGACGGGAACCGCACGCGCGAGGCGCTCGCGGAGCTCATCGAACACGCGCTCGCGCGAGTCACGACTGGCGAAGTGCGCATCGATCTCGTCGCGGCACCGTACGACCATGTGCCCGGAGCGGTCCGGTTTCGCATCGCCGTGATCGATAGCGCGCCACCGATTCAACACGATCCGACACTTGCCATCTCCCGACATCACGCGGAGCAGCTCGGCGGTCAGCTCATCGTCGCCTTCGGCGGAGAAGGCAATGGTGGTGTGACGCTTGAACTGCCTGCGGAGATTGCGCCGCACGATGCACCGCTGGCGACCGATCCATGGCATGCGCAGCAACTTGCTTCGTGCCGCGTGCTCATCGGCGACGACGGCGGCGAGATCAGTCAGCTGTTGGCGCAGACGCTGCGATCCGCCGGCGCCGAAGTGGAGCTTCTCGAAGTAAGTGACGAAGCGCTCGCCGTCGTCGATGCTGCAACTGCAGACGCATCGCCGTTTGACGTGGTGATTCTCGATCACCGCTTCGCGGAGGCGGACGCATCGATGGTGGCACGCGCCCTTCGCAACGGCGGCTTTGCCGGCATCATCATGCTCTTCACCTGCTCCACGGAGTCTGCTCAGACCTGGAGCCGCCCGAACTCCAACCGCGCCGACGCGCCGTACGACGCGTGGCTGAGCAAGCCGCTCGACTTCCCGCGCCTTGTTTCGGAGCTTGGAGTGCGCTTCTCGCACGCTCGCGCTGAGTCCGCCAAGGGCCGAGTCGCTTCGAAAACCAGCGGCCTGAAGGCGACGGCGCCAAGCCAGTCTCGGCCCGCCAACGCCTGAGTACGGCTCGACGACGCGTTTCGGCTCAACCGGTCGGGGGCCGTCGTGGTAAGACGCCGACCATGACACATTGCCTTTTGGCTGGATCCGCAGCCGTCGCGGCGGCGTTCGCGTCGCTCGCACTCGCGTGTTCGTCTCAATCATCGTCACCGCCAACCACCGCACCGGTGGTGGTGGCGCTCGCAGCGCCTGCAGCACCCGCGCCGCAAGCACCTCGCGCAGCACCTGCGGCACCCGACACCATCGGCGTGCCAGACGCGCGCATGCTGCGATACCCCGATGTGGGACGCGACTCGATCGTCTTTCTCTTCTCGAACGACCTCTGGGTCGTGCCGCGCGCCGGTGGCGTGGCCAAGCCGCTCGCCACCGGCGCCGGCGCTGAGATGTCGCCGCGATTCTCCCCCGACTCGTCGCAGGTTGCATTCGTCGGCGCCTACGAAGGTGGACGCGATCTCTACATCCTGCCCGTGGTGGGCGGCACGCCGTCGCGCGTGACTCATCATCCGACGAGCGAGGCGCTCAACGACTGGATGCCCGACGGTCAATCGCTCGTCTTTTCCAGCAGCGACATGGGCGGATTGACGCGCAGCGCGCAGCTCTATCAGGTGCCGACGACCGGCGCATTGCCGAAGCAACTCCCCGTTCCCTACGGAACCAACGCTGCCATCAGTCAGGATGGTCGCTGGCTCGCTTACACGCCGCATTCGATCGACGGCCGTACATGGAAGCGCTATCGCGGCGGCATGGCCACCGACATCTGGCTCTACGACCTGACCGAAGGCACGAGCAAGCAAGTCACCGTCTGGGAGGGACTCGACAGTCTGCCGATGTGGAACGGCACGAACCTCTACTACCTCAGCGACGAGGGACCATCGCACCGCCTCAACATCTGGAAGTACGACACGAACAGCGGCGCGCGTGAGCAGATCACGACCTTCGAGGACTTCGATGTGAAGTGGCCCTCGATCGGCCCCGACGGCGGCACGCCCGGCGAGATCGTCTTCCAGCTCGGGCCGAAGCTCATGCTGCTCGATCTCGCCACGAAGCAGTCGCGCGAAGTGCCGGTGCAGATCCCGGGCAATCGTCCGCGCATCGCGCCGAAGACGGAGGATGTCTCGCGCAACATCTCGGGATGGAGCATCTCGCCCACGGGCAAGCGCGTTGTAGTCGAAGCTCGCGGCGATCTCTGGACGCTGCCTGCGGAGAACGGCACGCCTCGCGCACTCACGCAATCGAACGACACGGCGCAGCGCGAGCCGGCATGGAGCCCGGATGGAAAGTGGATCGCGTACTTCGACGACTCGAGCGGCGAGTACGAGTTGAGACTCATCGCCGCCGACGGCAGCGGTGAGCGCCGTCAGCTCACGAGTGATCAAGGTCCATTCAAGACGGGCAGCTTGTGGAGCCCCGATTCGAAGTGGATTGTCTACACCGACAAGACAGGCACGCTGCGCCTCGTGAACATCGAGACCTCCGAAGTGAAGCTTGTCGATCGCGAACCGCGCGCCGGCGCACCGACTCCGTCGTTCAGCGCCGACAGCGCATGGATCGCGTACTCGCGCTCCGACGATCACAACGAGAACGATTCGATCTGGGTCTTCGAAGTCGCGACGGGTGAGAAGCATCGCCTCACGACCGGACTCTTCAACGATTCGCTCCCCGTCTTCAGCCGCAACGGCGAGTGGATCTTCTTCCGCAGCAACCGCAACTTCCAGCCGCAATACGGCGAGTTCGACGACTCGTGGGTCTACCTCAACTCGGGCGCGCTGATGGCCATGCCGTTGCGCAACGATGTCAAGGATCCGTGGCTGCCGGAGAGCGACGAGGAGAAGCCCAAGGAGACGAAGAAGGCCGATGACAAATCGGACGACGCGGACAAGAAGGACGAGAAGCCCGCTGATGACGGTGACAAGAAGGAGCCACCGGCAAAGGACGACAAGGACGCGCCGCCCGCCGATGACAAAGATGACAAAGATGACAAGGATGCGCCGCCCGCCGATGACAAGGACGACAAGGACGACAAAGACGACAACGGCGACAAGCCCGCCGACAAGACCGATGACGATGCCGCCGCGAAGCCCGCAGGTGCGAAGCCCGCGCGCGGCGCCGCAAAGGACGCGCCCAAGGTCGTCAAGTTCGACTTCGACGGCATCGAGTCGCGCGTGATCGCGCTGCCCGTCCCCACCGGCCGCTTCGGCTCGATGGCGGTCAACGATCAGAACCAGTTGCTCTATGTGCGCTTCGGCGGCCAGATGCGCGGCCGGGGCGGCGATGGTGAGATCGATCCTGGCACCGGCATCAAGCTGCTCGATCTCACCGACAAGAAGCACGAAGAGAAGTCCGTCGGCTCCGGTGGTGGATTCGAGATGAGTGCCAACGGCAAGAAGCTGCTCGTACGCGGCGGAGGAGGCGGACGCGGCGGCGGCGGCGGCGCAAGCATCATGGATGCGAAAGCGGGCGCCAAGGCTCTGGCGGTCGTGACCTCACCGATGCTCACGCGCGTCGACCCGCGCATCGAGTGGCGCCAGATCGTTCAGGATGCCTATCGCATCATGCGCGACTACTTCTACGAAGAGGGTCTGCACCAGGTCGACTGGGCGCACGAGCGCGACCGCGCACTCAAGCTTGTCGAGTTCGCCAACAGCCGCGAAGACCTCAACTTCATCATCGCCGAGATGATCTCGGAGATGAACGTCGGTCATGCGTACTTGCAGGGTCCCGGCGATGTCGAGTCGACGCCATCGGGGCCGGGTGTCGGTCTGCTCGGCGCCGACTTCGAACTCGTGCAGAACGAAGATGGCACGCGCGCCTATCGACTCAAGCGCCTCGTGCGCGGCGCCCCCTGGGACACCGATGCGCGCAACCCGCTGCTCGCACCAGGACTCGATGTGAAGGAAGGTGAGTTCCTTCTCTCCGTGAACGGCCGTCGACTCGATCCCGATCTCAATCCATGGGCGTCCTTCACCGGTCTCGCCGGCAAGACGACCGTGCTGCGCATCGGACCGAATCCGAGCGACGACGAGAAGGCGCGCACCGTGATCGTGCGCCCCATCTCCAGCGAGACCAGCCTGCGCTTCCGCGACTGGATCGAGCGCAACCGCGCGTATGTCGATGCGCAGTCGGATGGTCAGATCGGCTACGTCTATGTGCCGAACACGGGCGTCGACGGACAGACCGAGCTCTACCGTCAGTTCCAGGGCAATCGCGCGAAGGCCGGACTCATCGTCGATGAGCGTTGGAACGGTGGTGGCCAGATCCCGAACCGCTTCATCGAATTGTTGAACCGTCCACGCACGAACTACTGGGCCGTGCGCGATCATCGCGACTGGGACCAGCCGCGCGGCGGCCACTTCGGTCCGAAGGCGATGCTGATCAACGGTCTCGCTGGCAGCGGTGGCGACATGTTCCCGTGGCTCTTCAAGCACCATCAGGTCGGGCCGCTCGTCGGCACGCGCACATGGGGCGGACTCGTCGGCATCAGCGGCAATCCGGTCTTCGTCGATGGCGGTCGGATCAGCGTGCCTCGCTTCGCGTTCTACAAACTCGATGGAACATGGGGCATCGAGGGACACGGCGTTGATCCGGACTATGAAGTGATCGACGATCCAGGCGTGATGCGCGGCGGACTCGAAGCGGGCGGCCGCGATCCGCAGCTGGAGAAGGCGATCGAGCTCGTGATGGAGGAATTGCGCCGCAATCCCCCGAAGGATCCGCCACGACCGGCCGGTCCCGACCGCCGCGGCATGGGACTTCCCCCGCAAGACCGCTAATCACCGAACAACCGACACCCGGGCATGACGACAGGATCGCGCGTACAGCGCGATCCTGTTTTTTGCGCCCCCATGGGATTGCGTTCCCTCCGCAGATTTCGATCTGTCGTTCGACGCATCCGCTCGGAGGCGCCTCATGGAGGTGCAGACGCGGCGGGTCGACTGACGAAAGGCACCGACGCGTTGTCGGCGCCACAGTTCGAATCAACCGGGTGGGGAATGGAGCTCGGTATGCGGAGCCTCAGTACGAAGTGCGGTGCAGCGTTCGTGTTCGGCGTGGCGGGCGTTGCCGGTGCACAGATCGCGGAGCCCGCGGTTCCCAAATTCAAATACTCGGTCGATGGCGGGGTGACGATGGTCGTCCCCCTGACCGCAGCGGTGCAGAACAACGGCATGATGAAGTACGTGGCGACGGTGTCGACGCCGGAGTCGCTCGAGATCTCCATCGTGTACGTCGTCGATGACCTGAACAACCCGACGGCGAGCGCGGCGGGTCAGTTCAAGTGCACCAACAACTCGGGCGTGACGCGCGGCGTCGATGCGAGCGTGGACTTCCCGCTCTGCCCGGCGGTGTCGGGTGGCACGCTCTACGGAGGAACGGTGACGATGCTCGTCGTGACGAATGCGGACGGTGGTGGTGTTACCTGCCTGCCCGGCTCCAATTGCGTGTGGCAGGCGACGGTTGGCGGCAGCGCCATCCATGGACTCTTCTGGTGTCCATTCCAGATCGTCACCACTGGCGCTGGAACGATGCAGAGCAACAGCGTCTTCGGCGCGCCAGTCCCCGGCCTCCCCGGACCCAACTCGGCGCCGTCGATCGGTTCGCGCAACCGATTCTCACTCAGCTCCGGCGATGCGGTCACCATCACTTCGAATCTGATCGTGAAGACACTGGGCTCCGGAAGCGGCTGCGCTGCCGATCTCAACGGTGACGGCACGATCGATGGACTGGACCTGGCGGAGTTGCTCGGTCACTGGGGCGGCGCGAACAGCTGCGGCATCGGCGATGTGAACGAGGACGGAGTCGTCGACGGACTCGACATGGCGCTGGTCCTTGGTGCGTGGGGCGACTGCGGGTCCTGACCGAGCGCTGATTGCAGGAACAACGGAATCGACGCTGGACTCGGGCCGATCAGGCCCGGGGCCAGCGTCGATGTCTGCATGGGCGTGCTACAAAGACGGGAACTTCCACCCTGCTCTCCACGGCTCAGCCCGGGATGGGTGTTCCGTCTGAATCGATAAATTAGGGATTTTTTCTGCATGACCCCTTGATCTCAGGGCCTATTTCTGCGGGAATCATCAGGTCCTCGGACTGGAACGGCGCTCCGTGACAGTGCCTTCCGGGACCGGTCGCGAGGTGGTGTCGGCAACTTCGCCGACATCGTGTCGCTCAGCACCGGGTGGGGAGGTGAATCGTGAAAGTGGGTTCAAAGGTATTGGCGCTTGGCGCGATCGTGCCAGGCATGCTGGTCTGTAGCGCCAGCGCGCAGTTTCCGACCGTTCCGCGCGCAGCGAAACTCTCATGGGCCATCGATGGTCGCGCCCCAATCGCGACGACTGTGACTGCGATCACGCTGCCGAATGGCAATCTCAGGTATCTCGCGACCGTGCACACCGACCAGGGCCCGACGCTCTTCGTCGACTACATCGTTGATCCTACGAACGACCCCAAGGCATCGATCAACGGGAAGTTCGAGTGTCACAACCTGACGCCATCGGAACACACCATCGATGCGAAGTTCGTGGTCCCCGTCTGTCCTGTGTTCGAGGGTGGAACGCTGCTCGGCGGATCGGTCGCACTGCTCGCAACGACAGACGCAGGCGGCGGCGGCATCTGGTGCATTCGCGGCACGCCGTCGGTCTGGGAGGCGATCATCTCCGAGCAGTCGGCGCACACACTCTTCTACTGCCCGTTCCAGATGACGACGACCGGTGCTGGCACGATGCAGAGCAACGCGGTCTTCGGCGCGCCGATTCCTGGACTGCCCGGTCCGACGGCCGCGGCGAACATCGGCTCGCGTAACCGATTCACCATCGGTGCAGGCGACAAGGTCAAATTCACATCGCTGATCGTCGTCCAGAGCCTCGGCGTTCCGAACGGCTGCAGCGCCGACATCACCGGCGATGGTGTCGTGGACGCGGCGGATCTCGCGATGCTGCTCGGCGCGTGGGGTTCGACGGCAGATCCCTGCTCGCTGGTCGATCTCGACCACGACGGCACGATCGACGCGAAGGATGTCGCGATCGTGCTCGGACAGTGGGGACCTTGCGCCGGTTGATTCGAAGTTCGGCGACTCACGCACTCAGGTGAGCGCCTTGTCTGGCTGGTGCGGCAGGTCGGTGACTTCAGCGCTCCTGAGTGCTCTCGGTCACCGCCTGCCGCGCCAACCGACCGCACACACCGACTGACCGGGGCCGACGACCGACACGATCGCTTGTATTCGTGTCGAGTAGGCTCGCTTGCCGCGCGGCGCAGTGCCGATATACTTCGTCCCTCGTTCGCGGGTGTAACTCAGTGGTAGAGTGCCACCTTGCCAAGGTGGATGTCGAGGGTTCAAGTCCCTTCACCCGCTTCGTCAAAGGCCCGGACCGCTTGGTCCGGGCCTTTTCGTGCGCCCATCTGCCGAGCACCGCGCGATCGGGAGTGGGTGTTATTCGCCCCCACGGGTGGCGTGCGTTCATGAACGCGTGATGATGCAGGCAGGAGCGCGCCGCGAGCGAAGCCGGGCAGACTCCATTCCACGGGAGGTCGATCAATGGGCACTCGAAGGGATCACGGCGGCGACTTCGGCGACGTTGTCTCTCCGACGCAGGGCCGTCGCACAGGGTCGTCGCGTCGACAGAGTCGGGCAACTGTCACCGCATTCTGCTGGTCAGGACTGGCACTCGGCTCGACGGCGATCCTCGTCTCCGCCCTGCTCGGCTGCGGCGCGGCTCAGGTGGTCGGCGGGGGTGGCGAGGGGAAAACCGGCGCACCGGCGCCGCCCGGCGGTGTCACTTCGCTCACCCGATCACCCCGCGCCGTGGCGTTCGATCGCAACAAGCCCGTTCGGGGCGGTTCGTCAGTCGTGGCCAAGAACCAGACCTCGATGCTGCTGCTCGGCAACGAGACGGGCTGGGTCAAAGTCGCCTCCAACACCTTCTGCCAGTCGCAGTGGGACGGAGAACTGGCGCTTGGAGAGGCGATTTACGGCGGCACCGCCGGTGGTGACGCAAACGGCGCGGTCGAGCTGCTCTCGGGTGAGCTCTACATCGAGTCACAGGCGATCCAGGAGTTGCGTTCGGACGCCAGCACCAACCCACTCGCGTACCCGATCGTCGTGACGAGAGGCGGTGTCGAAGCAGGCTCGATCGGCACAAGCTGGTTTGTGTGGGCCACCAATCCGACGACCACCTACTTCGTGCTGCTCGGTTCGACCGACGGCGCCGCGTCGGGCTCGGCTGCGGGTCCGCTCTATGTCGGCACCTGTACCGACTGCATGAGCACCTCGCCAACTGCGTGCTGCCAGAAGCTCGTGGCCACCGACACCTACATCAAGACTGTTTCGTCGACGAGTGGCAGCGCGACCACGATCTCCGCGCCGAAGCTGCTCTATCCGTCGCCGAACGACCCGAGTCATGCCGAGGCGGCCACACTCGCGACGAAGGTCGCCGCATCCAAGACCCGCGCGAAAGCATCGGGACTACGCCCGTGAGTGAAGGCGCGCCCCCGCTCTCTCGGGAGGCGCGGCGGATGTCGACGACGCCATGAGCGCCAAGAGCGACGAAACCCGTTCGCACTTCGGCGCAGCGGAGCACACCACCGCGCATCGGACGCAGGTCGTTCATCCGACGATCGACGGTTTCACACTCGTCATGACGCCGCCGCTGCCGCCGTTCCAGAGCGGCGCCTTCGGTCGCGTCTATCGCGCGCTCAATCCCGAAGGCATGTTGGTCGCGGTGAAGGTCCCGCACCCGGGGGGGCTCGATGCTGCAGCCATCGAACGCTGGCACGAAGAGTGCCGACTCTCGCTCACGCTGCCTCCTCACGAGAATGTCGTCACCTTCCTTGGCCGCGCGACAGCGCGTTGGCCCGATGGTCGGGAGTCGCTGGCCTTGGTGATGGAGTGGCTCGAAGGCGCGCGACCGCTCATCACCTACGCCGACGCCGTGGCGCTCGACAAGCCTGAGCGAGTGGCGCTCTTCACACGAGCGCTCGAAGGCGCCTCGTGGATGCACGAGCATGGAACCCCCCACTGCGATCTCAAGTCGACGAACCTGCTCGTCATCGAACGCGGCCGACGCGCCGTGGTGAAGATCACCGACTTCGGCGGCACACGCGGTGGTGGCGGCAGCGATCCCAGACCGCCCGTCTACTCGCCGCATCGTGCGGCGCCGGAAGTGCTCACGCGCGATCCCGCCGCGATCGACGCGCGAGCCGATGTCTTCTCACTCGGCAAGGAGCTCGCCGAGTTGATCGGCGGCGCCGACGCCACTCGCGCGACTGACGATGATCATGAGAACTGGCGGCCCAGGCCGCTTCGCCATCAGCTTGGGTTGAACGATCGCATGCTGGACGCAGTCATTGCGCGCGCCACGCAGATCGAGCCAACCTACCGATACGCCGACGCTGGCGAGATGCTCGATGCACTCCGCGCCTACCGCCCTTCCCGCGCGGAGCGATGGACCGCGGGCCTTGAGCGTTGGTTCTGGCCCGCCGGAACGCACCGGAGAGTTGGGCGCGTGATCCGGGCCGCTGTGCTGGCCTTGGTCGTCTTCGCTGTCGGAGCACTGCTGCTTCTGAACACGATGCTCGCCACCGGCATTGGACCTGAGCTCAAGATTGCAACCTCGGCGCCTGTCGCGCTCGATCGCGTGTCGATTCTCCGCGCCTTGGACGATGAGGAGTTCCTTCGGATCGCCGAGCGCGGTGACATCGATGGCGTCTCGCGCGAATCGCCTGCGTCGCGTCGACATGTCTGGGCGCAGGTGATCGACCGATTGGTGGAGTACGGTGCCGCTGCGATCGCCCTGGATGTGGCGTTTCCGGAGAACCCGGATCCGCTGCTGAACGAGGTGATCGGCGATGCCGTGGCGCGGGCGCGCGAGAAGGGCATCATCGTTGTCATCGCGGTAACCGACTATCAACCGGGGAGCGCGGATGGACATGCCGGCGACCTGAGAACGGCCTCCGAGATCGTGCGTGCGGGGGCTCGGTGGGGATGCTTCCGCATCGAACCGGTGTTGGGTCTTGGCCGTTGCCTGCTCATCCCGATGTCGCCGTCGAGCGAAGTGCGCGCGCCGTTCGCGGTGACCGCCGTCTCTGCCGTGCTTGGCGATCCGCCTCCAGCACGACCCGCGCTCGATCGAAGTGCAGGCGCCCTGCTCTTCCCCGGTGAAGGTGTGCTCGGGCGACGGATCGGGCTCGTGGCCGTGCGACCGCGCGGACAGATCCAAGCGGACGCGCTGCCTGGCACCAGTGAAGAGGACACCATCGGCATCTATCCGATCAGTGTTCCTGCAGACGCGGTCATCGCTCCGGTCGATCGTCCGATCGAACACCTGTGGGCGAGTGATGAAGCAACGATCGCGGGCGTTCGAGAGATCATCCGCGGGCGAGTGGTCTTTCTCGCGGCCTATTCGGCGCGGGACACCTTCACGACGAGCGATGGACGCGAACGCCCCGGCGTTTGGTTTCACACCGCTGCGGCGGAGTCCATGCTCGCAGGCATCGATGCGCCAGCCATTCGATGGCGTCCAGTGGTGCCGCTGCTCATCAGCGTGCCGCTCGCCGCGCTACTCAGCGCTGGAGTGCTGGCGCTCGTCGCGCGCCGGATTGGACTGATGTTGCCGAGGTCGTCAGCGAGCAGCGAGGCGCCGCGCGTGCCCGCAGAAGTCGCCGCGCGGAGGTGGCGTTCGCTGGTCCTGGGCGTCGCGCTCGTGGCGATCGCCGCCGCGCTCGCGTGGATCTCGGCGCCACGTGTGGTCCACTTCGTGCTGCCGTACGAAGCAGGCATGAGCATCGTCGGCGTCGCATCGGGTGCGCTGCTCGGAGCGGTGCTGGTGGTCGTGCTCGCGTGGATCGGCGTGGTGCGCCGCGCATGGCGACGCACACCGACGCCCGCGCCCATCATTCAGAGCCGCGTGCAACTCGCCTCCACCGCGCCTCTCCTGCGATGATGCCGTGACGATGCTTGCTCCGGTCATGAAGGCGTTGCACGGTCCCGTCTATCGCCGACGGCTCGAGGTGCTCTCCGAGATGATTGCCGAGCGCCTGCGCGAGAACGACCGCGTGCTCGATGTCGGCTGCGGCGGCGGCGCACTCGGCGCCGCCATCCTTGCACATGCGAAGTGTCCGCGCGGCGTGACGGTGACGGGACTCGAACGCGCCGTGCGCGGTGGCGAGGCGATTCCGGTCGTGGCTTACGACGGTGTGCGAATGCCGTTCGAGGACAAAGGCTTCGATGTCGTGATCGTCGCGGATGTGCTGCATCACGAAGAGCATCCAGAGCGGCTGCTCGCCGAAGTGCGCCGCGTCTGCCGTGGTCATCTCTTCTTCAAGGACCATCAGATCTGCGGCGTGCTCGGCTATCAGCGCATCTGCTTCATCGATTGGGCGGCCAACGCGCCGTACGGCGTGCCGTGCCTCTATCGATATCACCGGCCGCGAGAATGGGCGGAACGATGGCGCGGTGCCGGATTCACGCCGGTCGAGGAGTGGCGCACGATCGATCTCTATCCCGCTGGATTCAACATCGCGTTCGGGCGCCGACTTCAGTACGCCGCGTGGCTCCGCGCTGATTGATCGCGATTGTGTGACCACGCGACCGCGCGATCGCGTTGCTGCCCGCCGGAGCCTCACGTCCGCGCGGATCGGCGCCGCGTGCCGTGACGACGACACGGACCGACCAAAGAAAGCGCCCCCTGACCATCGACGGCCAGAGGGCGCTCATTGACTGCGTGTGCGCTCTGAAGTGCGAGTGCTAGAAGGTGGGGCACGGCCCCCAGTGACCGAGCACGATCGCAAGATCGGCGCCGTCCACGGTGCCATCACCGTTCAAGTCGCCGGTTGGACCGCCTGTGTTCCAGAACCCAAGCACGATCGCGATGTCGGCGCCGTTCACGACCCCGTCCGGCAGGGCGTCGCCGATGCAGCGATTCGGTTGACTGTCGCCGCACTGGCCCAACGCGGCTTGCACGATCAGCAAGTCGGCGTTGCTCACGATGCCGTTTCGATTCACATCGCTCGACGGCACCACCGGTGCGAACTCTCCGCCCTGCCCCAGCGTTGACAGAACGAAGTTGAGGTCGGCGGCGTCGACGCAGTTGTTGCCGTCTGCATCGCCGTTGATCATGACCGGCGCATTCACCGTGAACCCATCGATGTTGGGCACAACGAATTGTCGAGCGAGATGGGTCGGCGCCTTGATCCAGGTCTCGATCTGCGGCGCATTGCCGAGCTCGAACCCGTCAAGCAACACCTCGCCGAACTCATTGACCCGATCGAGTCCATGGATCAGCGCATCGTCGGTCTGACCTGCTTGCCGAGCCAGCACATGGACTTGGCCGGACTCCGGACCCCATGACGGCAGATCCGCAAGATCCAACTGCACCCGCACATGCGGAAGCGTCGCCTTCGCGAAGAATTCACTCATCGGACGGAAGCGCGCAATCTGACCCCAGAGGAACGTGTCCTGCTCGACTGGCGACGGCAGACCGGTCAGCACCATCTGGCCCGAGACATCCATGCCCTGTCCCATCGCCTGCAGGTACTGCACGGCATTGGCATAGCGCGGATTGCCGCCGGTGGTGATCATGAGCGAGTTGCCGAGCTGCTGCAGACGCTGCGCCGTGTCGAAGTACGGATTCGGATTCACCGGCAGGCCGGTGGCGAGACCGTTTCCGATCGCGTGCATGTTTCCGCGAATCGCCTGCACCTGATTGTGCATGATCGCAAACTGCGGATGCACGCCCTGCAATGTGAGCTCCTGAAGTTCCGCCTGGAGGGGGGCGAGCGCCTCCGCTGCCAAGTGATATCGCGGCGCCATCGCCTGCGCCATGTTGTTGAAGCCGAGAATCGGCGGCAGCGCCGGGTTCTCCGTTGGGATCGCAAGCAGCGCAAAGACATTGAAGAACGCTGACGCGAAGTCAGCGCTCTGCGCCGAGGACTCGCCCTGATCATCCGACTCCCACACTTCGAGCCCGTTGCCGAAGAGGCCCTCCTGGCTCGGTGCGAAGAATCCCGGTGGATTGGGCAATGGGCCGCCTGGCGGGAGCTGGAGCTCCCATGGTGGAGGCCGAATCGTGGTCACCTGAAGCAGCCACACCCATTCGGTGTTGATGAAGAATTGTCGCCAACCGCGCAGGACGATGCAGTTTCCGAACCCCGGGCCGAGCAACTCGAAGAAGCGCGCCAGCGGAGTCGGGAATCGGCAGAAGAGCCAACGATCGAAGCACCTGAGCTCGCCGGGCGGGAAGCAGCACCAACGCTGCCAGCACTGACCGGGAGGCTTGGCCCAAGGACCATAGATCGGGTTGCCGCGATAGCGGATCTGCCGCTTGATCGCGATCCACGGTTTCACGGGCGGATTGAATCCGCCGCCGATGAAGATCGCTCGCATGGAGACGCGCGAGGGAGCGATGTTGCCGATGTTCTGTCCGTTGATGTCGGTCCAGAATCCGCCAGCGAAACTGACGGGACCGAATGGAGTGGCCAGCAGGAAGAGCACACGCTGCCCCGCCGGCACGCAGGCGACGCCCCAATCGATGATGACCGTGTTGGTCACCTGACCGTTCGAAGGCACGGCCGGCGTTGGACATCCGGGCGCCATGACGAAGCCAGGTGGCACGACGACCGTTCCGCCAGTGCCAGTGAAGGTCAAGTGCAGGTCCGCGGCCGCCTGACCGGAGTTGTTGTCGACTTCGACCACCGTCCAGTAGAGCGGGCCGACATCGGCTCGGATCACCACATGCGTATCCGGGAAGCCGATGCCAGCCAAGTCGACGAAGTTGGGCAGACCGCAGAACGGCGCGCGCAGGTAGCTCGGTCCGGACTGGCCCGCATCATTGGCGCCGATGAAGAAGGCGCCACCATCGCCGCCCTCACCCGGGTTTCGACTCGGCGCAACGACCTCGACGATCATGGTGGATCCAGCGGGCACGACGACCGGCATTCCGGCAGCCGCAAAGTCCGCCTTGATGATCGCCGCAATTGTGTTGTCCGGGATCGTGACTGGAAGCGACCCGAGCAGAACCAGCGAGCCGTAAGGACCGGTGGGGTTGCCCGTGAGAATGTTGACCGTGACGGTGAAGTCTCCACCGATGCTGAAGTCGACACCGAAGTCGACGCAGTTGACGATCGTCGGACCCGTTGGCGAGATGGCGAACGCACGGCTCCATGCGTTGAAGCGCGTGCTCCCCGCCGTAAAACATGCCACGCCTTCACCCGGAGCGAAGCTGGAGTTCTGACTCAGCGTTGCCGACCCGCACGCGCCGACGACTTCGCCAGCAATCTCACCTGCCGGAGGTGAGCCTGAGTAGCCGATCCTGGAATCGGAGTCGTCTCCCTTGCTCTGTTCGGCCGATGCGGCTGAACTGAGCGCGAGTAGCGCGACAACAGAGAGTGACCGGCCAATCACGCGAAGGCGCGAAGGCGTCGACGAAAGAACCTTGAACATGTGACCCTCCTCACAAAGCGGAAGCGGAAGAGATCCTGCGCGCCCCGGTGAAGATCGAAGCATAACGCGCGCCCCCCCCATTCCCAATCGTGAAAGATCGCACGGACCTAGCTTGAACTGGCAATCGATTCCATGTTGCGACGCACACCCGAAATGTTCATTGCCATCCAAGCGCCGCCTATGAAGGTGTCGCGCGACTGTTGAGGCACACCAGAGACAACCGCCTTGGAATGAAGCCAAGGCTCGTATTCCGCGAGAATTGCGTGATCGGTCGCGCCGGACGCGATTGCCGCGCGCAACCACGCATCTTCTTCGAGCAAACGCGAGCGCACTGCATCGACATGACGCGGCGGATCATCGACGACACCGCCGTGCGTGAGCACTAGGCGGTCCGGTGCCAGCGTGGAGATGCGATCGAGCGATCGAAGCCACGCGCTTAGGTCGTACTCGGGCGGCGGCGTCGGGATCCCAATGAAGTGGCTGCCGGGTACGAAGGTCGCCGCCACATCGCCGGTGAAGAGCACACCACCACGCGAGGGCGTCGACTGACTCGCACGCGCGAGCCACGCGTGATGATGTCGCGCATGTCCCGGTGTCTCGATCGCCTCGAATGTGAGCGAACCGAGGTCGATGCGCGCTCCGTCGGGTTCGGCGCTGACGTTCGCTTCCGGCGCTGGGCGCGGATCCCCGTAGCAGCGCTCATACGCCTCGCCGTGCACGCGCCGTGAGCTGGCGATCAACTTCGATGGATCGACGAGATGGCGCGCACCAAAGGGATGCACATGGACCTTGGTCCCGCGAATCGCGAAGGCGCCGGCGGCACCCGCATGATCGAGATGAATGTGCGTCAGAAAGAGGTGCGCGATTGACGCGGGGTCGACGCCGCGCTCGCGCAGTCCACGCTCGAGCGTCGGCAGACACGCCTGCGGTCCGCACTCGACGAGCACAGGACCCGCCGTGGTTCGGAGCAGAAACGCGTTTGCGGCCCCTGCGAGATCGAGATAACCAACATCGATCGCGTCAGCCGCATCGGCGGCACCAGCCGCATGTGCCGCATGAGCCGCATCAATCGCGCGAGCCGCATCACCCGCATCGGCCGCATCACCCGCATCGGCCGCATCACCCACATCGGCCGCATCACCCACATCGGCCGCATCAGTGAGCGGCAACTCCGGCGCGGGATCTTGGCGAGAATGATCGGTCATGCGAGAGTCATGCACGCGAATCGACGCACGCGCGACCGGCGTTGTACACGCTGCGCGCAGTTCCGGAAACCGAGGCTCAACTGGGTCGCTCGTTCCGCCGACGAGAGCCTGAAAGGACGCCCATGCTCCCCGACACTCCGCTCATCATGCTTCCGGGAATCTGCTGCGATGGCTGGTTCTTTCGTCATCAGGCGCACGCCTTCTCCAAGTGCGGCGACGGTTCGCCTCGGCATGTGATCGTTCCCGATTGGGCCGCTCATGTCGATCCGCGCGACGGGACGGGGGCATTGCAGCGCCTTGCGGGACGACTGAGCACTGCATGGCACGAAGCTCGCCTTGACGGCGCGGTCGTCGTTGGTCACAGCATGGGCGGGACCATCGCCGCGCTCGCCTGCGGCACCGGGCGATTCCAGCCGAGCGCGCTGCTGCTGCTCGACTCGTCGACTCCTGTTCCACCCGATCGGCGGCCCTTTCTGCGCGAAATGGGTCAGCGCATCCAAGCCTGCGCGAACAGCGATGCCGCCGCTCGCCGCACGCGCATGGGTGAAGTGCTGCGCGAATATGTCTTCCAGCACCTTGCATCGCCGGCTGATGATCGCGGTGCACTCGAAGAAATCGTCGAGCGCATGTCGGCGGCGGATCCCGAGCGCAACGGCGTGCTGCTTCAGGCGGCCTCGGTCATCGATGTCACGAGTTCGCTCAAGCGTGTTCCGGGCCGAGTCGTCGCGCTCGCGGGTGATCCGTCACGGATCCCGATCGACCTCTTTCTTGCGGCGCGTCCCGATGCGGACATCGCGCAGCTCCCGAGGGTTGGTCACTTCCTCCAGGTACTGGCACCGGAGCCGGTGAACACTGCGATCGCGTGCGTTCTTCGCGGCGAACCGCTGCGCGGCGCTGGCATGGAGTCATTGACGCCGGCTCGAGCGCACGCGTGATGCTTGATGCGTGGCTCACTTGATCAGGTCGCCGAGGCCCTTCTTGAGCGCATCGCCGGCTGACTTGCTCGCTTCGTCGAGCTTCTCGCCGAGTCCCTTGGTCACATCCTTGTTGAGCGCACCCGTGAGCGAACCGAGATCGACGCCGAGCTTGCCCGCGAGTTGATCGAGATTGCCGATGTCCTTGAGGCCGGAGCCGGTGTCGATGGCGAGATTGAAGTTCGGTAGGCCCCCTCCGACGCCCGCAAGTCCTCCGAGCATGCCGTCGATCAACTGCTTCGGCAGTTGCGAGCCGCCCGCCTCGAGTGCGGCCTGCATGACCGCATTGATGACGATCGCGGTGAGCTGATCCATGCCGATCGGGTCCTTGCCTCCGCTTCCGAGCGACTCGAGTCGCACCTGCTTCACATTGAGATCAACGGTCGGCGAGATGATCGGAAGCCCGCTCGCCTTGGCGGTGATCGCGATGTTCTCGATGACCAGCTCATCGATCACGAAGCGGCGCCCTGATGACGAGCCGGTGCCGCCACCGGAGCCGCCGCCACCGAACGCTTTCTTCATGTTCGAGAGCAGAACGCTGGCGTTGCTCGTGTCGCCCTTCTGTTCGAGCACAACATGGATGTCGCTCAGTCGAATCGAGGGGACACGAATGACATCGCTCATGAGACTGCGTGCGTCCACGCCGAGAGCGCCTTCGCCAAGTGTGAGGAAGGTCGGATCCGCGAATCCTGCGGGGTTCGCCACCGAGAGTCCGTTCATCGACGCACTCGATGAGACGAGTCCGATGTGCATGTCATCGAGCGTCGTGCGCGTTCCGACGACATGCGTGCCCGCCGCCTCGACGGCGCGCTTGGCGATCGAATCGAGCGAGTAGATCAATGCACCGATCGCGATGGCCACGAGCAGGAGCAACGCCACCGCGAGCTTCACGAGTCGTCGAATCATGTTGGACCCCTTTCGAGGCCGGCAGTGTAACGCTCTCCTGCGCAGACCTCGCGAATGGCGACGCCGATGCCGGCGCGCACACCGTCGTGGAGGAACGCGCGTGCCTCGTTCAACTGCGCGCGAGCCGCGAACACCAGCACGCTGCCGCCGAATCCACCGCCGGTCATGCGCGCACCGAACGTGCCGTGTGCATCGCCTTGATCGCGGACGAAGTCGACGATGCGATCGCACTCGGGCACGCTGACTTCGAAGTCGTGGCGCAGTGAAGCGTGGCTCTCGAACGCAAGGGCGCCGAGCTCCGCCAGATGGCCCGCTCGCAATGCGGCGGCCGCGCGATGCACGCGCGCACTCTCACTGGCGACATGGCGCGCTCGCGGCGCGAAGCGCGGATCGTGCGCCGACGCTGCGAGTTCGGCTCGCCGCGCCGCATAGCCACCATCACCGAGTGCGTGACGAACACCCGAGTCGACGAGCAGCAGCGCCAGTTCCGTCGGCAGCGGCACGGGCTCGATGGTGCGTCGTCCGCAATCGATCAAGAGCGCCGAGTTCGGTTCCGCAGCGAGCGCCACGGTCATGTCCATGATGCCGCACGGCGTGCCGGCAAAGCGCGCTTCCGCGTCGCGCAGCAAGTCGATCAACGGCCACTGCTCGACGGCGCGATCCACGAGCCGCAGCACCGCCGTCGTCATGGCCGTCGACAGCGCGGCGCTCGAGCTGAGGCCGGCACCGATCGGCACGCTGCTCGCGATGACGGCGCGCAGGTTCGGCAGTGCCAGCGGTGCGCCGCCGATTGCTCGCTCGCTCAGCAGTCGCAGCGGACCCACTGCGAGATTGAGCCATGAGTCGGCTGCATCGTGTGCGCGCGACTCGAAGTCGGCGATGGCGCCGGTCGTCAGGCACGCGCCGAACTCGAGCGATTCGATTTCGCACACTGCGCCGTCACTCGGACGGAGTGCGACGGCTGTTCGCGCATCGATCGCCATCGGCAGCACCGGGCCGCCGGCATAGTCCGTGTGATCGCCCATGAGGTTGACACGACCCGGCGCAGATGCGACGACCACCGGGCGTTCGCGAAATCGCGCTTCGAATGACTCCATCGCTCGCGTTTCGACTTCGTGGCGCGCCGCGCCGCGATCGCGCACCGGACGCTCGGTCACAGCGCGTCCGACGGGGCCGCTGCGGGTGTTTCGCCTGGCGCTTCCGTTGGCGCTTGCGTCGGTGCCGGCGCAGGCGCGGGTGTGGGCGGGAATCCGCCCAGCGCGTTCGATCGCCAGAAGCGCGCGTGCACGCGATACCACTCGCCGCTCTGCTCGACCGCCAACTCTCCGGTGCCGGATGGCGCCACGCCATCGCCCACAAGCGACTGGCGCAGGAGCGTCACATCCTGTCGCAGATAGGCGCGATCCCACTGCACGATGTCGGCCCCGACGCGCTCGGCCGCGCGAATGATCTCGGTGTTGCCCGGCACCACACTGGTCACGAAGTCGCTCGTGCCGAGCAGCGTGGCGTTGGTCGGTGCCGCGACCGACACATGCGCCGTGTTCACCGGAGGGCAGCGGACACCGGAGTAGTTCACGAGAACGGGATTGGAGCAGCCGCCGAACAGCGCGACCATTGCAACAGCGAGCGTGCCAAGCATGGCGGATCGCGCGCAGCGTCGCAATGAGTTGCGTTGCACGCGCGCGAGTGTAGCGGCGGCGCGGAACGCCCGGTTGCCGTGCGCCACTGCGGCGGCGACGATGGATGCATGACCGCCACGACCGAGGTGCTGATCGTGGGTGCAGGGCCGACTGGTCTCATGCTGGCGCTGCAATTGGCGCGGCGCGGTGTGACCGTTCGCATCGTCGATCGCAATCACGGGCCCGCGCACGAATCGCGTGCGGTCGTCGTGCAGGCGCGGACGCTCGAGTACTACCACCAGCTCGGGTTCGCCGGGCAAGCGGTGCGCGAAGGACGCTGTCTGGCGCGCGTGGCCGTGCTGCGCGGCGGACGCGTGCGCGCGGAGATCCCCATCGGTCGCGTCGGCGCCGGGCAGACGCGCTTTCCGTTCGCACTCGCGTTCGGCCAGGATCAGAACGAGGCGTTGCTCATCACGCAACTCGCGATGCTCGGGGTCACTGTCGAGCGCTCGGTCGAGGCCACACAGATCGAAGATCGTGGCGCCTCACTGCGCGTGCGCCTCGAACGACGAGCCACTCTCTCCGGAGGCGACGCAAGCGGGTCGGCTCGTTCCGTGACTGATCCCTCCAGCGGCGCGGCGAACGCGGTGCTGAGCGAAACGCTGGCGGTTCCCTGGCTCTGCGGTTGCGACGGCGCGTCGAGCACAGTGCGACACGCGATGGGACTCTCCTTCGAAGGCGGGACCTACGAAGATCGCTTCTATCTCGTCGACTGTCGCGTCGATGGACCCATCGCCGATGACGGCGTGATCGTCGCGCCCGAGCGGCGCGGACTCGTCGCCTTCTTCGCGATGGGCGGCGAGCGACGCTTTCGCATCATCGGGCGACTGCCTCCCGAACTCGAGCACGCGGAACGCATCGAATTCGAGACGATCGCGCCGCTCGTGATCGAGAAGAGTGGACTGCCGCTCACACTCTCGGCGCCACGCTGGGCGAACACCTACAAGCTCCATCATCGGTGCGCGGAGCAACTGCGCGCAGGACGCGAGGGCCGAGTCCTCATCGTGGGCGACGCGGCCCATGTGCACAGTCCTGTCGGTGGCCAAGGCATGAACACCGGACTCCAGGACGCCACGAATCTCGCGTGGAAACTCGCGCTCGTGCTGCGCGGTGGCGCCTCGCCCCCACTGCTCGACAGCTACGGCGATGAGCGACTGCCGGTGGCGCGTCAACTGCTGCGCACGACCGATCGCCTCTTCGTGCTTGCGACGAGTCAGAGTGTGATTCAGAGCGCGCTGCGTGCGCTCGTCGTCTCGGTCGTGTTGCCAGCGCTCGTTCGCCTCCCGTTGCTGCGCCGCTTCGCATTCCGGTTGGTGAGCCAGATCGGCATCTCCTACAACCAGCGTTCGCTTGCCAATCGTGCACTTGCCGCGGGATCACTGCGCGCGCCGGTCGCTCCCGGCGAGAGACTGCCATTCGCGGAGTTTGCCGGTGTCGACGGAGCCCCGCGCGATCTCATCGAGCTCTGCCGCGCGCCGTGGTTCACGGCGATCGTTGCCGGCGCCGCGTCGACGGCGTCGTTCGAGACGGCGCTCGCTTCGCATCCGGCTCTCGCGCCGTTCGTGGCGCTGCGTTCGCTGGCGCCGACGGAGGGCAATCGCGCCGCACTCACGGCGCTCGGTGCCGCACCACCCGCGCCGCCGCGCATCGTGATCGTGCGTCCGGACCTTCATCTCTTCGGTGTTTGGCCGCTCGATCGCGCGCGCGATGCATGCGAGGCGATTGCGGCTGCTGTGCAGATCACCGACTGAGCCCCGGTCGCGTACGCTTCCACCGCCTCGTGACGGGCGGCCGATGGGCAGCATTCGATTCAAGCTTGCGCTGTCGTTCCTCACCGTGGGTGTGCTCTCTGTAGGCATCACGGCGTGGCTGGCCACCTCCGCCGCCGCCGCGTCGCTGAATCAATCACAGGTGCGGGAGCTCGTTCAGTCGGTGCTGCTCTGGAGCGTGCTGGTGATCAGCGCCGTGCTGCTCCTGAGTCTGCTGCTCAGTGCCGGATTCACGCGCCCGCTTCGGCGCCTCACGGGCGCCGCGCGTTCCATCGGCGAAGGGCGCCTCGATGTGCGCGTGAGCGACGACCGCGCCGACGAGATCGGCGCACTCGCGCGGGCATTCAACGACATGGCGGCGCGCATCGAGTCGGCACACTGGGGCATGGAGGAGGCGAACCGCCGCCTGCACGAGACGAATCAACTGTTGCGACGCGAAACGGGCGACCAGCGCGAGCGGATCGAAACGCTCTCCCGCATCGCAGAAGAGTTCTCTCGCATTCAGGACCGCGACATCCTGCTCACACGCGTGCTCACGGAGGCGCGCCGCTTGACGACCGCCGATGCTGGCAGCGTCTATCTGCGCGAAGGCAACGAGCTCGTGCTCTATTTTCCGCAGAACGACACGCTCTTGCGGCGCACGCAACCGCGCGACCAGGAAGTGCGTCGCCTCTTCTATACGCATCAACGATTGCCGCTGTCGACCCAGTCGATCGCAGGCACCGTCGCATCGACCGGTCGCGCACTCAACATTCCCGATGTGCGGAAGATCGACCCGAGCGCGCCGTATCACTTCGATCCGCGCTTCGACGAGCAGGCGGGATATCGCACGCGCGCCATGCTCACCGTGCCGCTCGTGACGGAGTCGGCGGGCACCGTCGGTGTGCTTCAACTCATCAATCCATCGGAGTCAGAAGGCGGCCCAGCGATCTTCACCGATGCGGACGAGCGGTTGATGGCGAACTTCGCGGGACTTGCGGGCATCGCCATCGAGCGAGCGCAGCTCACGCGCTCGATCATCATGCGGATGATCCGCATCGCCGAGGCGCGCGATCCGACCGAGACCGGCCCGCATGTCAACCGCGTCGCCGATGTGTCGATGCATCTCTTCGACACCTGGGCGCGTCGTCACGGACTCGAAGTGGCCGAAGCCGGCCGACGCCGCGATCGATTGCGCATGGCGGCGATGCTCCACGATGTCGGCAAGGTGGCGGTGCCCGACTCGGTGCTGCGCAAGATCGGTCCGCTCACGGACGACGAGCGCCACCAGATGCAGCAGCATGTGCTGGTCGGCGCCGGACTCTTCGCGGGCTGGCAGACGCCGCTCGACATTGCCGCGCGCGATGTCGCACTCTTCCATCACGCTCGATGGGATGGTCTCGGCTATCCCGATGCGGAGCAATTGCGCTCGCTCGGTCCGGTGCTTGGCGATGACATTGCAACTCTGGGCACGCCGGGAGGCGATCGCATCCCGCTCTTTGCTCGCATCGTGGCGGTGGCGGATGTCTTCGACGCGCTCGCGTCGCGGCGTTCATACAAGGATGCGTGGCTGCCCGAGCGCATCCTCGGCGCCGTTCGCGCCGAGAGCGGCAAGGCCTTTGATCCCGAGATCGTCGCGATCTTCGAACAGGAGTTCGATGAACTGCTGGCGCTGCGCGCCCGCTATCGCGGCGACGAGTAGCGCCGACGCTGCGCGCGGTCCGTTTCGCGCTTCATCGCGGTGACGAATGGCGCCGACGCTTGCCGCTGGGCCGCTTCTTTCCGCGCCCGCGCGAACGCGCGGCCGCGTGAAGTTCGGCGTGCACCTCGCGCTCGGCCTCAACCCAGTTGCCGAACTCGTCGCCGCCGCGCTGCTCCCACTTCAGGAACGCGCGCAAAGCAATGAGCTCCCCCGCCGCGGCCGGATCGAGCTGCGCAGACTTTGAAGCGTTGACCGCCACGCTATCGCCCCGAACAGCACGAGTCGTGCGCCCCCGCGCCGATCGCTTGCGTGGCTTCGGTGCCGGGGCGGGAGCAAGAGCGGGAACGCGCTTCGCCGACTTCTTCTGCTTCTTCTTCTTCTTGGCCACGGTTGCCTCCAGGAGCGCTCATCGTACCCGCGCGGCACATTCTCACTCCTCCACCACGCGCCGCTTCGCGCGAGCGGGCGTCTCGATAGGCTCCGACCGATGCGGACGATCCCTGTCACGCACGGCATGCCGTGCTGGTTCGAACTCACCACGCGCGATGCCAAGCGCGGCGCCGAGTTCCTCGCAGCGCTCGCGGATCTCTCCGTGCAGTCGATGGCGATGGGTGAGTTCGACTATCGCGTGCTGAACGCGGGTGAACATGCGGTCGCTGGCGTCTTGCCGATGGTCGGTGCGAAGTTGGCGAAGGACCTGCCCAACCACTGGGTCATCTACTTTGCCGTCGACGATGTCGATGCGTGCGTCGAGTTGGTCAAGCAGCATGGCGGCGCGGCACCGAATCCACCGATGGACACTCCCATGGGGCGCCTGGCCATCGTCAACGATCCATCCGGCGCGGTGTTCATGCTCTTTCGCAGCGAAGAGGGCAAGACCGACGGGACCAACCCGATCGGCGACGGTGCGTTCGTCTGGTGCGAACTGGGCGTGCCGGATCCATCGAGCGTCGCCAAGTTCTATGCGTCAGTCTTCGGTTGGCGCTCGACGGAGCACAGCGCTGACGGATTCACCTATCGCGAGATGCGCACAAAGAGCGGAACACCGATCGCGTCGATCTTCCGCGCGTGCGCTGACGGCGCCTCGGAGCAGGAGCGCGCGGCGAGTGCGGCATCAAGCGCGCCCTCGTCGCGACCGGCATGGCGGCCGTATCTTCAAGTGGCCGATGTGGCGAAGACATGTGAACGCGCCGGCAAACTTGGCGCAGAAGTGGAATGGCAGCCGATGGATGTTCCACGCTTTGGACGCTTCGCGGGCGTGATCGATCCCTCCGGCACGCCGCTCACTCTTCTTCAACCTATGACTGGATGGGGACCATGAATGATCATTCACCGCTCGGAACCACTGGCGTGACCGTCGACGACGAGTCGCGTCGCCGCGCGGCCGGCCTCGTCTGCATCGGCTTCGAAGGCGAGACGCTCGATGCGCACACCGCCGAGTTGCTGCACGATGGCGTGGCGGGTGTTGTGCTCTTCGCGCGGAACTACTCCGAAGTCGATCAGATCGAGATGCTCTGCGCCGACATTCTGGATGCCGCCGATCGCAACCTGATCATCGCCGTCGATCACGAAGGCGGGCGCGTGCAGCGCTTTCACGGTCAGGGCTTCACCGACCTGCCGACGGCACGATCGATCGGTGCGCTCGCGGGCGACGGCAAGGCGGCTGCCATCGCCAAGGCATCGAGCGCCGCGTTCGATCACGCCGTGACGGCGGCCAAGGAACTGCGCACGGTCGGCGTGAACCTCAACTTCGCGCCCGTGCTCGATGTCGACAGCAATCCCGACAACCCGGTGATCGGCGATCGCAGCTTCGGCTCGAATCCTGCGGTCGTTTCGGCGCTCGGCACCGCGTTCGTCCGCGGGCTCCAGAAGGGCGGCGTCGCCGCGTGCGGCAAGCACTTCCCAGGTCACGGCGATACCAATCAAGACAGTCATCACGCGCTGCCGCGCTTGACGCACGACCGCGCGCGGCTGGATGCCGTGGAGTTGCCGCCTTTCCGCGCGGCGATCGAAGCGGGCGTCGCGGCGATCATGACGGCGCATGTCGTCTTCGAGGCGATTGACTCAGAGCTGCCCGCCACCTTGAGCCGCGCCGTCATCGGCGGCTTGCTGCGCGGCGAGCTCGGATTCAAGGGCGTGGTCATCAGCGACGACCTCGACATGAAGGCGATCAGCGAGCACTTCGAAGTCGGCGATGCCGCCGTGCGCGCCATCGGCGCCGGCGTCGATCTCGTCCTTTGCTGCCGCGATCCGGCGAATCGCGATCGCACGCTCGACGCGCTCGCGGAGGCGATCGCCGACGGGCGCCTCTCGTCCGAGCGCATCGATCAGTCGCTCGCGCGCATCGAATCGCTCGCCCGCACTTTCAGTTAATGTGAGTGCCACTCGCTCTTGCCCACTCCCGCTCGAAGGATCACGCTATGACGACGCGACTGCTCACACTTGTGCTTGCGACCCTCACCATCGTTGCCGGCGGCTGCGGCGGCACCGCCATGTCGACGCGCATCATGAAGAGCACGGCGATCCTCGAGGAGTTCCAGACGAGCGCGAAGCCGATTCCAGCGGCCACGCTTGAGAAGGCAGCGGGCGTTGCGATCCTCACCGAGATCACCGCAGGCATCGGCATCGGCGGCTCAGGCGGCGAAGGCATTCTCATTCGTCGCTTGAACAACGGTTGGTCGCAGCCGGTCGCCGTGAGCATTGGCTCAGGCACGCTCGGCGTTCAGCTCGGTGCCAAGGGCGGCGAGATGGTCGTCATCTTCAACACCGATGCGGGTGTGATGCGCGCCGCTTCCGAAGGCATGGCGATGGTCGCCACCGCATCCGGCACGGCGGGCGGTTCAACCGGCAGCACTTCGGCGATGAGCGCCACACCGCCCGCGACCGAGATCTTCAGTCGCTCGCAGGGCCTCTTCGGCGGCGCGTTCGTCGGCGGCTTCAACATTCAGGTCGACAGCAAGGTCAACGGGGAGACCTACGGCACGATCTTCACGACGCTCGATCTGCTCGAAGGCCGCGGCACGCCGCAGGCCGGCATGATGCGCATTGAGCGCATGCTCGACGGCAAGTGAGCGAGCGCAAGCACGCGGTGCGTTGCATTCGAGAGCGGGAAGCTGGCGATTTGTGATCGCGGAATCCAGCGCGCGTGGTCGACGCTCGGTCGACACGCTGCGCGGGCGAGCACGAACACACGAAATCGGAAGTCACGATGCGTCGTGACATGGCGGAATGAGCCGACCAAGCGCACGCGCACGGGTTCGCTCTCTGCGCCAAGTTGAGCGAGCACCGCGCGTTCCTTGCCGCGTGTGCACCGTGTGCTGAGTGCGCCACTCGTGGCGCGGCCGCCCTGCCCTGCGGGAGCGTTACGCGCAGGAATGACACCGCTTGCGCGCAGCAGTGTGATCTCGGGGGTTTCCCACATCGAGCTCCACATGCCGATGTCCGGGCGCTGCACGAGCAGCACGCGGTTTCGCTTCGGATCGTGCACGACCAGGGTGTTGACCGTCACGCGCGTGGATGCTCTTCCGCGCGGCGGCGCGGGAATGCGATCGACCGTTCCGTCACTCAGCGCGCGGCATCCATCGCGAATGGGGCACGACTCGCAGCGCGGGCGAAGCTGCGTGCACACGGTGGCGCCAAGTTCCATGAGACCTTCGTTGAGCGCTGCGGGATCGCGCGCTGCATCGACCAGTGATTGCGCCTCGCGCCAACAGCGCTCCGTCGCTTCTCGATCGCGCAATGGCTTCTCGATTCCGCGCACGCGCAGGATCACGCGCGCGACATTGCCGTCGACGATCGGCTCGCGCGCACCGAAGACGATGCTCGCGATCGCGCCCGCCGTGTAGCGCCCCACGCCCGGCAGCGCACGCAGCGCCTCTGTCGAGCGCGGCACACGGCCACGGTGCTTCGCCACGATCTCAATGGCGGCGCCACGCAGCAACTTCGCGCGACGGTAGTAGCCCATGCCCTGCCACGCGGCGAGCACCGCGCGTTCGGGCGATTCGGCGAGCGACTTCGGTGAGGGAAAGAGGCGGATGAACGCTTCGAAACGCTCAGCGACCCGGGCGACCTGCGTCTGTTGAAGCATGATCTCCGCGACCAGTGCGCGCCATGCGGTCCGGCGCCGCCGCCAAGGCAAGGGTCGAGCTGCATGCTCGAACCATCTCTCGATCCGCCGGGCCAGCCATCGATCGGTTCCCTTGCGGCTCGATCGATCGGTCCTTGTGTGACTCATGCGCGGCTCAGGCACTCGGTTCCCTTGCGGCTCACGAGGTTGCGACCTACTCTAAGGAATCCCGCGTCGATTCGGCCGGGAGCCCGAGGCCCGCTCGCTGCTGGCCGTTCGCACCGCCCACGGAGCCAGACATGAAGCTGTTCTACACGCTTGAGGAAGCCGCTCAGAAGCTTGGCAAGAGCACCGACGAGGTGTTGGCGATGGCCCGTTCGGGTCAGCTCCAGGAGTTCCGCGACAAGGACAAGGTGATGTTCAAGGTCGAGTCGATCGACCTGCTTTCGGGTGGCGATGAGGAGATTCGTCTCGACGATCTCAAGTTGAGCGACAGCGCTGCCGGCGGTTCGAGCATGAATCTCGGCGATGACATTCCCGCTGCATCGAGCGCGGGTACGCACGCAGGTGGCACCGGCGCCGGCAAGAGCGGCGGCAAGGATGCTGGCAAGAAGGACGCGGGCAAGGACGCGGCCGGAACCGGCGTCGACATCGGTCTCATGGACACCGGCGCGCCGACTTCTGCGAAGAGCGGAAAGCCGTCGAGTGCGTTCGACAGCATGGGCAGTGTCGCGGGCAGCAGTGTTCGCCCCGGTGAAGGCGAGCGGATGAACATCGAGACGGTCGGATCCGGAAGCGGCATTCTCGACCTCACGCGCGAGTCGGACGACACGACACTCGGCGCCGAGATTTTGGATCAGGCGTTCCAGAGCGATGATGCGCCGGAGCCGCTGCCGAACGCGAGCGGACTCTTTGAGCGCGGCGATGGCGAGAGCGGCGGCAATCTCGTGACGGTCGGTGCGACGGCAGGAATCACGCCGATGCCAATAACCGCGTACGCAGAGAGCTACGACGGAGCATGGAGCGGCGTCGGCGTTGCGGGCATGGTTGCGGCGCTCGTTGGATTGGTCGCGGTCGGCTTGGTGGTGCTGCTTTCGCTGGGTGGCGGGACTTCGTCACTCGCCCGGATGGTGAGCGAGAGCTGGATCTACTGGACCGCGGGATTTGCGCTCGTGACCGGCGTGCTCATGGCGATCGGTTTCTTTGTCGGGCGCGCGACCGAGTGAGGTTGCTCGCTCGCTGGCGCGGGCAGGTCGCGGCGTTTCGCGTCGTTTGCATCGTTCCGAGTCGTTCGCTGCGTCCGTTTCTCTTCGCATGATCGTGCTCTCACGCTACGGCCTCCGCGAGTGGCTGGCGCTCACGGTGCTGCTGGCGCCGATGGCGCTCGTGAGCGCGTGGCTCGCGATGACAATGCACTCGGCATGGTGGGCGGCGTTCGCGCTCTTCGCGCTCGTGTGGTTCGCGGGTGTGATGTTCTTTCGCGATCCACTTGGACGGCGACCGGCCACGCAGACGGCGCGCGACATGGTGAGTCCCGCCGATGGTCGCGTCTCCGCCGTGCTGTCGCTCGATCATCACGATGCGGTCGGTGGGCCGGCGCTTCTCGTCCGGATCTTCCTGAGTGTGCTCGATGTGCACATCAACCGCGCGCCATGTGATGGTGTGATCGTGAGTCTCACGCACACGCCCGGCATGTACCTCGACGCACGCACCGAGGAGAGCGCGAAGGTGAACGAATCAATGCTGATGGTGCTGCGCGCTCCGTGGGGCGAACGCGTGGGTGTGCGCCAGGTGTCCGGTGCGATTGCGCGGCGGATCGTCTGTCCGGTGCACGAAGGCATGGCGCTGGTGCGCGGCGCCCGCTACGGCATGATCAAGTTCGGCTCGACGACGGAACTGATCGTGTCCGCTCGCGGTGCGGACGGCCGCGATGCCACTGCGCTTGTGGCGAAAGGCGATCGCGTCGTCGGTGGGGTCACCATCATCGCCCGTGCGTAACGGGGGCCGTGTAACGGGGGCCAGCCACCGGAGGGGACAGCCCCCCTTTGTAACGGGGGGCTGTCCCCCGTTACAAACCGGCGCGGACGCGCAGGTTGTCGAGCACACTCATGAAGTTGATGTACGCGTCGTACGGGCTGTCATACGGCGAGAAGTACTTGTGCACATCGCCGTCGGCCCAGTACTTCGTGCACATGTAATAGAGGTGGTCGCTGGTCGTGAGCTTGCGCCAATCCTCCAGGATGTACGCGTCCCCCGCCGCATGCTTCGCCTTCACCGGGACCTCGAGCTTGTAGAGCTCGGACACTGCGTTGTCCTGCAGCGGATTGCCGAGCCACGCAGAACAGTCGCGCTCGGTGTCCGCCCAACTGATGAGCTTCTCCGAGCCGTACTCGCCGATCGGCTTGTAGCAATCGAGCACCTGGCTCGGCGTCAGAAAGTCGTTGTGCCCGGGATTGACATCGAACACCTTCTCCGGCAACGCATCGAGGAACTCGAAGATGCCCGTCTCGGCCCACTGATGTTCACCGAGCGTCTCGTAGTCCATGAAGAGATTGCAGATGAAGCCGTCGCCGTTGATCTGATTGACCCAGCGCGCGAACTTCTCCGCGTTGAGCGGCCACTCCTTCCACGATCGCTCGCTGAAGCGGAACGCGATGTCATCACTCAAGCGATGGTTCTTGAGCAGCAGCCGCACCGGCGCGTGTCCCTCTGGTGTCGCGCCGGTCGGTGGCATGTACACGTAGTTCGGACTACGGAAACCGAGCAGCCGATCGACACCTTCACAGATCACCGCGCGATGCTTGCCCATCCACGCGATGTGTCCGGCGAGTTCGTTGTTGAAGATGAGTTCCGTGTTGCGGAAGACGCGCGGTGTCTGGCCGAAGAGAGACTGCGTCGCTTCCTCGTGAAGCCGTACCTGCTCGTTGAACTCATCGCGCGAGAAGAGGAAGCTCAGACTGTGGTGGCTCGTTTCGCCGAGGAATTCGCACGCGCCCGTGTCGCCGAGTCGCTGGAACAACTCGATCACATCGGGCGCCCATTGCTGAAGCTGCTCGATCACCGTGCGCGTGATCGAGTAGCTGACGCGGAAGCGACCGTCATGTCGGCGCACCAGATCGAGGATCTTCTGCGTAGCCGGGCGATAGCACTTGTCGGCCACCTTGCGCAGGATGCGCGCGTTCGAATCGTTGTCGAAGTAGAAGGGATCGCTGTCGAACACCGAGTAGGGACGCAGTCGATAGGGCTGGTGGACCTGGAAGTAGAAGCACACCGATGCCATGGGGTCGAGATGCTACCCTCCGCGCCGGAGGCGCGAGCGAGTGACCATGACCAGCGAATCACGCATGAAGACGACGGTGGATCGCGCGGCGCTCGCGCAGCGCATCGCCGAAACAGCGCTGCTGCGCGGCACCTTCACGCTGCGAAGCGGGCGCACGAGCAGTTTCTATCTCGACAAGTACCTCTTCTCGACGCAGCCGGCGATCCTTCGTCAACTCGGTGCGATGTTCGCCGAGCGCATTCCGGCGGGCACGGTGCGCCTCGCGGGCGCCGAACTCGGCGGCATTCCGCTCGTCAGCGCCACGAGTCTTGCGTGCGAGCTCCCCTGCGTATTCGTTCGCAACGCCAAGAAGGACTACGGCACCGCGAAGCAACTCGAAGGTGTCGTCAACGCCGGTGATCGCATGGTGCTCATCGAAGATGTGGCCACGACGGGCGGTCAGGCACTCGAAGCAGTAAAGGTCCTGCGCACCGCGGGCGCGATCGTCACGCATGTGCTCGCCACGATCGATCGACTCGAAGGCGCGCGCGAGAATGTTGAACGCGAAGGACTCATCTTCGATGCGCTCTTCACCGTGCGCGATCTCGGAATCGCGCCCGGCTAACGATCGACAGAACAGGCAGCGACACCATGATCTTCTCGGTGATCGTGACGACCTACAACCGACCGGACGCTCTCACCGCTGTCCTTGAGGGCCTGCATGCGCAGCGCGACCTGAGTCTCACGATGCCGGATGGCAGCGCCGCGACACCGAGTCACCGCCCGGCGAGTCGCCGAGGCGAGACAGTCAATGCGTTCGAAGTGATCGTCGCGGATGACGGCAGCACCGACGAGACGCGCCAGGCAGTCGAAGCGTTTCGTCCGGCGTTCGGATGTTCGCTCCAGCATGTGTGGCACGCCGACGAGGGGTTTAGAGCCGGCACGATCCGCAACCGTGCTGCGACTCGATCGCGCGGCGAGCGATTGATCTTTCTCGATGGCGACTGCATTCCGCGACCAACCTTCATTGCGGCACACGCGGCAGCGGCGAGCGACGGCACCATGGCGCGCGGCAGCCGCGCTTTGCTCTCGCAGCGCTTCACCGAGCGCGTACTGCGCGACCGACTGCCGGTGCACGAATGGAGCGGCGGTGCCTGGATCAAGACGCGACTGCGCCGAGATGTGAATCGACTCTCGGGATTGCTCGCGCATCCGTGGTCGCGGCGCGCGGGTGCGCCATCGCGCGATTGGCGCAGTGTGCGCACCTGCAATCTGGCGGTGTGGCGACGCGACTTCGAGCGCGTCAACGGGTTCGACGAGCGCTTCGTCGGCTGGGGCTACGAAGACAGCGATCTGGCGATTCGCCTCATCAACGCGGGAGTCCGCGTGCGCCGCGCCGGCAGCGCCGCGACCGTGCTGCACTGCTGGCATCGCGAGAACGACCGTCGCTTTGAAGGCGAGAATCTGCGCCGACTGCAGCAGACCGAGCGCTCCGGCGTCATTCGCGCGGAACTCGGTCTCGCCGAGGCCGCCGCATGCGACACGGTCCCTCGTGAGCGACAGCCATGACGCAACACGACCTCGGCATCTGGAAACCACCGGTCGATCGACATCGACGACGCCAACTCCGCATCGTCGGCACCGTCGTCGGCGGCGTGCTGATCGTGGCCGCAGTCGTGCTGATCCTGATGCGCGGCAGCGAGCTCTCGACCGCACTTGCGGCGCTGTCGTCACCTTCGCCCACTGCACTCGCCGCACTCTTCGGCGCGGTGATTGCATCGACGCTGCTCTCGACCGTGGTGCTGCTCGTGCTCATTCGCCGCTTCGGCTTCGTCGGCTTCAGCGAGATGCTGCGACTGGTCTGCGCCAGCACGCTCGGCAACTTTCTGCCGTTGCAGCCGGGACTCGTGGGTCGCGTGGCGTATCACCACATGGTCAACCGCATTCCGGTGCAGCGAACCGTGCTCTCGATCATGGAGGCGACGCTCGTCAGTGCGTGCGCCGTGGCGCTGCTGCTCGCCTCACTGTGGCTTGTGGCGCGCGGTGTCCCAGGTCTCGCGCCGGCTACGAGCGACGCGCACGCATGGTGGCTTCCAACGCTCGCGGGTCTCGTGGCGCTGCCGTTGCTGCCGTGGCCGCAACTGCGCCCCTTCGCGCTGGCGCTCCTGGCGCGCTGGATCGAATTGCTGGTGTGGGCGCTCCGCGCATGGGCGTGCTTTGCGCTCGTCGGTCAGGAGATTTCACCGCGCGCCGCACTCGCGTTCGCGTGCGTGGCCATGAGTGCCAACATGGTGCCGTTCATCGGCAATGGCTTGGGCGTCCGCGAATGGGCGGTGGGATTGCTCGCCACACCGCTCGCGGGCGTGACGGTCGAGGCGGGACTCGCGGCAGAGCTCGTGGGTCGCGCGGCCGAGTTGATCTTCTTCGTGCCCGCCGGCCTGGCTTCCGCCCAAGGCATCATGCGCCGACTGAGACTCGCGATTCACGGCACCGGAGTCAATCCGAGATCGCGCTGACGATCATCGACCCGGCGCTCGATCGCTCGCTGCACACCATCGGCGAGTCGACCAAGGCGCGGATCACCGTTGCGACGCGCCACATCGAGTGCGCTGTCACGCACATCACTCACGCGCTTCAGCAAGTAGCTGACGATCACCATCGGATCGCTCGACTCGCGCATGACTTCCTTCAGCGGTCCGTCCGCCTCGGAGTTCACAGGCATCACCATGAGCATCCACGACTGGACGAGCGGTGGATACTTCTTCCACAGTCCGGCCAGCTCCTGCCAGCGCTCGGCGAGGGAGGCCATGAGCGCGCGATCGCGCAGGTCTTCCTTCGACATGAGGTGGTGCGCCATCAGCACGAAGAGCGTCGGATCAGGAATGCCCTCGGGCGCCCGCAGTGCCGCCCAAGTGCTCTCAACCCACTCGTCATCATCCCGCACACCGTTCACTCGGATGAGCACGCTCATCGCCTCACGCCCCATGAAGGCGATTCGCACGCGGGGATCCATCGGCAAGTAGTTCACGACACAGCGTGCCACCGCAGTGCAGCCCGCCATCGGTTTCGCCATCAACATCGCACCAAGCGCGGTCAACGATGCGTCATAGATGAACGTCACACTCTCGCGCGGTGCCAACTCCAGTCGCTGATCGATCGGGATCAGCGCGACCGGCAGTTCACGATCCTCCGAACCGACGGAGCTCACCGAGACCGAACACGCGGCACGGGCGCCGATCGGTCCCTGTGGTCCGATCGACAGCGTGAGCGGACTCTGATTGGAGAGCGTCACGCGAAAGCGCACGCGCTCGAACGGCGCGTAGGTCGTCTTCTCGGGTTCGATCAACAGCCCCAGCGCCGATGACGACGACTCGATGAAGCGATCGAAACCCTGTGGCAGCTGCGCGACGGCGGCATCGAGCGCGGCCGCAGAGGGTCCCGGTCCGGGCTTGGCGCCGACCAACGCTTGCAATCGACCGGCGGCGAAGAGTCCGAGCGCCGTGCCGCGCTCGGCATTCGCCACCGCCAGAATCTCGCGCGCGCCATCGCGCACATCACCGTCGGCAATGAGCGCTTCGCCGTAGCCGAGGCGCGCCATCGCGTCGCCTTCAACGAGTGGACGCAATCCCTCGAGAGCGCCCGCCACATCGCCGGTGCGAAGTCGCTGCCACCCTGCGAATCGGTTCAGCGCCTCCTCGTCCACAGGCGACGCTTCATGTGCCGTCATGACCATCTTCGGTACGAGCGTCGGGTCGTTGCCGAGCAGAAGCGTCGCCCACGCACTCTCGAGCAAGAGCGCCGCCATGCGCCGTTCGCCATCGTCACCTTGTTTCGCCATGCGCTCGGCGAGCGCCTTGAAGTTGATCGAAAGCCGCGCGACCGCCTTCTCCTGATCCTCCGCCTGCGTGGCCTGCGCCAACACGGCGTACAGCGCGGCCATGAGCGGCATCAGCGGCGCGTTCTGCATCGCAAGATCGCGCTGCGGCCTCTCGGACTCGAAGCGGCTGAGCACACGCCGATACTCGTAGTCGAGGCGCTCGATGCGACGCCGAACCGTCACGAGCGCCGCGGTCTCATCGCCGGCGCCCCACTGCGCCAGCGCGAGATCACATGTCAGTTCGTTGCCTGCTTCGACCGACTCATCAGCGTTCACGAGCAGCGCCAAGTGATAGATGCGGACCGCCGACCGGTACGCGCCCTCGGCCAGGAGCACCGCGCCGAGATCGACATAGGTGGCCAAACGAGTGGGATTCGAAACGATCGCCGCGACGAGCAACTCCGCCGCCGCGCCCGTGTCATCCACGCGACCCGCGAAGAAACCAGCGGCAAGTTCCGTTGCTGCGGGGAACGCGGGGTCCATCGAAACTGCGTCCGCCAGCGTCTGCGCAAAGCCGTCGACATCTCCCATTCGGTCCTGCAGCAGTGCCATTTCCAGCGCCAGCCGCGACGCGAGTGCTGGCCCAAGCATCTGCCTCGACTCGGGCGTGAGCAGCTTGCGATACGCCGCGAGTCGTTCCTCCGCCGTGCCATACGACGCGACGGCGCTCGAGAGTCGCAGCAGTTGTGCGCTCTCGTCAGAAGGATCGAGTCGGACGATCTGCTTGACGGCCAGGTGTTCGACTTCGCGCGCGCGGGGCACGCCCGGTGCGCAGAGTCGCGCCGCAATGAGTGCCATGCGCCACGCTTCCGGATCGTCCGGCGTGAGCTCGGCCGCCGCGCTTGCAAGGTCCACCGCCGGCTCGAAATTCTCCGGTGTCAACGACGACGACTTGAAGATCAACACGAGTTCGCGCAGCCACGCTTCGGAGAGCTTCGGCCGGTACTGTTCAACGAGCGCCGCGACCGATGCAGCATCCGCGCTCGCCCCCGCAGGCGCACGGGCGTCGAAACGGTCGGCCGCCGGTTTCGGTGAGTCGGCACCGGTCTGCGGATCCGCGGGGTGCCAAGCCACCAGCGCCGCGAGGATCGCCACGGACAGAGGAGTCATTGGCACGAGTCTAGAGCCGATTCGCACAAGAGGTGGGCAACGGCGGGCATCGCGCGACTCGGTTGGCGGCGGTCGTTCCGTTGACATGAGGCGAGCCGGCCGATACGGTTCCCGCTCTTCACATGCGGCGATTCACGCGGATTTTTCAGCCAGTTGCGGTTCTCGCAGCGTTGCTCCTCCCTGCGGCCTGTGCGGCGGCTCAGTGTCCGATCCCGCGCGAAATCGTGACGGCGTCGCGATCGTTGAGCGATGCCGAGCGCGAGACCATCAACAAGTGTGTCGAGTCGCAGGCGGTGCTCATCGAGAGCGGCCCGCCAGTCGAGGTGTCGCGCGGAAGGATGGAACTCACGCAGGCGCCGCGATCACCCGGCGCGAGCGAGATCTTTCGTCGCGCGTATGCCGATGCGGTGCGCGATCGACTGCGCGCGATCATCAAGAACGGCGACGAATTCCGCGCGGTGAACGCTCTCACGATCTACCCGTTCCTTCTCACGGCCGAGTCGCTCGATGAGCTTGCCGAGAATGCGGCGCCCGTTCGACAGCCTCGACAGTCGCTGCGCATCGCGGCCGCGCGACTGCTGGCGCAGGCGTGCAGGTCGCTCAACGATTCGAACGCCTCGTACTCGCTCAATCCCGCGCAGTCGGACGCGCTCTCACGCAAGATCCGCGAAGCCGCGATGACGGAAACTTCGTGGGTCGCACTCGCGGAACTCGCGTCGGCGCTCCTGCGCCAGTCGTCGTGGCGCATGCCTGCGATCAACCAGGACACGGTCCGCATGGACCTGCTGCGCGTGCTGCAACGACAGGTGGACCTTGCGAAGACCTCGCCCGAGACGCTGCGAGCGGTGCATCCGACGCTCGTCGGCATTCGCAAGCAGATCATCGAACTTCCGGCGGCGGCGCGGCCTGACTACGCACTTCAACTCAACCCGATCCTGAAGTCGATCAAGTCGATTGCAGACAAGCCGCCTGCCGGGGCGAACGAGAGCCTGAAGCGCGTCTACGAGCAGTGCGGCTCGCTGGTCGACCAGATCCTCGGCCTCTTCCGCTGAGATCATGCCAACGGTGATGGACATGCTGCGCGGGTCGTGCCGGTTCGGCGCGCCGCGTGGATCTTGCCTCTTTCGCGTGCCTCGCGCGTACGCTCACGCTCGATGCGTCTGCTGATGCCGGTGATCCTTCTCGCCGTCGCGCTCGTGGCGATCGTGGCGCTCGATCGACCGAGCCCGCGCGCCGAATTCGTCTTCGTCAATCCGACCGACGCATTCACGCTCGATCCGCAGCGGATGAGTTACCAACAAGACATTCGTTTCGCGCGCGCGCTGTACGAGATGCTCGTCACGATCGATGCCGATGGCTCGCTGATCCCGGGTGCGGCGTCGAGCTGGCAACAGTCGGATGATGCACTCACCTGGACCTTCCATCTGCGACCCGAGTCGAAGTGGAGCAACGGCGATCCGGTGCGCGCGAGCGACTTTCTCTACGCATGGCGGCGATTGTTGCTGCCTGAGAGCGCGGCGGATTACACGGGGTTTCTCTTCTCAGTTGACGGCGCCGAAGCGTTCTTCAAGTGGCGAAGCGAAGCGCTCGCGGCGTACGCGCGTGAATCGAGCGGTCCAGCCGCCCGCACGCGCGACGGATCGTCCCCGTCCTCAACCGCGCGCGGGGCAGGCGCCCCCCACACGCGCGAAGCGGCGGAAGCACTCTGGCGCGAATCGCTCGAACGCTTTGATCGCACCGTCGGCATCTCGGCGCCGGACGATCTCACGCTCGTGGTGCGCTTGGCGCGACCGGTGCACTACTGGCTCGATCTTTGTGCGTTTCCTGCTCTCGGCCCCGTGCACCCACCGACGGTCGAGCGCTTCTCGTCGCTCGATCCCGTGACTGGCCGACTCGTGCAGAAGCCGGGTTGGACGAAGGCAGGCCAACTTGTGAGCAACGGTCCGTATGAACTCGTGGAGTGGCGCTACAAGCGCAATCTGCGTCTCGAGCGCAACCCGCACTTCCGCGATCCAACGATGGCGATCGTCGAGTCGATCGACGCGGTGCCGATCGAGAGCCCGACGACTGCCGTGCTCGCCTACGAGAGTGGCGCGGCGGATTGGCTGCCGGATCTACTGCCCGACTTCCGCGCGGACATGGTCGAGTCGCCTCGCACGGATGTGCACTCGATTCCATCGTTCGGCACGGACTTCTTCAGTTTCAACTGTCGGCCGACGCTGCCGGGTGATCGACCGAATCCGTTCGCGGATGCGCGCGTGCGGCGTGCGTTCGCACTCGCGGTCGATCGGCAGTTGCTCGTCGATCGCGTGACGCGACTGCATGAGCCGGTGTCGAATGTGATCGTGCCGCGCGGTGCGATCGATGGCTACGAATCGCCGGCGGGATTGCCGTTTGATCCTGTGCGCGCGCGCGAAGAACTCGCGGCTGCGGGATGGCGCGATCGTGACGGCGACGGCTTTGTGGAGGACGAGACCGGCCGTGCGTTTCCGACGGTGGACTTGTTGTTTTCGAGCACAAGTCCGCGCTATCGCGACCTGGCGTTGGCGCTGCGGGACTTGTGGCGCACGCACTTGGGCGTGAATACCGAAACGCGCGGCAAGGAGTCGAAGCTCTACAAGGAAGACCTGAAGACGGGCAACTTCATGGTCGCGCGCGGCGGTTGGTACGGCGACTACAAGGACCCAACCACTTGGCTGGAGTTGAGTCGCACCGGCGACGGCAACAACGATCGCGGCTACTCGAACAAGGCGTTCGACGATCTGCTCGACAAAGCCGCGAACGAGCGCGACCCGAAGAAGCGCATGCTCATCCTGACCAGCGCCGAGCGCCTGCTCTTTGACGAAGAGCTGCCGATGCTTCCGATCTGCACCTTCGTCACGCTTTACCTCTACGACCCTGAGAGAGTGAGCGGACTGACCCACGACCCCGGCCTCGATCAGTACCTCGGCCGTGTCCGCGTGACGAAGTAGCTGAGCCGGACGCCGAACAGCGAACGCACCGAGCAGCCCGGCAACTGGCAACCTGGTGCGAAGCGTTGCGCCGCTGGACACGCCTGAGGCAAACTGCCAGGCTCGTCGTCATGGTGACTCAACCGACGACCATCGTGAACACGAGCTCTTGTCATCTGATCGTGCGCATCGACAGCTACGAGGGCGAGGACACTTTCCTGCGATGTGGCTCAGCCACCCAAGATCATCTCTTCGCCGTCATCCGGATCGAAGAAAACGGCGCCGCAACGCTCGTCGACAACGGCTACCGCACGCACGACGAAGCGAGAGTGGCTTGGGCAAGTGTGCAGCCGGGATGATGCCGCTGCGACGCGCGTCGCATCGGGCGACTCGGGCAAACGGCGCTAGCGTTGTAGGATCCGTCGAATGGCAACAGTGGACTCCGATTCGAGTCAGCAGGCTCTCACCGGTTGGTGTTCAGGAATCCCGGAGTTCACGACAGTATCCGTGGAGCAGGTGACTGGCCGACTCAGGGAGTTCGTCACCGATGCGTCCCCCGAGCAGCTTCGAGCATGGCGAGAGAGCATCCCGTCTCTTCAGTCAGAGTCGAAGAGGCTTCTTGAGCAGACCGACATCGCAAAGGGATACTCAGCGATCCTCGAGTACCAGCTCCCACTCGAGAGTCGGCGCATCGACATGGTGGTCCTCGCGAGCGGGGCTGTGGTCGTGCTCGAACTCAAGGGCAGGGGTGAAGCGCGCCAGTCGGATATTGATCAGGCGGCGGCCTACGCTCGCGACCTTCGTTGTTATTACAGGGCGTGCGATCCGGATCAGCCATCACCGCGACAGACCGTCCATGCAGTGCTCGTCCCCATGCGCGCACGCGGCTATCTCGGGTCGCAACACGGTGTTCACATCGTTGGCCCGGACGATCTCGCGCGGCTCATTCGCCAGCTCGCTGCACCTGAAGCCGGTACACCCCTTACTCTGGAGGCCTTTCTTGCACCGGATGCCTACCGACCACTTCCGACCCTTGTGCGGGCGGCGAGAGAGCTCTTCATCAAGGGGGAGCTCCGCACGATTCACCGCGCCAGCGCCTATACGGATCCTGCAGTCACAACGATTACAGAGATCGTGCACCAGGCAGCTCGCGAGCAATCGAGGAACTTGGTGCTTGTCACGGGCGTCCCAGGTGCTGGCAAAACTCTTGTCGGATTACGAGTAGTCCACTCCCACTTTCTGGACGATCTTGCGACGCCGCGCAGCAGCGGAGACACGACGGCACCCGCGGTCTTCCTCTCCGGCAACGGGCCGCTCGTCGAAGTGCTTCAGTACGAGCTTCGCGACGCAGGTGGAGACGGCAAGGCGTTCGTGCGCGGAGTCAAGGATTACGTGAAGACCTATTCGCGCAGCAAGAGCGCGGTTCCTCCAGAACATGTGCTTGTTTTTGATGAGGCGCAGCGAGCTTGGGACGAACACCAAATGGCGGAGAAGCACCGGGGCACTGGTGGCCGCTCTGAGCCAGATCAGTTGATCGAGTTCGCGGAGCGGATCCCGGGCTGGTGTGTCATCGTGGGGCTGGTCGGCGGCGGCCAAGAAATCCATGTTGGCGAGGAGGCCGGCCTCGGCCAATGGGCGAAGGCCATCCGGAAAGCCTCTGACCCTAGTCGTTGGAGGATCTACGGACCATCACGAACAGAGTCGCAGCTCACAGATCGCGGTCCGGTTGTCTTCTCGAGCAAGGAGACGCTGAATCTAGACCGCGAGATTCGCTTCCACATGGCGCAACACTTGCACCGATTTGTCGGTGCACTGCTTGACGCCGTCCCCGCGAACGAACTCCAGCCGATCGCCGCGGAGCTCGAAGCACAGGGCTATCACTTGCGCATTACCCGAGTGCTCGATGAGGCGAAACAGTACCTTCGCGAGCGCTATTCAGAGAACAGGGACGCCCGGTTTGGCCTGCTCGCCTCCTCGAAGGACAAGTGCCTCCCCTGCTTCGGCGTGCCCAACGAGTATCAGGCCACTAAGGTGTTGAAGATCGGCCCGTGGTATGCGGACGCCGAGGATGCGCCGCGCGCCCTCTCCTGCCGGCATCTCTCGACCTGCGTTACTGAGTTTGCCGCACAGGGTCTCGAGCTCGACGCTTCGCTCGTGGCCTGGGGAACTGACCTTCGGTTGGACGGCACGAAGTGGACGAATGCGGCGGCTCGTGGCTACAAGCGAGGAGCCCAGATTCGAGATCCGTTCCGACTCCGGGTCAACTCCTATCGGGTGCTGCTTACGCGGGGGCGCGATGGGGTTGTCGTCTTCGTTCCTCCGTTGCCCGCGCTCGATGAGACGTACTCATACCTGTGTGCAGCTGGCTTCGCTGAGTGCGAGCGCACCCGGCGAACGTGACGCCTCAGGTCGCACGCTCACGGCTCACTGTTGCTGTGCTCATCAGTTGCAGCGTCGCCGCGGCGCGGTGTCGCACCGTCCGAGCGCATACCCCAGTGTTGACTCAATCGTCTGGCCGCGACCTGATCCGCACTATCGCGTTCGCTCCCACTGGAAGGAGCGCGGTGCTTACGAGGTATCCGACTCGGTTGACGAGTTGAAGACCGCTCGAGAGCACCATCTCTCCATCGCAGTCAATGAGTGTCCAGATGGCACGGGGATCTTGCTGGCACACGAACTCGAGCTCAGGTCCGAAAGTCTCGAACAGGCATCCGCCGGAGTCATCGAGCGACCACGAGGCGTCTGGATCAAGGTGATTGCGAAGGAGCGGGAATCCCGCTTCGAATTCGTCCTCCGACATCTCGACCATGCGATCAACCATGTACAACGGTCCTCAGAGTCAGTCCCCGCGGTCGTTGTGTCCCGCCGGGGCCCCAAACCGATCAAGCCGACCGGGGCGCGCGAGCGGCGGCGGCTGACCGACGAGAGGCTCGAGTTCCTGAGCGCTGGCGGATCGCTCGATCGATCCGATCGATGGTTGTAGACGAGGCGGTGTGTTTCGCCGACTCGAGGCGCGAGAGCGTTTCCTGCCTCACTCCGGCGAGCTTCGCGAGCTCCGCCTGTGAGAGTCCCGCTGTACGCCTTGCGCGAATCAGATCACGCGCGATAGAAACGCGGGCGTACTCCACCGCTGGCATGTTCCCATCGCGATCTGCCTTCGGGAATGCAGGCAAGTCGTCTGGAGCCAGCGCCGAGCCGGCGGCACGACAGAGTTGTTCGTAGTCGCGTTGAGTCATCACCACCAGTTTCGCTCCATCCAGTTCAAAGGTCCGAACTCGGATCATTTGTTTGCTCGATTCTCACTCGTCGTAGAGACCGTCACGATGGCCCACTGCTTCAACAGTCACAACTGCGAGCGGACCGCGGCCGCTCACCGAGAAGAGCACCCGATAGTCGCCGGTACGCACCCGAAACTGACCTGCACGCGACCCACTCATCGGCTTCGCGCCGCTGACTGTCGGCCAATCGTTGAGCCGCTCGAACACTCGAAGGACGCGATCCTTGATCGTGATGGGCAACGACTCGAAGCTCCTCTGAGCCGCCCCCGGAATCCGCACTCGACTCATGACATGATTATGACATGAGGCGGCGCGGCCGTCAAGTCCGCTCTCCAATCTTTCTTGCGACCCCGCCGTGAACCCGCCGTAGTCTCCCGAGCGCGGCCGATCGCTCCACCAGCTCGCCCCCTCCTGACATGCTCCCCCTGATCACACGACGACTGGTGCAACTGCCGCTGATCGTGCTCGCGGTCTACACGGTCACCTTCGTGCTGGTGTGGCTCATCCCGGGTTCGCCGCTCGGCAATCCCGAGGGTCGGCGCCCACCGGCGGAAGTCATCGCCCAAATGGAAAAGCAGTACGACCTCGACAACCCGGTCACTTTCTACTTCTCGTATCTCGGCCGCGCGTCGGGCGTGTCGTGGCTGCTCGGTCGCGCGCCCGAACCGTTCGATCTGGGCCCCAGTCTGCGCAACACCGATTGGACCGTGAACGAAATCCTGGCCGATGGCTTGCCCGTGTCGATCACACTCGGCCTCTGCGCCATTCTGCTGGCGCTCTTCATCGGACTCGGCGCCGGCATCGTTGCGGGATTGCGCCCCGACTCCGCGTGGGATTGGAGCGCGCAGATCGTTTCGCTCGTCGGCATCAGTCTGCCGAGCTTCGTGACGGGCTCCATTCTGCTCATCATCTTTGGTGCGCTGCTCGGTTGGTTCCCCGTCGGCGGCTGGGGAACGCCCATGGCCATCGCCCTGCCCGCGCTGACGCTTTCGCTGCCGTTTGCCGCGTACATCGCGCGACTGGTGCGCTATGGCATGATCGAACAGATGACGACCGATCACATCCGCACCGCGCGGGCGAAGGGTCTGCCGCGATGGAAGACCGCGCTCAAGCACGCACTCAAGAACGCGTTTCTCCCGGTGCTCAGCTATCTCGGCCCCGCGACGGCTGTGGCGCTCACCGGCAGTTTCGTGGTCGAACAAGTCTTCGCGGTACCCGGCATCGGTCGTCACTTCGTTGACGGCGTGCTCTCGAAGGACATCACACTGGTGATGGGTGTGGTGCTCGTCTACAGCACGTTTCTGGTGATCCTCAATCTCGCGGTCGATGTGCTTTACGCGTGGGTGGACCCGCGCATTCAAGTGCAGTAGCCTTCCGCGCGATGCTCACCGCGCTCGCACTCCTTCGCGACCGTGCAGTCGCTGCACGAACGGTCGTTGCGCGAGCCGCCTGTGTGCTTGCCGCGACTCTGCTTCCGGCGTGCAACTCGATGAACGGCCCCGAGGTCATTCACTTGACTTCGCAGCAGTACGAAACGGTCTTCGTGGCGTGCCTCGATCAAGCGCGCGACGCCGGCATGCCCGCAGTGCTCGCGGATCGTTCGATCGGCATCATCGAAACGAATCCTCGTCACATCGGGTCGTTCGTCGAACCGTGGCGCGTCGATTCATCCGGAGTGCAGCAGACGGTGGACGCTACGGTGCAATTCGAGCGGCGCCGCGTGCGCTTCGAGTTCGTGCCCGCCGGTTTCACGCTTCCCGTGCCGAGTGGTGCACAGCCGCTCACGGGTCCCGATGTTCCCGGCAGTCTCGCCGCCGAGAAGCGCTTCGACCTGGAGCACTACGACGGCGCGATCGAACTCCGCGCATGGGTCTTCGTTGAGCGCGGCTTCACGCCTGGATTGAAGCCGGGGCGTTGGTCGCTTTCGCTCACTTCGACCTGGACCGACACGGTGACGAACAATCCACATCGCGAGTCGAACGACATGTCGACGCGCTCGCCGACTCAGTGGACGCCGATTGCGCGCGATGAACCGATGGAACGCACGCTTCTCGCGCGCGTGCAGGCGCAACTCGAACGCGGCACGCCCGCCGATGACGGACTCGACACGCCAGCGAACGAAGTCGCTCCGGTCGTCTCCGTCAGCGCGTCAGCCAGATGATCGCGTGCGCGACGATCGCCGCCGCGCTCGCCTTACTCATCGCCCCCGCTACTCTCGGCGATCTCATCGTTCCCGCCGATGCGAACGCACCGCTGATCTTCGGCGTGCGCGGCGGCATTCATCTGGCGCTCCCACCCGCCGCGCTCGACGCTCGACCTGAAGGTGGACCGCGCGGCCTTGTTCGCGTCGGACTCGAGATCGACGGCTCGCTGCATCTCGTCAACTACATCGCGATCGAGCCAGTGGTCGACGGTCAACGCGGTCTCTCCGAACTCGAGCGATCCAGTGACGGCAGGCCCGGCAAGTTGCTCACCGTGCGTCGCCCGCTTGACGCCCCAGCACCGAACGAGCGCGCCGCCCCCTGTGCGTGGATCATCGAGTCGACGCCGCAAGGCAAGTCCGTTCGCTTCGTCATCGATTGCGAGCCGTTCGCGAATGGTGCGCACGCGTTCGTCGAAGTCGCGCTCTTTGAGAAGGAACCGCTCGCGGTGCGCTTTCGCACATTCACTGCGCCCGACAGTGCCGTCATGCGCGAGTTGGTGCTGACCGCGACGATGGGCAACCAGTCGCGATGTCGCGATCTCTGGCTGGCGGATGGCGTGGTCAATTCCCGCGAGCTCTACGCGGGCTATCGCGGCGACGGCTTCGTGGAGCGCGACAACTACGAACTCGGCCGGCTTCAGCGATCGCACGGCGGCAGCGTCGTCGTCGCCATCTCACCCGACGAGATCGATCCGCGCGAAACGCTGCCCTTCGCGAACGGTGCGTGGCGATGCACGGTGCCGTGGCTCGCGCAGTACTGGCGCCTTCCGCGGAGTTTCGTTGTCCCTGGCCTGCGTTGCCGCGTCAACGGTCGCTCGGCGTACTGGGCCGGCAAAACGCCGATCCCATGCGGCGCGTCGTTCGAGAACTTCGAGCTCATCGCTCCCTTCCGCAATGGCGGTGAGTCATGGTTCGGTTTCACCATGGACGATCCGCGCCGCGCGTTCGGGTTCAAGAGTGCACGACCGCCGCACGAGCGAGCGACTCGACGGATCTATGCGCCCGAGCAACGCCTCATCGACACGGCGCTCGCTTCGAAGCGTTCGCTCGCGAACGGCAACTTCGCGAACGGCGCGCTCACGAAGGGCAACGATGCGAAGGGTGACGGTGCGAACGGCCTCACCGGCTGGACGCTCGATGGCGGCGCCGCCGCGTTCAGACTCTTCACTCCACCGGCGAGAGCCGATCGCCCCGACGAGCGTGCTCTCACGACTTTCGGTACCGGCCGCGATGCAGATCAAGGACGCGTGCATCAGAGCTTTGTGGTTCCGCAAGACGCGACCTCACTGCGCCTCTTTGTGCACGGCGGCGCCGATGCACGCGCGGTGGCCGTTCGACTCTGGCGCGGCACGACTCTCTGGCGCTGGACCAGCGGTCGCGACGACAATGATCCGTTCGAGGTGCGATGGGATGTTGCACCACTTCGCGGCGAGTGCGTGACGCTGGAGATCGTCGACCAGTCGACTGCGCCGTGGGGATTCATCGGCGTGCACGGCATTGAGCTGATCATGCCCTGATCATGCGCGAAGCAAGGCCGTCAACAGCGCGCGGGGCGTGATCACCGACACACCGAGCACAGATCCGAGTGCCAGCAACTCGGCGTCGCCGGTGACGATCGCCCGCGCGCGTGCCGCGAGCGCCGTCCCGATCACGGGTAGATCATCGGCATCGATGCTCGGGGCCTTCGGCAGCGTGACGGGTTCAACGATCTCCGAGTGAGCACGGATGAACCCGACGGCTCGCGCAACATCCGACTTCGCCGCCCCGAACTTCCCCAACCCATGCTCGGTGAACTCGGCCAGGATGTACTCGCTGGTGATGATCACGATGCTCGCGCGGGAAACGCTGGTCTCGCTGGTCTCGCTGGTCTCGCTGGTCTCGCTGGTCTCGCTGGTCTCGCTGGTCTCGTTGGTCTCGTTGGTCTCGTTGGTCTCGTTGGTCATGCGCAGCGTCGATCCAACGCACCGATCGAACAGCGCCTCACACACCCCGCGGGTGAAGAACGCTGAGAGCAGCACATTGGTGTCGAACACGATCCGCATGGAACCCCCGCGAAATTGCTCAGCGTCAGCCGTCAGGACACGGCGCGAAAGACATCCTCATCCGTGAGCAAACCCTTCGCCTCCGCCGCCGGTCGCATCCGATCGCGAATCTCCTGGAGCTCCTGGCTGGCCAGGTAGCGACGAATCGCCTCCCGCGCAATATCGCTCGCCGCGCGACGCTGGGTGCGACAGAGCCGAGCGAGGCTGCGCTGAAGAGCGACCGGAAGTCGGATGGAGAGAATGTCCGCCATGAGTGAACTGTATGACACTGTATGACACGCTACTCCGACAGGCCACGAGCGCTCGCGTCCACCGCTGTTTCTCCCGGCTTATCGGGCGAAGTGGTCGGCATCGCAGCGCGAACTCGTCCGACGCGCGCAGTACCGGGGACTTTCAGCGCATAGGCGGATCAACGACCTTTGATCATCGGGAAGCACTTGCCACATTCAGTGCGCACGATCCACTGGTGCAACGGTGATCTTTCGCAAGCCGAGCAGCTGAGAGGCCGACTAACCTTCACGACTCGCGCTGCGCAGTTGCAACTCGCGTCGCCGCAGGATGATCGACTGACCGTTCCACGAACCTGAGCCGCTGAGAAAGATGCTGAGCCCAACTCTCACTCGCCGACTTCGCGCACCGATCGCAATCGGCGCACTCGCATTGATCGCAATGATCATCTCCACACCGTTCGCCATTGGCGGACCAGGTGGTGGCGGCGGTGGCGGCGGCCAGATCCAACTTCCAACCACGGGCGACGACTTCTTCAGCCCAGGCACGCAGCCGAATCCGAATGCGCTCGAGTTCCACCGTGTGCTCGGTGCCATCAACTGCAATTTCTGCCACGGCAACTACTCGAACGACTTCGCGCCGCTCGACACATGGGTGGCGTCCGTGATGGGACAGTCTGCGCGCGACCCGGTCTGGCATGCGGCCGTTGCCATCGCGAACCAGGACGCTGCCGGAAGCGGCGCGTTCTGCATTCGTTGTCACGCGCCCGGCGCGTGGCTTGGCGGGCGCGGCGCGGATGGCACGATGGCCGACTTCATCCCTGAGGACTTCGACGGCGTGAATTGCCACTTCTGCCATCGTGCCGTCAATCCTGTGCTCGGTTCCGACAGCGCCATCGGCTATCCGGAGAACGCCGATCCCGCGCCCGATGGCGTCATCATCAACGCGCTCGCGAAACAGGGACTGCTGCCGATCGGTGCGGGCAACGCGCAGTACGTCGTCGATCCGCGCGATGTGCGCCGCGGCCCCTACAGCGACGTGCCAGAGAATTTCCACGGATGGAGCGAGTGGAGCGAGCCCGTCGAGCTCATCACTTCTCCCTTCCATCAGAAGAGCGAATTCTGCGGCACATGCCATGACGTGAGCAATCCCGTCTTCGTGCTTCAGCCCGATGGCACCTTCGCGGTGAGCCGCATGGATGAACCGCATCCCACACTCGAACCGCACCAGATGTTCCCTGAGCAGCGCACCTACAGCGAATGGGCCAACAGCGACTTCGCCACGACCGGCGTCGTCTTCCCCGACGGGCGCTTCGGCGGCGCGAACACCGGGCCCATGCAGTCATGCCAGGACTGCCACATGCCCGACCAGATCGGCGGCGGCTGCGTCTTCTACGAGAACAAGCCGTTCTTCACGCGCAACGACATGCCGCAGCACTCGATGGCCGGCGCCAATCATTGGATCGTCTCCGCCGTAGCGCACGAGCTCGGCAAGGACGCGGAGTTCATGGGACTCACGCCCGATCGCGTGGAAGCGGCGAAGGCTCGCTCCATTCAGATGCTGCGCGATGCGTCGGATCTCGAACTCGAACTCGTCGGCGGTGAGCTCCGCACACGCGTCATCAATCAGACGGGGCATAAGTTGCCGACGGGCTATCCCGAAGGTCGCAGACTCTGGCTCAATGTGAAGTTCTTCGATGAGAAGGACCAGCTCGTCGGCGAGCACGGCGCGTACGACTACAGCGAAGCGCAGCTGCTCGATGTCAACACGAAGATCTACGAGACGCTGCACGGATTCGATGAAACCGTCGCGAACGCCGTCGGCCTTCCCGCCGGCAAGAACTTCCACTTGGCTCTCGCCAACAAGCGCTTCTTCGACAATCGCATTCCTCCGCGTGGCTTCACGAACGCCAACTACGAGGCCATCAACGCCGCGCCGGTCGGCTACGCCTATGCGGATGGTCAGTACTGGGACGACACGCTCTACACGATTCCGCCGGGTGCCACACAGGCGGTCGTCTCGCTGCTGCACGAAGTCTCGACGCGCGATTACATGGAGTTCCTGCGCGACGAGAACACCACCAACGACGCAGGCCAGAAGGCCTTCGAACTCTGGGAGATGTTCGGCAAGGCCGCGCTCGTCACGATGGACTCGGCGAAGCTCTCGCTTGGATCGCCGTGCGCTCCCGCGGATCTCAACTGCGATGGCATCGTCAACGGTGCCGATCTTGCGATCGTGCTCGGCAGTTGGGGACCGTGCGTCGGCTGCATCGCGGACATCAATGACGATGGCGTGGTGAACGGCGCCGACCTTGCAGTCGTGCTCGGCAGTTGGGGCTGATCGAAGGCCGCCGTTCGCGGCGCGCCGCGTACACTGACGGCCTTGCACGCGATCTCCATCTACACGAACACCGCCGCCCTTCTCGCGCTGATCAGTAGCGCCGCCGTCTTGCAGGATGCGGCGCAAACGCCAGCATGTTGCGCGAAGAGTGGACGCGCTGCGGCGATCGCTTCCGCCGGCGACAACGCGCCACCGGGCATGGTGTGGATCAAGGGTGGCGAATTCGCGATGGGCAGCACCGATCCGCTGGCACGCGCCGACGAATCGCCGGTTCATCGCGTGCGCGTCGACGGCTTCTGGATCGACATCACCGAGGTCACGAACGCGCAGTTCGCCGAGTTTGTGAAGGCCACGGGATACAAGACCGTTGCGGAGCGCCCCGTCGACTGGGAAGAACTCAAGAAGCAGGTTCCCGAGGGAACGCCGAAGCCTGACGATGCGATGTTGCAGCCGGGCTCACTCGTCTTCACACCGCCCAATCATCCAGTCGATTTGCGCGGATACGAACAGTGGTGGACATGGACACTCGGTGCGAACTGGAAACACCCGAGCGGTCCCGCGACTTCGATCGAGGGCAAGGACAACCTGCCCGTCGTGCAGATTGCGCACGAGGATGCCGTCGCCTACTGCAAGTGGGCAGAAAAGTCGCTGCCGACCGAGGCGCAGTGGGAGTTCGCAGCGCGCGGCGGTCTGAGCTTGCCCCGATTCGGTGGACACCCTGGATATGGAGAATGTCTCCAAGGAGTGTCCCATGGATCGAGAGAAGAAGAAGCGTCGCAAGCGTCGTTCGTTCAACAAGGAGCTCAAGGCCGAGGCGG
>Ga0163153_10000634_pt1 | contig 60515 bp, 50 predicted proteins | sample OliLakLV19MP6IB1_FD_148629 | JGI IMG/M metagenome (GOLD analysis project Ga0163153, IMG submission 148629) | Freshwater microbial mat bacterial communities from Lake Vanda, McMurdo Dry Valleys, Antarctica - Oligotrophic Lake LV.19.MP6.IB-1 | ecosystem: Environmental > Aquatic > Freshwater >... | reverse complement strand
CAGTACGCTAAAAACAGTAATCTCACACCACCGCGCAGAGTTGAGAAAAGTGATGAGGAGTGGAAAAAGCTCCTTACGGAAGAAGAATATTATGTGACCCGAAAGAAGGGTACCGAGAGTGCCTTCTCAGGCGAATATTGTGAAGCCCATGAGCCGGGGCTGTATGCATGCCGCTGTTGCGGAACGGTACTCTTTGATTCGCGAACAAAATTTGAATCGGGCACCGGCTGGCCAAGCTTTACAAATTCCGTAGAGCCCAATGTAATTAAATACACGAAAGACAGCGGCTACGGAATGGTACGTGTTGAAGTGGAATGCAGCGTGTGCGATGGGCATTTGGGTCATGTCTTTCCCGATGGTCCGCCACCAACGGGCTTAAGATTTTGCATCAACTCAGCATCCATCAAACTTGTGAAATAATTGATAGGTTAATGATTAGCCATTGTGCATAACTTGGTGGAAAAGTTGTGCGTTTCTTTATTATTGAAAATTTTGTATTTCACTTCTTGAAACATACCTTCATATCACTAATTCAAATATTGAAAAACTGATTAGATAGCTGCGGAAAACAAATAGTTATTTTCTACGGAAAATGATAATAAAAAATCTGCAGCGAAGGAATCGTGTGCACGAGAAGGGTCCTTTAGGAAAACCGGGCGTGTGTTCGAGACTGAGAGCAAAAGTTGCAATACGATTGAAGCAGGTCTTAGTTTAGAAAAGTTGTATTAGGGTTGAGTGGCAACTACGGTTGTTAGTCAGCAAGACGGGGGTAAATCAAGCAATTGAATTACCCCCGTTTTTTGTTTTATCAGGCCTTACTGAATGAATATCTGAATTTCTTTCGTCCTCATTTGCTGCATCTTGTCTGGCGTCATTACGCTAAAACAATTAATTAATTGAGAGATTGACTGAAGAAAATAATGAATTGAAATTAGAACATCGCAGGCAGGAAGTAATCCCATTACCGAATTTCCTTATTCGAGTGGGTCGATACGCGTTGGTTCTTTATCTTGGTTCCGGCCTCGCTGGGAATAGGCACTACCGGCTATTATTATTTTGGTCAGATCAATTGGCTCGATAGTTTTTATATGTCTTACATGATTTTAACCGGCATGGGCCCTGTGGCAAAAATGGCAACTGAAAAGGCAAAGTTGTTCTCCTCATTTTATGCTTTGTACAGCGGGGTTGCTTTTTTAAGTATTACGGCAGTCTTCTTAGCCCCTATCATTCATCGCCTGTTGCACATTTTACATGTAGAAAAGTACGAAAACACTACTGTATAGTAAATCGCCCTAAAACTTTTTACGGATTTCTTTCATCTATGAGCAGGACAAAAGACAACGACTTTTAATATCTTTAATAGTACGTCTTCAGTCTTGTGTCTTGCTACTGATATCTTACGTCTTACATCTATGCTTAAAAACTACCTCAAAACCGCCCTTCGCTCTCTATGGAGAAGCAAGGTGCATTCATTGATCAACATACTGGGCCTGGGCTTGGGTGTTGCTTGTTGTATTTTGATCGTCCTGTTTGTGCATGACGAGTGGACCTTCGATCGATTTCATAGCAAGGCGGATCGAATTTATCGTGTATACGCACGCGAAGATTGGGGTGAGAAACAACAATTTTTTGCTACCCTCACACCACTTCCCATGGGCCCGGCTTTAAAAGAAAATTTTCCGGAAGTGGAAAAACATGTGCGCATAAATCCGGTGGGCTCCCAGATAAAAGTGGGCGATGTTCAGTTCAATGAACAAGTAATTATTGGTGGTCAGGATTTTTTCGATGTGTTCGACTTTGAGATAATCACCGGAGATCGAAATGCATTGCGTATGCAAAGTAGTGTGGTGATTACAGAACGCATAGCCAAAAAATATTTTGGCGAAGCCAATCCCATCGACAAAGTTATATCCATGCAACTGGGTGAAAACTTTGAAGACTTCTCGGTGAAAGCAGTTACTGAAAATGTGCCTACCAATTCCAGCATTCAATATGATATTTTGATTTCTGATTTGAATTTGAATAAGGTGTTTGATGAACGTACCATTACCTCCGCGTGGTTTAATATCAGTCCGGAAACGTACGTGTTATTGCAGCAGGGTACTGACCCGAAACAAATCGAAGCTAAGTTTCCTTCTGTGTTCAGGACGATTTTGGGAGAAGAGGAATTCAAGCAAAGTAAATATGCACCTGGTCTTCAGCCGATCACCGATATTCATTTGAATACAGATTATCCGGTGGGTATTGCCCCGGTAAGTAATCAACGTTACAGTTTGATACTCGCTGCCATTGCTTCCCTTATTTTAATTGTTGCCTGCATCAACTTTGTTACCTTATCAGTAGGTCGTTCGATAAAACGTGGAAAAGAAGTAGGCATTCGCAAAGTAGTAGGAGCGCAACGCGGGCAGTTGATCATACAATTCATCGGTGAAGCTGTCATTGTTACACTGGCTGCGTTAGTGATGGGTATCTTGGCTGCGAGGTTGAGTCTGTCAACGTTTAATGAATTGTCAGGAAAGCAATTGATTTTTCCTTTGAATGGATTTTTGCTTTTTATCATGATGAGTTTGTTAATCGTTATTGGTCTTATTGCAGGTAGCTATCCCGCCTTTGTTCTCTCTGCGTTCAAGCCGATTTCTATTCTAAAGGGTGGCTTACAAGCGGGCAGCAGCAAACAACAGATGCGCAAATGGTTGGTAGGTGTGCAGTTGGTGCTTTCTATTTTTCTGGTTTCCAGCACGCTCATCATGAGCCAGCAACTTGATTTTTTGCAGAACAAAAATCTTGGTTTTAATAAAGAACAATTGGCTGTAATCAGGTTGAATGTTCCTCGTGGAGGCCGGCTGCCCGAAAGAGTGAAGTTGGGATTTGAAAAAGCGGAACTCTTTAAAACGGAGTTCAGCAAAATTCCGGATATCAATAGTGCATGCGCCTCTTCACATGACTTTGGCAATGGTAACTGGACGAGTGTGGGCTTCACGGACGATAAAGACGTGTATCATAACTTTACTTTAAACAGCATCGATGATGATTACATTCCAACACTGAAAATGGAATTGGCGCAAGGCAGGAATTTTTCGCAGGAGATTCTATCGGATGGAAGGCGAGGAGTAATTGTTAATGAAGCGTTCTTAAAAGAATATGGATGGCGTGATGCCATAGGGAAAAAGATACCCGGCAAGAATTTTTTAGATCATGAAATCATTGGTGTGGTGAAGGATTTCAACTTTGCTTCGCTTTATACCAAAGTACAACCTCTGGTGATGGTGCAAGATCCAGCCATCATTTTAAGTGGAGTAGAAAACATCAATATCGAGAATAGTCCGCTGCCCAAGTTGATTGTGCGCCTGGAGCCTGGCAATATGCAGACTACCATAGATCAGATAAAAATAGTGTGGGAGAAAATTTCACCAGGTGAAGAATTTACCTTTGGTTTTGTAGATCAGACATTGGCCGCACAATATCGCAGTGACCAGAACCTGGGTAAGATCGTCCGCATGGCAACACTACTTGCCATGTTCATTGGTAGTTTAGGTTTATATGCACTCGCATCACTGGCCATGCAAAACCGAACGAAGGAAATTTCAATTCGCAAAGTGATGGGAGCAACAGAGCAATCGCTCCTTGTGCTGCTTACCAAAGACTATGTTTTTCTGATTATGATTTCGATGTTATTGTCAGTGCCCATCACCTGGTACATGATGAACCAGTGGCTCGAGTCATTTGAGTATCGTGTTACAATTGGCTGGCAGGTATTTGCGTGGGCGGGAGCACTTTCCTTGTTCATTGCCCTGGTAACGATCAGCTATCAAGCTATAAAAACTGCATGGACACGCCCAGCCGAAACGCTGAAATACGAGTAAAAGTCCTATTTGTTCAAGTTAGTTAATATTTCTTTGACAAAAGTGTAACAAATATTGGCATTCCGAGTATATTAGTTTTACAAAGTATATACTAATGAGCAAAGAATACCTCGGTGAATTTGAAGAACTGGTTCTCACGATGGTCGGAATCCTTCAGGAAGAGGCTTACGGCAACGCCATCGTCATTGAGATTAAAGCACGCCTCGGGCGGGAGTCAAACCTAAGTGCCGTGCACGTGACACTCTATCGCCTTGAGGACAAAGGCTTTGTGAAGTCGAGCATGGGAGGGGCCACCAACACCCGTGGCGGAAGGCGAAAGCGAATCTTTACCATCACCAATGCTGGTATTGCCTTGTTGCGTTCCATGAAGGAAGCGCGAATTGATTTATGGAAGATGGTGCCTCAACTGAAATTCAATTATTAGCAGCCAGTCATCGGTAACCTAACTATGTCGAAAAAGGAAATCAAATCACCACCACAATTCGCACTCAATATATTGAGAAGGGTTTGCCCGCCTGATTTATACGAGGGTATTGAAGGTGATTTGCTGGAGCAATTCGAAGTGGATGTGAAAGTGGCAGGTGTAAAAAAAGCAAGAAGGAGATTCATGGGAAACGCTATTCGGTTTTTGCATCCCTCCATCATTCTGAGAAATAAGTTTTCATTCGATTTAATTAATACCATCATGATCGGAAATTATTTTAAAGTAGCGGTGCGTAATATTCAGAAGCGCAAGCTCTATTCATTTATCAATGCATTTGGATTGAGCATTGGCATCGCTTTTTGCATGCTCATCTATCTTTTTACCATGGACGAGAAAAGCTTTGATCAGTTTCATGAGAATAGATTACACATTTATCGCATCGAAGAAAAGAGTTTTGATACGTGGCAACACGATTCACCTGACCCTTACCGCAAATCGGCCTGGATCCAAACCGGGCTGAAACAAGTATTGAAGGATGAATTGCCGGAAGTAGTAAGAGCCACCCGATATAATAAAGGTGAAACAGCTGTCGTCCGCTATAATGAAAAGGTGTTTACCGAAAGCCTTACCTATGTGGATGATGATTTTTTCAGCATGTTTTCATTCAACCTATTGAAAGGGAATGCTAACAAACTCTTTAAAAACAAATCGGATGCGGTAATCACCTCTGAGATCGCAAAAAAGTATTTTGGGGACGAAGACCCGATTGGGAAAACGTTGCAGATTTCTCTTCAAAAGGAAGCGTCCTTCATCGTGGCCGGAGTTATTGAGCCGGCACCGGTTAATTCAAGCCTGCAATTTCAAATCATTTTACCGCAGGAGCACCGATGGGGCTATGAGCGTAACCTGGCCCAGTGGGGCAACTTCAACACACCTACGTTTGTACAACTACAACCCGATGTGGATTTAGTCTCATTCAAAACAAATCTTGATAAACTGACTGATAAATATATGGGCGACCTCCTAAAAAAATGGAGAGAGGAAGCTACCGTGCCCATTCCGGCTGATGCAAAAATGATGGAGTATCAATTTACTCAACTTCCTGATTGGCATCTCAAGACGGAGATCAGTTGGGATAAAGTGAGCGATCCTAAGTACTCCATGATTTTGGGCGGCATTGCTTTATTGATCCTGTTAATTGCATGTATCAATTATATTTCACTGGCCCTTACCACTTCGGCTTCCCGAAGAACGGAAGTGGGCATCCGTAAAGTAGTAGGGGCGCAGCGAAATCAGTTAATGTATCAGTTTGGCTTTGAGTCAATGATGTTGGTACTAATTTCTTTGTGCATCGGAATCGGACTCGTGATAGTATTTCTTCCCGCTTTCAACCAGTTCACCAATAAGGGAATTGAATTGAATTCCATCAACCTATTGCAGATGACAACCGTGAGCACTGGTTTGATGATGGTGGTGGGTTTGGTTGCGGGCAGTTATCCATCTATATTTTTGTCGCGCTTCAAACCGGCACTTGTGCTCAAAGGCGGGTTTACTTCCAAGCTGCAAGCGGGTTTTACGAGGCCGTTGGTCGTGGTGCAATTCGCGCTCTCAGCGTTTCTGATCATCAGCTCCATAGTTATGTACAGACAGATGCATTACATAACCACCAAAGAGCTGGGTTACAGTAAAGAGCAGATATTGGTGATACCAACGCACACGGGTTGGAATATTGAAGCGGATCGATACGTTCAGCGCTTTCGCGAAAGGGCACAGCAGGAGCCTCTCATCACTTCGGTGACAGGAACCAGTAGTTCCTTCAATCAAGGATACTCCAGGTATGGCTATAAAATAAAAGAAGTGCAGAAATCCGCGTATGTGTATGCAGCCGATGCCTATTACATTCCAACGCTTGAGATAGCGTTGCTGCAAGGCAGGAATTTTGACGCGACCATTCCCAGTGATTCAGGTGCAGTGATCGTTAATGAAGCGCTGGTACATGATATGAAATGGACTGATCCACTCAATGAATATTTAAACTGGAGAGAAGACAGTGTAGGCCTCGGCTCACCTGTGATTGGCGTAGTGAAGGATTATCACTTTCTGTCGTTGGAGAAAAATTTTGAGCCGCTTTTCCTGTCGATGGATAAATCGAATGTAGGCTACCTCACTACAATGCTCGTGAAAGTTTCTTCAAACGATCTTGCCGCTTCGGTCGAAAAAGTAAAATCTGTCTGGAAAGAACTCAATCCCAACAAGCCATTTGATTATTCTTTTTTGGATGATGATGTGGCGAAGCAATATGCTTCCTATCAGCGATGGATGAACATCATGGGACTGGCTACCGGTTTTGCAATATTAATTTCGTGTCTTGGTTTGTTCGGACTTTCGGGTATTAACACAGTGAACCGCACCAAAGAAATAGGAATACGCAAGGTAATGGGTGCTGAGCTTTCAAATATTTTCATTTTGCTCAACCGTCAGTACATTGGGCTTTCGCTGATTGCCTATGCGCTGGCCATTCCATTTTCGTGGTGGGTAATGAACAAGTGGCTGGATGACTTTCAATTTAAGGTCACCATGGGCTGGGAGTTGTTTACGGTGAGTGTACTGGTTGGATTAGGTATCGCCCTTCTTACCGTGAGCTATCACGCCATCAAAGCCGCCTTTGTCAATCCTGCCGAAACATTGAAGTATGAATGATCAGTTATTAGTCTGATAGCAGTAAGTTGTACTTTCTGCTATCAACTTTTCACTTTCAGTTCCCTACGCTCCAAATATTCTGCAAACATCTTCCGCAAATTCTGCATGTCAGAATTACTTTCTGCCTGCAACCTTTTGATGGTATCTATTTCTTTACCGACATGGGTGCGTATCCAGGGTATTAGAGTTTTCTTATCATGCCAGTTCCCGATCTTTTCTGCGCTTTCAATCAGGAAGGGATCGATTTTACTTTTTTTCTTTTTTATTGATGTTAGATAAATGATTTCCTTGATCAGCTTCCTTAACCCATGAAGGTCTTTTTGAGTTATACCGTCCGATAAAAGGGTAGTGAGTTCTTTATTCTTTTTATACAGATAGAGTGAATAGGTTCGTGATTTTATATCTCTGATTTCACCCAGGATAATTTTCTTTTGTTTACGCACCGCTTTGGTATGAGCAGGCATGTCTTTTTTAAACTTTCGAAGCGCAAGGTTTGGTGACCGGAAGAATGGAACGTGAATCTGCGTGTATTGCGCTAATAGTTCTTTTCGAACGCCTGCATCCCTGATATTGCCGGCTTCACGGAAGATGGCACGAAAGGGAATAAAATGTTTGTGATCGCTGAATTCTTTATTGTTGAAATGGACTAAACCCAACAACGTCTTTATTCTTTTTATTACCAAACGCATCTGGTGCAGTTCTTCTTTTTCTTTTCCAGATGGAAATGATTTCAGCAGCGACTGCAGGTGTTTAATACTTTTTATTGTGAATTGTTCCAGTGCTTTCATTACTCGGTGTTGTTTAGACGTTAGTGTGTTATAATCCGTCTAAAAACGTGCTTTGCATAGTTATCAATAATACACCTTTTTATCCACTATCAAATTCATCACCAAACATGATTTATATCATTTTTAATTATCTATAAAAATCGAATTTTTAGTCATCATTAACCGTGTGACTTTACTATGACTACTGCCAGAACAACGTCCCTTCAGGAACTCACTCAGGAAAAGGTCTCGCGCCAACTGGCCGACATTGTGGAGGATATGCAAGAGGCCGAACAAAAATTTGCACCCCAACTCACGGAGCTTCACGATAATTTTAAATTAAGCGGGATCAACCTCATTCATTACCTCGTTTTGCGCAGCAACGAAATACGCGAAGCACAGGAATATCTGCACCACGTGGGGTTGTCGTCATTGACCAACTCCGAAAGTCATACCCAGTTTCAGTTGTTGAATGTGTTGGGTTGGCTGGATCACAATCAGCATAAGACGAATGCCGCTGCCTGCAATTTTGAGACGGCCTCCAAGCTGCGTACGATTCATGCCGAGCAATTGCTGGGTGTATACCCCATTCAGGATAGACCGCACATCATGGTAACGTTTTCCGTTGAGCTAATGCAAGATCGTATGTTGGTGGAAGAGATGCTTAATGAGGGCATGTCGGTGGCGCGCATCAATTGTGCTCATGATAATCCCGAAGTGTGGCTCAACATGATTTTAGTATTGAAGAAGGCTATTGCCAAAACCGGAAGGAACTGTAAAATCTACATGGACCTGGGTGGCCCCAAGATACGGATCAAGACCATTGCCGCCAGGCGCAAGAGTGAAAACCTACAACTGCCCGTATGGGAAGGTCGCGAACTAGTGTTGAGTTATGCGGATAATGAGGAGGAAGTCAAAAAGCGCAAACGCAGAAATATTGACATGCTCTTTGTGGAGCCGAAAGAATTACTGGCAATGGTGAAGATAGGAGAACATATTTTTTTCGATGACGGAAAGTTTGAAGCCAAAATACTACGCACCGAGGCCGAGCAGGTGGTGGTGAAAATCGTTCGCATATCTACCAAGAAACCATTTCTGAAAGCACAGAAGGGAATCAATCTTCCTGATTCAGATCTGGCCATTCTCCCGCTGACTGACGAAGACAAAAGTAACATACCGTTCATTTGCCAGCATGCCGATCTGGTAGGATATTCCTTTGTCAATAGTCCTGATGATGTAGAACTACTTCGCGCGGAGATTAATAAGTATGCAACACACAAGCGGCCCGCCATCATTTTGAAGATTGAGCGCTTGTCGGCTGTACAAAACCTGCCCGCCTTACTGATGAATGGAATGAAAGACGAAGCCCTGGGTGTGATGATTGCCCGTGGCGACCTGGCTGTCGAGATTGGCTTTGAGCGGCTGAGTGAAATACAGGAAGAAATTTTATGGATATGCGAAGCTGCCCACGTGCCGGTGATCTGGGCCACACAAGTATTGGAGACACTGAATAAGACCGGTTACGCTACACGCTCCGAAATCACCGATGCCGCCATGGGTGTGCGTGCCGAATGTGTGATGCTGAACAAGGGAAAGCACATCGTGAAAACGATTAAGACACTCGATGATATACTCACCCGACAATTGGGCCACGTAAACAAGAAACGCTACATCATGAGGCCATTGGGTATAGCCAAAACGTTTATCCAGCCATGACCGCTATGAACTGACAGCTTTAATTCCGGATGAGAATCTTTCATGTTCCCATGCGAAAGTAATCGGGTAACTCTTGATTACATTATTTCAACTGGTAAGCACCTCAAATTGGGTCAAGAGTCTCGAGGCGGGCGCAATCCTATATTTGATTTTTAGTTGGGCGCCTAGCATCGAACGATCTTTATATTGGATCTTTATTTTTTCTTTACCAAAGGCATCCAAAACAATGTAACGGTCAAAGCCAGATGAAAAAGCCCTGCCGGATTTATGTATTATGCCTACACCTTCCACCACCGTCTTTTGCTTTATGTCTTTTAAAAGCTTCAGCACTTTGGGGATCCATACTACGATAAGTAAAAGTGGAATAAAAATATAAACCAACACTTCCGGACTTTCCGTGGCGGCAACTTTGATAAGATCCCATCTAAAATCAATAATGGAAAGAAGGTAGAAGGAAAATCCGAAAAACGAAATGATTGCGAGAATGCTCCCGACCAGTTGGCCAATCAAAATATTCTTTTCTGCTTTATTCATTTCAATGGTTTCCATACTGGTTATTTTTAGTTGGGTATGTGTAAAGCTACCAGAAATGACGTGCCTGCAAAATGTGATTAAAGTAGTATTTGTTCTTTGACTTCATTTGGAGAATTAATTTGTAGTTTTATTGAGTTAAAATTTGTTTTGATGATCGTAATTTTATTCAGGTGAATGATATAAATAGTGTCAATAAGGATTTGATTTTAAGGGAAAAGCTGGCATTGCAACGAACCGTGCTTGCCAATCAGACAACCTTTCTGGCGTTTTTGAGATCTTCCATGTATTTCCTGATTGCCGGGTTGAGTGTTAAGAACGTTCTTTTAATAGAGAATGGACTGATGATCGAGATCATTTTGTTTGCAGGTTCTTTTATCCTGTTTGTATATGGCGGGGTCAATTACTTTTTCCACAAGAGAAAAATCAGAGATAGTGAAATACATATCGGGAACTACAAAGAAGAGTATGAGAAGTAATTCATTCTCCTGGTTTATTTCAATAAGTCCTTACGATAAAAGTGTTTTGATTTTTTTTGCCAATCTCCTTAGGCGAATTAAAGTGCGGAATCGATTGCTGAAGTGATTTATAATTAAATGCACAGATTCAATTTCGATTCACTACCAACCCTATCTTTGTAGCTTTTCATGACACGCCAGCGCTACATAGTACTGATTCTTATTCTTGGGTCACTCTCTACCATCAGTCCGTTTTCGATTGATATGTATCTGCCAGGGTTTCCTGCCATTGCCAATGAATTAGGAGTCAGCATATCGCAGGTGCAACTATCGCTTACCGCCTATTTATTGGGCATTGCTGTAGGTCAGCTTATGTATGGCCCTATGCTTGACCGCTTTGGAAGAAAGAAACCATTATATGTTGGATTGGTAATTTATATCATCAGTTCGATCATATGCGCCTTCTCAACTTCGTTGGAGTCACTGATCGCCATGCGTTTTCTTCAGGCCCTCGGTGGCTGCGTGGGCATGGTAGCCTCGCAGGCATTTGTCCGAGATTTGTTTCCGATTCGCAAAACTGCGCAGGCATTTTCATCGATCATTTTAGTAATTGCTGTTTCGCCCATGATCGCTCCTACGGTGGGTGGTTATATTACGGTTGCCTTTGGATGGGCTTCTGTATTTATCATGCTGGCTGTGTTAACTCTTTTAATTTTGTTGGCCACTTATTTTTTCTTACCAGATGGAAAAAAAGCAGACCCGGATATTTCGCTAAAGCCTACATCGATTCTCAGGAATTTCATTTTAGTGGTGAAGCAACCGCAGTTTAGTATTTATACAGTGGCGGGAGGCATTGCCATGTCTGCACCATTTGCCTACATCGCGGCATCAGCCGATGTTTTTCTGAATCTATACAAAGCTACAGAAAGGGAGTACGGTTGGATCTTTGCATTCGTGGCTTCGGGTATGATTGGCTCAGCACAGTTCAATCATTTCCTGTTGAAGAAATTCACCAGTCAGCAGTTGGTGAAATATGCGTTATCCTATCAAACTATCGTGGGTGCAGTGTTGGTGACAGGCGTGTGGCTTGATTGGTACAACATCGTAAGCTTAACCATCATGATTTTTTTATTTATACTCGGGCAAGGACTTGCTGGACCAAATAGTTCTGCCCTGGCGCTGGCACCATTCTCAAAACATGTGGGAAGTGCGGCTTCATTGTTGGGCAGTTTCCGTATGATGATCGGTGGTATTATTACGGTATTGGTAAGCACCTGGCATGATGGCACAGCACTTCCTATGGTAGCAGTAATGTGGCTCTCAGTGGTGAGCGGTATTTTTATTTTGGGTGGTTCAAAAGTTGCGGTACGCTATCGTGCACGTAGAAGAGTGGTGGAAGACGAGCCTTCTGTGTTGTTGTAATCTCTCTGGTTAGCGATTGAATCGTTTATCTCAGATGCAGATTTCCTGGGACTTAGCCCTTTACCCTGGCCGATGAGAGCATTTATGATTTCTATTGCATTGATGTATGCACTGGTGGCAGAGCTAACAAAGCAATACTTTTTTAATAGAATAAAATTTTAGTAAGTGAATTCCTTCCAGCCACACTGCCGGTCAACTCATCACTGGCATAACTACCAATCGTACCGGAGTCAGGTTATCATTGAATTTAAAAATGTGGCATAGCGGTTGTTTCGCTATCATCAGAAAGTAAAAGCTTTCATGGTTAACTAAAACAAAAGGGTTATGAAAACAATTAAAAACTCTCTGAGTGTGTTGATGGTGGCGATTTTGTTAGCTGGAGCAACTGCCGACTTGCAAGCACAAGGCAAAGGTCGCGGTAATGGCAATGGTAATAGCAACGCGAGCCGTGGCCATAATAAGGAAAACAATCCGGGTAAGGGTCATGATAAGGATTATAATAAAGGTAATGGTCATGAGTGGGATGTTAACTCCGGAGATAATCGTAGCAGAGGTAACGATAACGACTATGACCGTGGAAGAGGTCATGAGCAACAGTATGGCGACCATGATCGTAACCATCACAACAACCGGATTCACAACTATCCGTCACGGGATAATTATCGTTACCAACTTTATGATGACCACCATCGCTATGTAGCCTACCGTCATCATCGTCATGGCCGTCCATCCTGGGCACCTGCTTATGGGTATCGTTACAATACCCGATACATTTACTATCAGGATTACAACGTGTATTATGATTGCCATCGTGACGTATTCGTAGTGTGGACAGGGCGAAGTTGGGCTGTAAGCAACCGTGTACCCGATGTGATGTTCCGCGTTGATTTTGGAAGAGCGAAAGTGTCAGGAGTAGATTATTGGGACGATGACTTTGATTTCTATCTTGAAAGACGCAGGCCCGCCTACATGAGTATCACGGCAGCCTGGTAAATGAAAAAATGCCCTCCCACGAGGGCATTTTTTTATTGTAGGTTTGATAAATAGCTTACTTTAGTTTCATGTCTTTTACCGATCTTTGTAAAATGAAGTGTGTACGATTAGAAGTGAAATGGTGTTTGATTATTATTATCTTTTTTGCCAGTGGCCAAATTGGTTGGGCGCAAACATTTACTTCTTCCAACCTGCCTATCATCGTGATCAACACAAATGGTATGGCTGTACCCAATGAACCCAAGATCATGGCTGACATGGGCATTATATACAATGGGGTAGGAGTTCGAAATAACCTTACCGATGCTTATAATAATTACAATGGAAAAATCGGCATTGAACTACGGGGATCATCTTCTCAATTATTTCCGAAAAAGCAATATAGCATTGAGTTGCGCGATGAGGTAGGTAATGGGATCAGTTCTTCCCTGTTAGGCATGCCTGCCGAAGAAGACTGGGTGCTGTTTGCTCCCTATAATGACAAGTCGCTCATGCGCGATGTGCTCGCTTACAAACTGGGTCGTGATTTGGGTCGGTATGCTCCGCGCACGCGCTTTTGTGAAGTAGTGATGAATGGTGCATACCTCGGCATCTATGTATTGATTGAAAAAATTAAGCGGGACAACAATCGAGTAAACATAGCCAAGTTGAATCCGGATGAGGTATCCGGTGATGATCTCACAGGTGGGTACATCATAAAAATTGATAAGGAATCTGGAAGTGGAAACGGTGGTTGGAGTTCCTCCTTTACTCCACCAAACAGAAGTAGTAGCCAGCAGATCTATTACCAATATGACTATCCTTCTGCTGCCGATATTGTTATCCAACAAAAAAATTACATCCGGCAGTTTATGAATAACTTTGAGTCAACCTTGATAGGCACAACCTTCAATGATCCGGTAAACGGTTATGCCAAATATATTGATGTGGATTCGTTCATTGATTTTTTCATCATGAATGAAGTAAGTAAAAATGTTGATGGTTATCGGCTCAGCACGTATTTACATAAGAAGAAGGATTCGGATGGAGGAAAGTTACACATGGGCCCCATTTGGGATTTTAATTTAGGTTTTGGCAACGCCAATTATTGTACACAAGGAAACCCGGAAGGGTGGGTGACTAATTTCAATAATTTATGCAGCAAGGATAACTGGCTCATTCCATTCTGGTGGGATCGACTCTATCAGGATGGGGCGTATCGAAATAAGTTAGCAGCACGGTGGGATTATTTGCGTTCAAATGAACTGGAGACCACCCGGATTATATCCTACATCGATTCAGTAGCCAACGTATTAAACATTGAATCGCAGCAGAGAAATTTTCAGCGTTGGCCTGTTTTAAATATGTATGTGTGGCCCAACTATTATGTGGGCCCAACTTTTGGATCGGAAGTAAATTGGTTGAAAAGCTGGGTAGTATCCCGCCTCAGTTGGATGGATGCGAATATGCCCAGGTTGATCACTGCTGTTGAAAGCAATCCTGCTGATTTTTCCATTGAACTGTTTCCGAATCCATTTTGTGAGCAAGTTCAGATAAACTATACCCTGACTAGGGCAGGTGCTATTTCACTAGAAATTTTTGATGTACTGGGACGATCGGTTAAGTCCATACACGAATCAAAAGAAGAACCGGGCACCTATCACACGCAAGTGCCAACACAAAATTTGGCCAGCGGCACCTATTATTACAAGGCAAGCGTTGGCAATGGTAAGTTAATTTCCGGAAAGATCATCAAGTGCGATTAGGCTTGATCCCACGCTAATAAAGTCTTTCAAAATTCCACCGCAGGTTATGATTATTGAATTATTGTAGGCAATTTAATAGCTCAATAATATAAAAGATCTATGACTACGCGCAGAGACTTTGTGAAGCAGTCGGCCCTGGCAGGTGCCGGACTTTTTCTTGCTTCTCCCTTATTCAGTTTCAATGGTTCGCAAAATGAGAAAGTAGTGCTCGGTGTTGTGGGCACTAATAGCCGCGGTTTGTACTTAGCAAAAATGTTTGCGCAGTTACCCGGAGTGGAAGTGGGCTTCATCTGCGATGTGGATGAAAATGTATTGAACAGGACCATTGCTGAAATTGAAAAGCAAACCGGCAAGAGGCCGCAAGGGTTCAAAGATGTTAGGAAACTTCTTGAAGTAAAAGAACTCGATGCCATCGCCATCGCTGCACCTGATCATTGGCATGCACCGGCCACTCTCATGGCATTGAAGGCAGGCAAACATGTATATGTTGAAAAGCCCTGCTCGCACAATCCTGCAGAAGGTGAAATACTGGTAGCCGCTGCAGCGAAATACAACCGGCTGGTTCAAATGGGCAACCAGCGCAGATCATTTCCACGTATGATCGAAGCCATGCAGGCATTGAAAGAAGGTGCGATCGGTCGTGTTTACTTTGCCAAAGGCTGGTATTCGAATGCAAGAAAATCGATGGGCATCGGTACGGTGACTCAGGTTCCTGCACATTTGGATTATGAACTATGGCAAGGCCCTGCGCCACGCAAGCCATACAAAGACAATCTTATTCATTACAACTGGCACTGGTTATGGAACTGGGGAACCGGTGAAGCACTCAACAACGGCACGCATGAAATCGATATGATGCGTTGGGGCTTGGGCGTGGAGCATCCCACCAAGGTGGTTTCAGCCGGAGGTCGCTTTGCATTTAAGGATGATTGGGAAACTCCTGATACACAAACGATCACCTATGAGTTTGCCAACAACACGGCCATGTTGTGGGAGGGAAGAAGTTGCAACGATTATGATGAAGTGAGAAGCGGTCGTGGTGTTATCTTTTATGGTGAAAAGGGCACGATGGTTATTCCGGGTGGCGATGATTACAAAATCTATGAGTTGGGCAACAAGTTGAAGCAGGAAGTGAAAACAAACATCCAGCAAGCCGATGCCACCAACACGATGGGCATGGGCGAAAAACTCGATAGTTTACACCTGGCAAACTTTGTTGATTCCATTCGCGGCCTCGCAAAGTTGAATTCACCTATTGCGGAAGGGCATACATCGACTATGCTCCCACAACTGGGTAACATCGCGTATCGTACAGGTCATACTTTGTATTGCGATCCGGCAACGGGTAAAATTAAAGATGATAAAGCAGCGCAGGCTTTATGGAGCAGAGAATATGAAAAAGGTTGGGAGATGAAACTGTAATCAGATTAGTATGAAACGATTGATAATAATTGCGATCTTCTGTTGTGTCATTGTACCCCTGTGGGCAATAGAACTTCAGGCAAAAGAAAAATGGATAAACCTGTTTAACGGAAAAGATTTATCGGGTTGGAAGCAGGTGAATGGAAAAGCAAAATATGCGGTGGCCGATGGCATGATCGTAGGCACCTGTGTAAAGGATTCACCCAATTCATTTCTGGCCACAGAAAAAGAGTATGGAGATTTTATTCTGGAGGTGCAGATCAAAATCGATGAAGGTATTAATTCAGGAATTCAGTTTCGCAGTCTTCAGAAAGAAGGTGATGGTCGTGTGTATGGTTATCAGATGGAAATGGATCATCGCAAAGACCGTGCATGGTCAGGTGGAATCTATGATGAAGCCCGAAGAGGATGGCTTTATCCGTTGGATTTAAATCCGGCCGCAAAAAAAGCATTCAAATGGGACGACTGGAATACTTACCGAATTGAATGTATCGGTTCTGTCATTCGCACCTGGGTGAATGATGTGCCGGTGGCTTATCTCGTAGATAATGCAAGTTTAAAAGGATTGATCGGCTTGCAGGTACATGCCGTTTACAAACCGGAAGATGAAGGCAAAAAGACCTACTGGAAAAATATTCGCATTCAAACGGAGAACCTGGTTGCAAGACCAGTAGAAACTATCACCGTAGTGAATCAGATTCCAAACACCTTAACACCGCTAGAAAAACAACAGGGATTTCGTTTGCTGTGGGATGGTGAAACGACCAAAGGCTGGCATGGTGCGTATACATCTACGTTTCCTGAAAAAGGTTGGGAGATAAAAAATGGAGAACTGTCAGTAGTTCCATCGGGTGGTGCAGAATCTGCCAATGGTGGAGACATCATCACCGATGAAAAATTCAGTGCCTTTGAACTTACCTTCGACTTTAAGTATAAGGAAGGAGCCAACAGCGGTGTGAAATATTTTGTGGACGAGAAACATTTGTCTAAGGGTTCAGCCATTGGGTTGGAGTACCAGATTTTAGACAATGAAAGACATCCCGATGCGAAGGAGGGGGTGGTGGGAAATCGCACGCTGTCATCGTTGTATGATTTGATTCCGGCCATCAAAATTTCTGATATACCCAGGGAATGGAATGAAGGCCGCATTGTAGTTTATCCGGACAACCGAATAGAACACTGGTACAATGGAAGAAAAGTAGTTGAATATCAGCGGGGCACACCGATCTATTACGCACTGGTGGCCCGCAGTAAATACAACGTGTGGGAAGGTTTTGGCATGGTGGAGAAAGGTCCGATTCTTTTGCAGGATCATGGCGATGCTGTTTCCTTCAGGAGTATAAAAATCAGGGAGATTAAGTAGTCATACTATGAACGAAAGGCGCACCTTCCTGGATAAGAATTTTCTGTTATACAGTGATGAGGCATCACGACTCTTTCATGAGTATGCACAACCTTGCGCGATTATCGACTATCACAATCACCTCTCACCAAAGGACATCGCGGAGAATCGCAGGTTCAACAACCTTACGGAAATCTGGTTGGAAGGTGATCACTACAAGTGGCGCGCCATGCGCATCAATGGAGTGGAAGAAAAGTTTATCACGGGCAGCGCTTCACCAAAAGATAAATTTATGGCGTGGGCAAAAACGGTACCCGCCACCCTGCGCAATCCGCTGTATCACTGGACACATCTTGAACTGAAGCGGTACTTTGACGTTCAGACTCCGTTGGATGAAAATTCTGCATCTGAAATTTATGAGCATTGTTCCAATTTATTGCAGCAGGAAAATTTTCGTGTGCAATCCCTTCTTTCAAAAATGAAGGTAGAGGTGGTGTGCACCACCGATGATCCTACGGATTCATTGGAATATCATACTCAGTTTGCTAAAGACTCGGTAGGTTTCAACATGTATCCAACGTTTCGTCCGGATAAGGCATTTGCTACTGCAGATCCAAACGTATATAACAGTTACCTGGAAAAGCTGGCGAATGCTGCTTCGATAGCTATTAATACGTTCGATGATTTGATTAGCGCCTTGCTTACCCGCATGGATTTTTTTCAATCATTAGGATGCCGTGTATCCGACCATGGCTTGGAATCTTTGTGGTATGATAAAGACATGACATCAAAAGCGCCTGGCATTTTTAAAAAAGTACGGTCGGGCAATGCCTTAGATGTGAATGAGCAACATATTTTTCAAGGAGCTGTATTGACTGAACTTTGTAAAGGTTATCATCAACGGGGATGGGTTCAGCAATTTCATGTTGGCTCAATTCGAAACAACAACAAGCGCTTGCTGAAACAACTTGGACCTGACACGGGTTTTGATTCCATTGGTGACTTTTCGCAGGCGGCAAACCTATCGCGTTTTTTAGATCATCTCGATCAAACTAACCAATTGACAAAAACCATTCTCTATAATATCAATCCTGCCGATAACGAAGTATTTGCTACGATGGCCGGTAATTTTTCGGATGGCTCTATAGCAGGAAAAATTCAATGGGGTTCAGGGTGGTGGTTCCTCGATCAGAAGGATGGCATGGAAAAACAAATGAACACGCTCTCCAACATGGGGTTGCTGTCTCAGTTTGTCGGCATGGTTACCGACTCACGAAGTTTTCTTTCCTTCCCCCGTCACGAATATTTCAGGCGCATTCTCTGTAATTTAGCCGGGGGCGATATCTCCCGCGGTGAATTACCAAATGATATCACGGGCGTGGGCAACATGATTCAAAATATTTGCTATCACAACGCAAAGAATTATTTTAAGTTTTAAACGATGATAAAAACTATTAATACCGCTTTACTTTCTTACGGAATGTCCGGTGAAGTGTTTCATGCTCCGCTGTTGATGGCACATCCCGGATTCAATTTATCCACCGTGGTTCAGCGAAAAACGGATTCAGCGCATCAGCATTATCCTTCTATCAAAGTTTGCCGCACCATAGAGGAAGTGATTCAGGATTCCACCATTGAGTTGGTGATAGTGAATACTCCTAATGAGACCCACTTTCCCTTTGCTATTAAGGCAATAGAAGCAGGCAAGCACGTGGTGGTGGAAAAACCATTTACCGTTACGGTGAAAGAGGCCAATGAACTGATTGATTTTGCGAAAAGTAAAAATAAAATCCTCACTGCTTTTCAAAACAGGCGGTGGGATGGCGACTTCCTCACCCTGAAGAAAGTGATTGATGAAAAGATGGTGGGCAAGATCGTGGAGTTTGAAGCGCATTACGATCGCTTCCGCAACTACATTGAATCAAATACCTGGAAAGAGGAAGCGGGTATCGGAAAAGGTATTCTCTATAACCTGGGTTCTCACATGCTGGACCAGGCGTTGTTTTTATTCGGCATGCCGGAAGAAGTAGATGCACGAATTGGTATCCAGCGCCCCGGTGGTAAGGTAGATGACTTTTATGACATCCGTCTTCAGTACAACGGCTTTCACGTGATCATCAAGTCAAGCTACCTGGTGCGTGAGCAGGGTCCGCGATACATCCTGCATGGAACCGAAGGATCATTTATCACCAGCAGCGGTGTAGATCCACAGGAGCAGGCATTAAAGGAAAAGAAAATTCCCGGTAGTGCAGGGTGGGGAACACATGATAAAGAATACTGGGGAAAACTTAACAGCACAGTAAATGGCCTTCATGTAGAAGGTAGAATTGAAACTATTCCCGGTAACTATATGGCCTTCTATCAAAACCTGTATGAAGTAATTCGGGAAGGCAAGCCGTTGGCAGTGCCGCCCGAGCAAGCACGTGATATCATAATCCTGATCGAAGCGGCCTATGAAAGCAATCGTCAGCGAAGAGCTATAAAACCATAATATATCGAGCATGTCATACGTCAATGATTTATTTACAGTAAAAGGAAAAGTGGCTGTCGTTACTGGTGGCACCGGAGTATTGGGAAGCGCCATGTGTAAAGCACTGGCAAAGGCAGGCGCCTCGGTGGTGATCCTGGGAAGAAGAAAAGAAGTGGCCGATGCATTGGCTACGGAGATTATTCAAGCAGGCGGAGATGCGATGGGAGTTTCTGCTGATGTATTGAATGAGCAGCAGTTAACAGAGGCAAAAAAAACAATCATCAATAAGTACGGCAAGATTGATATTCTTGTAAACGGTGCCGGGGGTAATATGCCGGGCGCTGTCATTACACCGGATAAAACTTTTTTGGATTTGAATATCGATGAATTCAAAAGGGTGGTTGATCTTAATTTAACAGGAACGGTTTTGCCATCGCAGATTTTTGGCGAAGCAATCATCAAGGCAAAGCAAGGCGTGATCATTAATATCTCCTCGATGACTGCGATCCGTCCGCTCACGAGGGTGGTGGGCTATGGTGCAGCAAAAGCATCGGTAAGTAATTTTACACAATGGCTGGCCGTGGAACTGGCGAAAAAGTTCGGTGAAGGTATTCGTGTAAACGCCATCGCTCCCGGATTTTTTCTCACCGAGCAAAACCGAACCTTGTTAACCAAACCCGATGGAAGTTTGACCGAGCGGGGCCAATTGATTATTACAGGAACCCCCTTCGCACGATTTGGTCATCCGGATGAATTATGTGGAACGTTGCTGTGGCTCTGTTCGGATGCATCAAAATTTGTGTCGGGTATTGTCGTGCCAGTGGATGGTGCTTTCAGTGCCTATGCGGGTGTATAACTAAAATCATTTTAACTGATCGTTGTATTGGAAAATCAACTTAAGTCATCCGGAAATTATCGATGGGTTATTTGTGCACTGATTTTTTTTGCCACCACGATTAACTATGTCGACCGGCAGGTGTTGAGTTTATTAAAGCCTGCACTTGAACTGGAGTTTCATTGGACGGAAATTGATTATGGAAATATTGTCATGGCGTTCAGTGCAGCGTATGCACTTGGGTATTTGGTGTTTGGAAAGGTAGTGGACAAGGTGGGCACCAAGATGGGTTATACCCTTTCCGTGTTTTTCTGGAGTGTGGCGGCCATGGGGCATGCACTGGTAAAATCAACGTTTGGATTTGGAGTCATGCGTGCTTTCCTGGGAATCAGTGAAGCGGGTAATTTTCCCACGGCTATCAAAGCAACGGCTGAGTGGTTCCCTAAAAAAGAACGCGCACTCGCTGCGGGTATTTTCAATTCAGGCACCAACATAGGAGCAGTGATTGCTCCGATTTTTATACCCTGGATACTCGGTGTGTATGGCTGGCAAGAGGCGTTTATATGGACCGGTGCACTGGGTTTCGTCTGGTTGATCTTCTGGTGGATTTTTTATGAGATACCCACGCGACAAAAACGATTATCAAAAACAGAATTTGATTACATCCACAGCGATGTGGATGAGCAAGCGGAAGTAAATACAAAACCCATTCCCTGGATTAAGTTATTGAGCATCCGGCAGACGTGGGTTTTCATTTGCGGAAAATTATTTACTGATCCCATCTGGTGGTTTTTACTTTTCTGGCTGCCATCTTATTTCACGGAAGTGTATGGCATTGACTTCAGAAAACCCAACATGCAGTTGGTGGTAATTTATACTGCTACTACGTTAGGAAGTATCGGTGGTGGTTATCTTTCTTCTTACCTCATTAGAAAGGGCTGGCAGGTTTTTCGTGCACGCAAAACGTCTATGCTTCTCTTTGCGGTAAGTGTGATGCCAATTATGACTGCCCGTTTCGTGGATAACGTATGGATTGCTGTTGCGCTCATGAGCCTGGCGGCTGCTGCTCATCAGGCATGGAGTGCGAATATGTTCACTACAGTGTCGGATATGTTCCCAAAAAAGGCAGTGAGTTCGGTAGTAGGTATTGGTGGTATGGCCGGCTCGGTGGGAGGTATCTTCTTTCCGCTGCTTGTAGGCAATTTGCTGAATCACTACAAACTGTTGGGAGATATTTCTGTTGGTTACAATATTTTATTTATCATCTGTGGTGTTGCCTATGTGTGGGCGTGGCTGCTGATGCACTGGTTGTCACCGAAGATGAAAAGGGTGGAGGTTTGATGAGGATTAAATAAATTTGATGAGGGTTAAGCATATATTGGACATGGAGTGCCTCATATGTATATGTTGGTGGCAATGTGGCCGGGACAATAATGTCATCTAACGGGCGACTATCTTCTAACACGGGTTTGCCACGTGGACAATTTACCGACTATGTTTACGTTTTTAATAACAGAATTTTAATAATAAGACTCAAGGGAGATATTAAAATTGACAATTACTAATGAAAACACTTTTGAAGATTAATATTAGTACGACTGTTATTTTTTTATTCATCTGCCAATTATGTTGTGCCCAAATATTGAACAGTGGTAATAATAACAAATTGAGATACACGAGAGCTCTAAGTGTAGCTCGTTCTACTTTTGAAGTGAACGGCTTTCCTTCTTCTCCTGATTATTCTTCACTTGAATTAAGAATAGGAGCAGGAATAGTAAAACCATTAGGGAAATATTTTGACTTTAAAACAGGTGTTTATTTAGGATTAAAAGTGAAGCGACAATCTTACTTTTTTGGGCCGTCAAAACAGTTCACGAAAGAACCATGTGTACTCCCAGCCTTAGATGAAGCTGCCAGCAGTCGTAACCACTTTCTTGTAGATATACCTTTTACATTACAATTCAATCCAGCCAAGACTAAGATAGGATTAAGAGCCGGACTAAATACTCGCTTTTGGGCACCCAATAATGATAACGTAGATGTTCTTTCTGCAAGACCAGAAGTAGGACTATTAGGAGGTATCTCACATAAATTAGTCAAATCTATAAACATAGGTTTCGACTACTATCAAGGGTTGACACATATATATGGAGGAAATAACTCACACTCCGGGGAGTTTCACGTTAGGAATCAATTCATTCAACTAACATTTGAACACTCTTTTTAACTCGTGCTCTGACAACTACTAAGAAAGGATTGTTTATTTAACGGTTGACAAAAGGTAAGTCTACGAATCAAGTGAGGACAAGGCCACACAGCCACCAACAAAATGTTTCAATGTTGCGGTGAGGTGTAAGCTATAAGTTTTTATCTTCGTTCTGTAAACGTTAGTGGCCAATTGGGCGGCCCCGTGGACAGATGAGTATAAGTACGGGCAATTGAGCCAGTTGATGAAACAATCCATCGTAGACCTAAATTAGATATCAAATTACTATGAAACGAAGGGACTTTATTCTTAAGACATCAGGGGTTGCAGCTGCATCCTTATCGTATACCCAATTGTATTCTCATCTACAAAACCAAATTGAACCGACCTTCGATCAGGTAAGCTATGATGTGATTGTCTTAGGCATTGGTAGCATGGGCTCTTCCGCATGCTATCATCTGGCTAAGAGGGGATTTAAAGTTTTGGGGTTAGAACAGTTTGACATTCCACATGAACTGGGTTCACACGCAGGCCAAAGTCGCATTATTCGTAAAGCGTATGGCGAAGGCTCGGACTATGTACCCCTGTTGGAAAGAGCTTATCAAAACTGGCAAACATTGGAATCAGAAACTGGATCGCAAGTCTATTACAAAACAGGGCTCGCATATTTTGGAGCACCAAACGATCCGTTTTTAAAGACAGTAAAAGGTTCCTCTGAAAAATATAAAATCCCGCTTAATAATCTCACCGTTGAAGAATGCAATCGGAAATACCCACAGTTTAGACTTCCCCGAAATTTCCAGCGATTGGAGGAGCCTAATGCCGGATTCATTACTCCCGAGCGCAGCATACTCTTATACGTTCAACAAGCGATTTTAAAAGGAGCAATTATTCGCACGAAAGAGAAAGTACTTGAATGGAAACGAGAGACTTCCGGCAGTGTAACGGTAATAACAAATAAAGGTATTTACAAGGCAGGTAAGTTGGTGATTACGGCCGGCCCATGGGCCGGGAAAATGATCCCCTCGATTTCTTCTAAGCTAACCGTTACAAGACAAGCCGTGGCATGGGTAAAACCAAAAAAGTGGGACGAATTTACGCTCGGAAAATTTCCATGTTGGATTTTGGAAAACAAGGAATATGATTTTTATGGGTTCCCGATTCTTCCAGTCGGCACATTTGCTGGCCCTTTAGGACTGAAACTTGCTCTTCATTATCCAGGAGCTGATACAACAGATCCTGACTCAGTGAATAGAAACACAAAGGAATCAGATGAAAAAACACTGATTGAATTTTTAAACCAGTTTATTCCCGATGGTTACGAAAATACGCTGGTAATGAAGACATGCCTATATACCAATTCCCCAGACCAAAATTTTATCATCGATTACTTATCAGGGTTTGACAAGGACGTTGTTTTTGCAACTGGATTTAGCGGCCATGGTTTCAAGTTCGTAAGCGTTGTCGGTGAAATTTTGGCTGACCTTGCGATGAACGGATCAACACTTCTTCCAATCGGTTTTTTAAATGCAAAAAGATTTGGCTAATAGGGTTTTCAATGGTTCGGTGGACACAGACTTGTAAAACAAAACGTGTAGACAGATGACGGACGAAACTCAACTGGCCACAACAAAATGTTTCAATGGTGCGGTGATGTGTAAGCTATAAGTTTTTATCTTCGTTCCACGTTTGGTTTCGTGGGACAGATACGTTTTCAAAAGTTCAAAAGCGCACCACTACAGAAACACAACGAAAAAAAAGAGCCAGTCTCCCGGCTCTCTATAAAAATCAAATACGAATTCGAATTTAAGCGAGTTCTCGTAAATCTACAGGCACCACGCGTGAAATTCCTTTCTCCACCATAGTGATACCATAGATCACATCGGTCGTAGTCATCGTGCGCTTGTTGTGCGTCACAATCACAAACTGTGAGTCTTTGCTGAAACTGCGGATGATGTTGTTGAACTTATCAATGTTGGCATCGTCCAATGGTGCATCCACCTCATCAAAAATACAGAACGGTGCCGGCTTCAATAGGTACATCGAGAACAGCAATGCGGTTGCTGTAAGTGTTTTCTCTCCTCCTGATAATTGATTGATCGTGAGTGGTCGCTTGCCTTTTGGTTTTGCGATGATATCAATTTCAGAATCCAGGGGTCTGGCAGGATCAGAAAGTTTCAGATCACAATCATCACCTTCATTAAACAAGGATCGGAATACTCTTACAAAATGTTCTTTGATCTGGTTGAATGCCTGCATGAAGGTTTCGCTGGCCACCAACTCAATTTCATTAATGGTGCTGAACAACGATTCTTTGGCTTTCAGTAAATCATCTTTCTGCACGATAATGAAATCGTTGCGCTCTTTGATTTCGGTATAGGCTTCCATGGCCATCGGGTTGATCGGGCCCATGTTGTCCAGTTTCTCGCGAATCTTAGTTACTTCATTGCGCAATTTTTCTTCATCGAATAAAGCAAGTTGTTCTGCTTCTTCCGGAGTGGCCTGACCTACCACCGAATCCAGATCGATGTTAAACTCTACCGACAAACGCTCTTTTACAGAATTGAGCTGCATCTTGCTGTCATTCAAACGGTTTTGCAATTCCATCAGAATGGTGTCAATGTTTTGACGCTGATGCTGAACTTCGCGCAAATCTTTTTCAAATTGGTCAATCTCACCGCGACCGGAATAGTAATCTTTTTCGGCTTCGCTCAGACCTTTTTCCATCTCTTCTTTTTCCGCATACATGCCGAGTAATTCATCGTCATTGCTTTGCGTAGTTTCGATGATGGTGCGCGTTTCGTCTTCGTTCTTTTTAAGTTCTTCCGTATTCACCTCAATACGAACACCACTTTGCTCCATCGACTCCTGCTTGAAGCGGATCTCCTGATCGATGCTTCTCACACGATTCTCCTGCTGATGGAAGAAGATATTCTGCTCATTATAGGCACCCGATTTTTGACTCAGCAATTCGCTCTGAACATTTAATCCAATGGTGATGGCCTTCAGTCGTTCGTCATGATGTCCCAATTCCTGATGAGCCAGTTCTGCTTTGGGTTTGAGATCTTCTAACTCGCTGCTGAGGGACTCAATTTTTTCTAAAATATCTTCTTTGCGCAAGTCGGCACTGTTGAGCATGTTTGAAAACTGCTCTTGCTTGGTGCGCACGGAGATATATTCATCATTCACCAATTTGATGGCACTCTGCGCTTCCTCAATTTGTTGCTTGAGTGTGTTGTTGCGCAGTCGTTCCAATTCTCTCTGACGATCGATGAGGGAGTGACGGATGTCTTCTACTTTCTTGGAATATTCTTTGATCTCTTTGTCAAGTTTCTCCAGGTTTTTTGCACGACCAATTTTCTTTCCTTCGAAAAGTCCTACGGAGCCACCTGAAAGACTAAATCTGCGCTTGGTAACTTTTCCACTCTTGGTGATGAACGTATTGTTATCCTCACCGGGAATCGTTCTTACATCACCCTCAAACACATATACTTTGTCCAGTATAAACGTCATTAATTTCGAATACCTAGAATCGAATTCAATGATTTGTGTTGCCGGAAATGCATTGGGATACATTTTTAAATCAGAAGGAGAGAAGCGCTCGAAAGCATCCAGGATGAAGAAGTTTGCTTTTCCTTTGCTGGCATCACTAAGAATGTTGATCGCTTCGTAGGCCTCTGCTTCATGCTCTACGATATAGTAGTTGAGATAAGGCTCGAGGTAGTTTTCAATAGCTACGCGATATTCTTCGCTGGTCGATAGGATGTCTGATAGGAGCGGAGCATTTTTTGTCCAGCTTACATTCTTCTTTAAGAATTTAATCGCTTCTGGAAATCCTTCCAGGTTTTCTACCAGCGATTTGGTGAGCTGATATTCATTCTGACGCGAATCCAGTTTGCGGCCGGTTTGCGTCATCTCTTCACGAATCATTTCAATGGTTTTTTCCAATGAACCGATGCGTTGGTAAATGTCTTCTTCTTCTCTCTTTAATTTATCGAGGTAGCTATTCTTCTCATTGATCTCCTGGGTGAGGCCAACCAATTTTTTCTCGAACTCGACAATGCTCGCGCTCTGATGGCTGGTGTCGGTAGTCGTTCTTTCTAACTCCTGTTTGAAAGAAGCCACCTGTATCTCACGAATTTCAAGAGACTTATTCAGTTGAAATGATTCTTCCTGTTTGGCACGATACACCTGGCGAAGTGCATCGGATTCTCCTTGCAGCGTATAGGTGGTTGCTTTCTGTCCTTCGAAGTCTGCCTTGAGTGCTCCTAACTTATCAGTGATATCTTTTAATATGGTTTGTGCTGAATCGCGTTCGGTTTCCAGGCTTTGAATGCTGAAACGTGCGCGCTCATTACTTTTTCTGTCCTGATCGATTTGATCTTTCAGGTTGGTGACACGGTCATTTAAAAAGCGGAGGCGCTCGTTTTTAATTTGCTTGTCGCTTTCATACTGCCGGATTTTAGAAACAAAATCATTGATTGACTTTTGTCTTGACGACAGCGTCTTTTCTTTAATGATCAGTTCTGTTTTTGATTTTTCGATCAGTGCTTCTTTGTCGGCAAGTTCTGCAGTGAGTTTGGTCTTTCGGTCATTCTCATTGTCAACTTGCTTTTTTAAGGTCGTTAAAGTGTCTTTTTGTTTGTTGACAACCACTTTAGCCAGGTTGATGCTTTTCTCTTTATAGTCTTCTTTGATTTTGTAATACTGCTCGGTTTGCTTTGCCTGCTTCTCCAGGCTCTTCATGTTCTTTTCAATTTCGAAAAGCAAATCTTCCACACGCTCTAAGTCGGTATCGGTGTCTTCCAGTTTCTTCAACGTTTCTTTCTTACGCTTTTTAAACTTGGATATACCTGCTGCTTCTTCAAACAACATCCTTCTGGAATTGTCGCGGTCGTTGAGAATATCATCCACCATTCCCAACTCGATGATCGAGTAGCTGTTGGAGGCAACCCCAGTGTCGAGGAATAGGTTGGTAATATCTTTCAGGCGGCAAACAACGCCATTGAGCAGGTATTCGCTCTCACCGGAGCGATACAGACGCCTGGTGATGGTTATTTGAGAATATTCAGTGGGTAAAATGTTCTTTGTGTTATTGATCGTGAGCGATACTTCCGCCATCTGCTGCGGTGAACGCTGGCTGGTGCCGTTGAAGATTACGTTTTCCATTTTTTCGGATCGCAAGGCACTGGTCTTCTGCTCCCCCAATACCCAGCGGATAGAATCCACCACGTTTGATTTTCCGCATCCGTTAGGGCCTACGATACCGGTGATACCCTCGTCAAAATTGATAACAATTTTATCAGCGAAACTCTTAAAACCCTTGATCTCCAACTTCGATAACTGCATGGACTAATTTAGAATTTAGTGATTGCCTAAAAAAAACAAGATGGCAAAGATAATCTTAGGAACGGCATTTAGAAAGATGGATATACTCATTTCATCCACAATTTATACCAACCGAAAAACACCCAAAACAGGCATTTTACCAATTATTTAGATATCTTTGGTTCGATATGGATATACAGTTTTGGGTTTGGCTAGTCGTTATTGTTATTACACTTATTGCCCGTGCTAATAAGAAAAAGCCACAGACATTTGATCAGGATCAAAGAGAAAGCCCCAATTCCCCTTCAGATAAAACAAATAAGCCGGTATCATTCGAAGACTTATTGAGGGAAATCCAGGCCGCCAAGGCGCCAAAACCCAAGCCCTCTCCAGTGGTGTCAAAGCCGTTTGTGGCTACCAAGCAGCAGGATTTTGAAAACTACGATGATAACCTGGGTGATGAGACCAAGAGCCTTGAACAGACTGATTATTACGCTGATGATAAGATCTATGAGACTTACGAAAGCGCGAAGAAGGCTGCTTTTTCAAGGGCATCTTTAGAGGAAACCATGAAGGTGGAGGACACGGACGTACGATTTAATCAATTCAAAGAGTACAGTAAGAAAACAACCAAAAGTGCCGCTGCCGAATATGCCAAAGAACTTCAGAATCCGCAGAGTTTTAAAAGAGCACTTATATTGAGCGAAATATTGAATAGAAAATACTGAAAAGGAAATCTTGTTGGTCTGTTTAACAAGTTATCATCAAAAAGATGAGAGATGGGAATCAGACAGTTTTTTTAATTTTAATTTGACACGGATATGCTTTTACTGATTTTTTGCTCCCTGCTATTTCCTCCAGTAAATAGTACAGTTTCTCCTTGCAATAGTAAAATTTCATTGGTTCAGGCTTCATTGGAAAACAACAAGGGTTTAATTGAAATTTCAGTGAATACTTCGGGTAAGTTCATTTGCACGTTGCATACAGAAAAGGGTGTTGGACTGGAAAAAGTCAGCGAGAAAACTGGTTCAGGGAACTCTGTTATTAAATTTAAAGACCTGGGCACTGAATCTCTTTATATGGTTCAGGTTGAATTTCTGGATGCGCCTTCCCCGCGCTGCAGCAAACTCCAACTATCCCAGATAATAATCGAATAATGATTGTTATGAAAAAAGCATTTGCAGTATCATTCATTTTTGCACTGATACTTTTTGGCGTCAATAAGTCTTTTGGTCAATGTACAGGAACACTTATTTCCAGTTTTGCCCTGACCAGTAAAACGGATGTCACCTGCTTCAATGGTAATACCGGACAAATTGTAGTAACACTCAATGGGGGGCAAGCACCTTTTACCTATTCGCTTTTAATTGAAACAGGAGGTGGTGATATACCGATTGCTTCAATACCCAATACAAACAGCCAGACGGCTACCTTTTCCAATCTTTTTTCCAGTGATGTAGAAGGAGGGACCTATAAAGTTACCGTGGTGACGACCAATGGGACATCAGGGTCTCCTTCGCTGTCGGTATGTCAGCGAAGAACAATTCAAAATATTAACATTGATCAACCGACTCAATTGGTTGCTTCTGTTTCATCAATAGTTACGGCCTGTGTGGCCAACACGGGAGCGATTAGTCTAAACGTATCGGGGGGTACTCCTTTTGCAGGACCAGTGAAATATGTTTATAACTGGACAGGACCTACTGCCATTGCAAATACAGTCGAAGATCCTTCCAGTCTGGCAGCTGGTACTTATTCAGTTGTGATAAGGGATGAAAATTATAACGCTGGCAATCCCGGATTTTGTGAAGTTACGCTCAACAATATAGTTGTACCAGGTCAACCAACAATTACTCTTGGTTCAAATCCAATGGTTTGTACGGGCATAACAAGCAGTTCAATTTCTTATTCCGCCACAACTGACTCACCGAATCAATATAGAATCGACTGGGTTTCAGGCATTGCAGATGTCACATTGACTGCGCTGCCCTTAACCCCGATTTCTATAACTGGAATTCCGGTGGCACCAGGAACATACTCAGGTGCCTTGTTTGTTAGCAATAGTACTACGCTTTGTGAGAGTATCGGATATCCTATAAGCGTTACTGTTAATGCACGTCCTGTAGTGAGTACACCATCAGCAACTTTATGTGTAGGATCAACGATGACGGCAAGCCCTGTTGCAGGCGGCACGTGGATCAGCAGCGCACCGGGAGTCGCCACCATTACGAATGCAGGTCTGATCACAGCCTTAACGGCAGGCAGTGTAACATTTACGTTTACAGATACAGCCACTGGCTGCAGCAATACTACATTATCCGTTACTATCAATGCTCTTCCTGTAGTGAGTACACCATCAGCAACTTTATGTGTAGGATCAACGATGACGGCAAGCCCTGTTGCAGGCGGCACGTGGATCAGCAGCGCACCGGGAGTAGCCACCATTACAAATGCAGGTCTGATCACAGCCTTAACGGCAGGCAGTGTAACATTTACGTTTACAGATACAGCCACTGGCTGCAGTAATACTACTTTATCCGTTACTATCAATGCTCTTCCTGTAGTGAGTACACCATCAGCAACTTTATGTATCGGATTAACTATGACTGCGAATCCGTCCACTGGCGGCACCTGGATCAGTAACGCACCGGGAGTAGCTTCCATTGACAATGCTGGTCTGATCACAGGCGTATCCGCAGGCAGCGTAACGTTTACCTTCACCAATACTACCACTGGCTGCAGCAACACAACATTATCAGTTACTGTAAATGCATCGCCTTCAGCTTCTATTTCTGGAGTAACAACAATTTGTTCTGGATCGGCAGCGACTTTACAAATTGCATTGACAGGAACAGGGCCGTGGACTTTTGAATATTCGGATGGTGTAACAACTATTGCAGGTAATTCCGCAGTTAGCCCATTTGATATTGTGGTTAGCCCTTCGTCCACAACAACCTATACATTGGTTAGTGTTACTGATGCAAATTGTGTGGGCAGTATTATTGGTTTACCTGTATTGGTAACGGTAGAAAATCCTCCCTCCACCGGTTTAATAGTGTCTGTAGCAGGCGGTCCGGTGTGTTCAGGAGGATCAAGTTCAATTGAAGTAGCAAGCTCTGAAACGGGTGTTATCTACCAGTTAAGAAATGATACGGATGACAGTCTGATAGGAACTACTATTACTGGAACAGGAAGTACAATTTCATTCCCTACGGGAGTACTTACGACAACAACAACGTTCAATGTTTTAGTAACGCGTGGCACGTGTACTCCTGTTGAATTAACATCCACGGCAACAGTTATAGTTGTGGTTGGTTCGATTGATTTAACATTAAGCGTAAGTGCCCAGCAGAGTTCAATTTGTGAGGGATCAGGCACAAACATTCAAATACTAAATTCAGAAACGGGTATTAATTATCAATTGCGCGATGATTCGGATGATAGTTTAATAGGTACTGCTATCGCAGGAACAGGAGCTACAATCAATTTGCCAACCGGCAACTTATCATCATCAAAAGTATTTAATGTGCTTGCCTCCAATGCAGCGTGCTCCATTGAACTAACGACCACAACTGCGGTTAACGTGGACGTTAATCCAAATCCTTCTCTCAGCGTGGGAGCAACCTTTAGTCCTGTATGCATTGGTGGAGTAAGTGCAGTAACGGTAGACAATTCCGAAGTGGGAGTTAGCTATCAACTCAGGGATAATGCAGACAATAGTTTAGTCGGAGTGGCCGATGCCGGCACCGGTGGTCGTATCGAATTTTCTACCGGAGTACTTGCCGCATCTAAAACGTATAATGTGCTTGCCACCGGTGGAGTTTGTACCCCGGTGCAACTAACCACCACAGTCACTGTTACGGTTGCTGGTTCTATTAATCTTTCTTTGATGGTAACACCCATTACTCCAGCGGTATGTTCGGGTACAGGCACTGATATTCAAATTTTTAATTCTGAAGTGGGTGTGGATTACCGATTGATAAATGCTGCCGATAACAGTTTCTTATCAGGTCTGGTGGCTGGAACAGGTACAACGCTCACTATTCCAACCGGAGTATTAACTACTGCCACGGATATACGTGTGTTGGTTGCTAATGGATCTTGTACTGCTGAATTGACTACGACCACTACGATTTCAGTAAGTCCTTTGCCGGTAACATCGCTGGCGGTGAACGCTGTAACCAGCACATTGTGTTCAGGCATCAGCACCATGGTTCAGGTTGTTAATTCACAAGCAGGTGTTACCTATCAACTAAGAGATGATGCAGATGATTCCATTGTTTCAGGCGCGGTGATTGGCAATGGAAGTACAATCGACCTTCCTACCGGTCCATTAGCTTCAAGCAAAACGTTCAATGTTATTGCTATCAATGGTTCGTGCTCTGCAGAACTCGATAATAAGGTATCGGTGACGGTTAACCAGGGACCCTCATCCACCATTTCTGCTGTTGCTCAAAGTGATTTGGTTTGTATTGGAACCAGTACGTTTGTTCAAGTTATAAATTCTGAGATTGGAATAATTTATCAATTGAGAGATCACCTCGACAACAGCAATGTTTCCGGTGCTGCCTTTGGTTCAGGGGGTACTATTAATCTGCCAACCGGACCTATCACTGCCGATCGTACATTCAATGTGTTGGCTTCAAATACATTGTGTTCAGTTCAATTAACAACCATCGTTACCGTTACTGTGCGTGCGATCACAGATCCATTGTGCTCAAATTGCTCCACGGTAATTGTGAACACCATCAATCCCGTTAAGGTTACCTGCGGAACTACCGTACCCGATGGATCAATAACATTTCAAATCGAACCCTCCGTTCCGGTGGTGAATATAATTGGCGTTAAAATCCAGATAAATGGGCCTACGCCTAAGACGCAGACGAATGATTTTGTATTTACCGGATTAGCCGTGGGCAATTACACCTACATCGTTACGTATGGAGATGAAAACAATCCTGACTGTATAAAGACCGGTTCCTTCATTATTGAACTAAGCCGCGAGCCGGATCCCATTACCTTTGATTTGTCTATCGATGAATATGATTGTCTCGTGAATGAGGGTTCTATTACCCTTGAAAATATTGCAGGCGCACCCGACACTGATTTTGAATTCACCATCCTGAGCAATGGTGCCAGCGTATCCCAGGGTGTAATATCAAAGACTTCCACGGCCTCATTTACGATACCCGATTTACTGCTAGGTGATTATGAAATACAGTTGAGTCAAAACCAGCAGCCGGTAAATGGTTGTGTTGGGATAGTTAACTCACAATTGATTGACTTTACTATTGCTGAACCATTGGCTGGCTGTCCGGTAATTATTCCTAATATCTTCACACCAAATGGAGATGGTTCAAACGATTTCTTTGAGATTAGAAATCTTCCGGCCAGTTCAAGCCTTTCAATAACCAACCGCTGGGGCAAAGAAGTATTTTCCTCTTCCGATTATCAAAATAACTGGAGCGCAGAAAATATATCGGACGGTGTATATTACTACCGGGTGGTAGCAGAGGGTGAAGTAATGACCGGATGGGTGGAGATTCTCCGCTAATTAATTTCCGTTAAGAATTTCAACGTATCAATGCCATCGGCATAATCCCATAATTCGGGTAGTTGCGCTTTTCCGAAAGGAATGCTGCCGTCAAACCATCCATGAGCGGATACGATACATTGAATTTTATCCTTCTGGATTTTTATTTTATTCTTCAGATCAGATTGTGTAGTATAGGTTTCAAAATACAACACAGAGATAGGGGAGACCAACCCCTCATTCTGCGTGAGAAGAACGAAACCGTTATCCAGGTGGGGTACTTTGTTCACCAATAAAATGGATTTTTGATAATCATAATTGTTGGCATACTTGTGATGATTGATGATCTCTTTATACGGATCCCAGGCACCTAAAAGTTTAATGAATTCATACCCTTCAGGCACGAAGATCTTGGAGATATTCCGGCATCCCAATCCGAAATAACTGAATACATCTTTGCCTAGTTCAGTAAAATGGGTAGCGTCTTCTTCACCCATCAGGATGGCAATAGAAGAGCGATTTTTTCGAATGATGTGAGGGATATTTCGGAAGTAATATTCGAAATAGCGGGACGTGTTATTGCTGCCGGTGGCAATAATAGCTTCCACATGGTTAAGTCGTTCTTCAAAGTGTATTTTGTTTTCAAACCGGGGTTCAATTTCAACCAGCCACGAGTTAAGGGTGGGAAGCAGATAGGAATCCTGTGAACTTAACTTAATCACCAGGTCATTTCCGGAAATCAGAACACTTAAATAATCATGGAATCCTACCAAAGGAATGTTTCCCGCCATGGCAATACCCACCTTTTTGTTTTTTTCTGTCGAAAGAGGGTAGGAACTTAACCACGTGTTGAGATTCTTTTCTTTCAGAAAATATGAAATACCGGCAAGGGAAAGATGAATGGATTCGGGCACAAACCATGGATTTAAGTTGCGGGCCCGATCAATTAATTGATCACTTTCCTCCACCGAGAGATGGTCTATTTTGTTCCCCAGTAAGTCAAATGCCCTGATTCGTTCCGCTAAATTCATAAATACTTAAACCTTTAGTGCGCTACCGATGTTTTGAGAGTTGATTTTGCTACCTTATTTTTGTGGCAAAAGTACGGGGTAAGCCCCTTAATTACTGACTAAGATGGCAATAAAGATAACAGACGAGTGTATTAATTGCGGTGCCTGTGAGCCAGAATGCCCCAATACTGCTATTTATGAAGGAGGCAGGGAGTGGAATTGGGCCGGTGGAACAGCCTTGACGGAAGTTGAAATGGAGGATGGATCTAAAATTGACGCCAAATCTGTTCAGACACCTGTTTCAGATGAGTTTTATTTTATCGTTTCCGGCAAATGCACAGAGTGTACCGGTTTTCATGAAGAACCTCAGTGTGCCGCTGTTTGCCCGGTGGATTGCTGCGTTCCAGATCCCGACATGGTGGAATCGAAAGAGGGACTAATGACCAAAAAGGTTTGGCTTCATAACGAGCAGCTTCAATCCTGAACGTAAAAAAATCATTTCAAATATTACTTCATCTTTGATCTCTTGATCATATACGCCTGAAGCACTTCAAAGTAGCCATCATGAATATTGGCGGATATAAAGTCAATTTTCAATTGGTTGCATTTCATCTTTAGACTTTGATGATATTCTTTTAGCTGAGCCGTAAATTGCTCTTTGATATCGATTGGATTGAGCAATAATTTTTCTCCGCTCTCCAGATCAATAAATTCATACGGACGATCGCTGAATTTAAAATCAAGTTCTGTGTCATGATCGGTCACATGAAAAAGTATTACCTCGTGCTTGTTATGTTTTAGATGCTGAAGTGCTTTGAAAATTTCATTGTCATCGGTTCCTCCTTCAAACATATCGCTGAAAAGCACAACCAGAGATCGCTTGTGGGTTTTCTCAGCAATCTCATGAAGCACTTGTGCCACTCTCGTGGACTTCTGGGTTGTCTCTGTGGATTTTAGTTTTTTATCCAGCTTTGCAAAGAGTTTGTTGATGTGAGATCCTGTTGAGCGCACTTGCGTAAATTCTTCGATCGAATCGGAGAACAGGCAGAGCCCCACGGCATCACGTTGCTTATGCAGCAGGTAGGCCAGAGCCGAAGCAGAATAGATACTGAATTTAAGTTTCGCCTTTGTCTCCAGGGGATAGTTCATCGATGAGGAACAATCAATGGCAATAACACAACGGAGGTTGGTCTCCTCTTCAAACTGCTTGGTATAGAGCCGGTCGGTGCGGGCAAATACTTTCCAGTCGATGTATCGGGTGCTTTGCCCTTCATTGTAAAGCCGATGTTCCGCAAACTCTACTGAAAAGCCGTGATACGGGGATTTGTGAAGGCCCGTAATAAAGCCTTCAACCAACTGTTTCGCCAACAATTCGAGACTCCCGGATAATTGTATATCCTCAATTCTGATATTCATAACCTTATAAAACGCATGCTTTCAATCACTTTTAACCTTTTTTATTTGGGAGAATAAAAATTAGCTTCAAAACTCCTCTGACCATTTGCAATAGAAATTATATATACTACCTTCGATTTAACCATTTTTACCCAAAACCTAAACCAAAAACTGATAATCTGTGGAAGAGAACAAGACAAATGGACGAGAAGAGATTTTCTCCGAAAAAGTGAAGGCAGGTAAGCGTACATATTTCTTCGATGTAAAGTCTACCAGGTCCAACGATTATTACCTTACTATCACCGAGAGTAAGAAGAGGTACAACAAAGATGATGAGGGTTTTACCTACGAAAAGCATAAAATTTTCTTGTACAAGGAAGATTTTAACAAATTCATGGAGGCGTTAAATAATACAGTAAATCATGTTAAAACTGAATTAATGCCCGATGTGGATTTCGATTCATTCAGCCACAATCACGAGAACCATGAAAAAGATGAAGAGCCTGCAAAACCAGCCGCAGTAGATTCAGAACTTAAATGGGACTAATAACGATTAAAACCTAAACCGGAGGGAGCCTCGATGAAAGTCGGGGCTTCTTCTTTTTAAGCTGGGTCCATTTTTTTTAAGCCAGTAATGTCAGATCGGTTATATTTGCGGCCTGATTTAAATAAAAGAATAAGAGAATGGGTTTAAAGTGCGGAATTGTAGGTCTCCCCAACGTAGGTAAGTCTACTTTGTTTAATGCGATTTCTAATAATAAAGCGGAGGCAGCAAACTTCCCGTTTTGTACGATCGAGCCCAATGTGGGGGTTATTTCAGTGCCTGACCCACGTCTTAAAATTCTTGAAGAATTGGTAAATCCAGAACGTGTTCTGCCTACCTCATTCGAGTTTGTTGATATAGCCGGGCTTGTTAAAGGAGCCAGCAAAGGTGAAGGTCTGGGTAATCAGTTTCTTGCCAACATACGTGAAGTCGATGCAATCGCACACGTGGTTCGTTGTTTTGAAAACGAAAACATTATTCACGTATCCGGAAAAGTAGACCCTGTTGGCGATAAAGAAGTAATTGATGTTGAGCTTCAGTTAAGAGATCTTGATTCCGTTGAAAAGAAAATAAATAAGGTAGAACGCACGGCAAAAAGCGGTGATGCCAAAGCAAAAAAAGAGTTAGCTACCTTGAATGCCTACAAAGAAACACTTCAAGCAGGAAGGAACGCACGCACCTTGAAAATGGTTGCAGAAGACAAGAAGGCAATTGAAGACCTACAGCTTCTTACGGATAAGCCGGTGATCTATGTGGCCAATGTGGATGAAGGTTCTATTCATACCGGGAACAAATTCGTTGATGCTTTAAAGAACCTGGTGAAAGATGAGGAGGCAGAGGTAGTAATCGTATGTGCGGCAATCGAGGCACAAATTGCTGAACTGGAAAGCGAAGAAGATAGGGCAGTGTTTCTGGAAGAATATGGACTTAAAGAGTCGGGCCTTAGTCGCCTCATTCATGCTGCTTATCACCTGCTGAACTTGATCACCTACTTCACGGCTGGAGTAAAAGAGGTGAGGGCCTGGACCATCCACAGAGGTTGGAGAGCACCTCAGGCCGCGGGAGTTATCCATACGGATTTTGAGAAAGGATTCATTCGGGCTGAGGTTATTAAAATACCAGATTATCAGAAATATAAGACTGAAGCAGGCTGTCGCGAAGCAGGTAAACTAGCCGTAGAAGGAAAAGAATATGTGGTTAAAGATGGCGATGTAATGCACTTCCGTTTCAACGTTTAAAAGAAAAATTATACTTAAACTTTTCCTACCTGTTTTTGCTTTATTATTCTGATTTTTAATACCTTAGCTGTCCGCAATTTTTTAAAGGCGGGGTTTTAGTTTTATTTTTTTACCCCAAACTGTTTTTACCTTGAGAATAAGGATTGTCTTTTCCCTGAAGAATAGAGGAGCGTATGTTCCGTTTCATCATCAATTTTTATTGGCGCAAACCATTAAAGGGCTCGTCATGCTCGGAAAGAATCCTGCCTATTCCGCTTACACACAATACAATTTCTCAGGGCTAAAAGGACAGATTAAAATCAGCCGCAAGGGATTACATTTCTTTTCTTCAAGGGTTACACTCGTTTTTTCGGCTTCTGATAAAGAGTTTTTGGATTACTTCCTCGCAGTCTTATTTGAACAGAAAGAATTATTGATCGGGAATCTTCAATTAGTGCCTGAGTCTTTTGAGCCCGAAGAGCCTGTGACCATTACCGATTCCGTAAAATTCCTGTGCATCTCTCCAATCGTGTTGGTGCCTGCGTCTTTCAATGATGAAACTGGAAAACGCTTTATCTCACCCAATAATGATGAGTTTTCTGACTTGCTCTATGACAGCACCATTGCCCGCATGGAAGCGAGCGGTAAATTTTCGGCTGAGCAACTGGCCGACTTTTATAAGTTTCAACTCGTAGCCGATAAGGAGTATATCAACCGCATTCAATCCTCGCATAAGAAATTTGCGCGCATTTATCCGCTCTATGATTTGGATGTGAAGTATGAAGTGCGCGGATATACCTTTCCCTTCACCTTATATGCACCTCAACCTGTTCAGCAGTTTGTATACGAAAATGGACTGGGCTTTTTCTCCCACAAGGGGTTTGGCATGCTGGACGTGGCCACCGCTACTTCCGTCAAAAATGATGTCAATCAGGAAGTGAATTACGCCTCTTAATGAGGGTTGACCTGAATGGGATAATACCCTATCAGTAAGTCGGCATTAGGTCGGAATGGCCGGTAATAAATAAATATTTCATAAAGGTTTTCCGTTTGATAGTGACTGCCTTCAATTTGAAATCCATTGGCCTTGTCGGATTCAACCCAGTACTGGTAGTTATAGAGTCCTTGTTTTAAGAACAGAGTAGTTTCATAGAGGTTTTGATCTTTTCTGAAATTCATTTTCGACTCGGGTGAGCGAGACCAGTTGTTCATAGCCCCTAATAAATAGACGTGGCCATTTACCGGTGGAACTGCTAACGTGAAGGTGACAAACACATAATCTCCACTGATAGCGGCATCCTTGTAATCCTGATTGTCAATAACAAAGTTGCCATTTAGGTCGGTATGCATGGCATACATTTGGTCTTCCCGCGATTTATCGGTTTGCACCCATAAACTAAAAGGTCTTTTGCTGCGATCGATCCTTCCTGTGTTTTGTCCGGGATAATTCAGTGACCGGAAATCAACGAAGCGAAATTCGTTTCCCGCCATAAATTGATTGTCCTGATCAAAGAAGCGATATTCCAATTCGCGTTTATCCTCCCGAATGAAACTTGGGGTGACTGTAAGACGCACATTGTCCCATCGCTGGTTTTGGCGTATCACCGTGTGAACGGATTCCATGGGATTTACAATATCCAATTTAGAATAGTTTACTTTGAAGTTAAGCTGCTGGTTGCTGGCGTACAAAGTTCCTGCCCCTTTCATTTGATTATCCTGAAAAACACTGACCTCATTACTATAAACCATAAATCTTCTGGTCAATAGAATATCTTCATCATCATTTTCGCGGTAAGCAATCAATAGATAATTGCCGGGTAATTTTACAGCAGGAACCTGAAAATAGTAATGAACATAGGCAATGGATACATTGGAAGATAGATCATATTCAGTAATTGAAAACTCATTGTAATCGGATAGAAAATCCAGATCCATCAGCGATGACTTGGCCCAATCCACATTGCAGTGTATAAGTTTTACGTAGTAGTTACTTCGCTCACCCTGCAGATCATCAAACTCCAACACGAGATTTTGCTTTTGGAGTGGCACTACTGCCGACCTTAGGTTGTTTCGAGATCCTCCTTCGCTTGGATAAAGCATAACTGTGCGGATTTCTTCTTCATACGAATGGTCGGAAAATGTTAAGTTCTTTTGTCCTATCGCACAGTGCGAAATCAGCGTAATCAGGATTAAAAAAATTGGTCTCATGGCTCAAAACTAAACGAATAAATTAATTCAATTTGCATTCCAACTCCACGTTATTATTTCGTGTCTAAAGGGCATATAGGGTTCATGCAAACCGAAAAGGACCTCATTGAGGATTGTATTAAAGAGAACAGGGCTGCTCAAAAGGCTTTGTATGACCGCTATTGTCGCAAAATGATGGTGGTTTGCCAGCGCTATGCAAAATCAACCCAGGAGGCTGAAGATGTTTTACAGGAAGGATTTATTAAGGTTTTTGCGAACATTAAATCCTTTCGTGGCGATGCCAGGCTGGAAACATGGATAACCAGGATTATGATCAATACAGCATTGAATGCTCAGCGACAAAAACTTTACCTGATTCCTATGGTGGATGTGGATGGAATCGATATCCGGGAAGATGAAAAGGTTAGCCTGGCTGGTTTTCATTTGAATGACCTTATAGCAATAGTTCAATCACTGCCAGACGGTTGCCGGCTAGTGTTCAATCTATTTGCCATAGAAGGTTATAGTCACAAAGAAATAGGTGAGATGCTCACGATCAGTGAGGGAACTTCCAAGTCGCAGTACAGTAGGGCGAAGAGTTTATTAAAAGTAAAAATAAGTCAACAGGAAAAAAGTTATGAAAAATTCGGAGAAGGGAAAGTTTGAGGATGCCTGGCAGAAGGCATTTTCAAATGCCGAAAATGCTCCTTCGGAAGATGTGTGGGCGGGTGTAGAGCAAAGCTTGAATAAAGTCGAAACTATCGCCATGAAACGCAAGGTGGTGTTTTATCAGCGACTTGCGGCAGCTTCGATTTTGTTTGCTCTTCTACTGGGTGGATTAAGCACCTACTACATTTCTAACCTTACTACTGGGCAGGAAATGAATTTGACTCAGGAGAACTCAACCAGACTCTCTGATGGAAACGATCCCAATAATAATGTAGCCAGCGTGCCTTCCTCAGCAGAGGGTTATCAGAAAAATTTGAGCGAAGATGATTCAAAAATTGAATCTGAAGGGGGAAGTTTATGGAAAGAAAATGCATCCGATAAGCCTACAGGATTTATAGCCAGTTTTTTCAATCAACCTGATGACAGAAGGGCTATCATAAAAGATTCAGCTACGCGTCAAGATTACAAGATGCTGCGAGTTGCTCGTAATTACCCTTCCCTTTTAAGTATGATACCTGAGCCTTCCGTGGAATTGAAAGGAAGGATGAATGAAGTTACCATTGTTAGAAAATTGCCAGCCATGCCTTCATCTTTTATGAATTCTAAAAGCAAGAAGCATACTGGGGAAAATTTATGGGCCTCGTTGGGTGCGTCTACGGGAAATTATTCTCCCTCCTCAGACTTTAATTCATCAGCCACAAGTGTTTACTATCAAAACTCAGGTACTTTAACTGGTGCGCAATCCGTATATAGCACCACTGCCTCCAAAGGGTCTGTGTTTTCGGTAGGTATGAATTTGGGTAAACGCATTTCTAAGAAATGGCTTGTGCAGGGGGGTGTTTCTTATCTTAATCAAGCCATAGGATATACCTCTAATTTTGCGGTAGTGGATGCAAATAATACAGCTCTTGCTTCTGTGGCAGAATATGCCGATGCCAAATCATTTTCATCGGTAATTGCACTTTCTGCGCCCTATCAAATAAATAGTGTTAATGAATTTATTTCAGTGCCCGTGCAGGCGGGGTATTTATTGATTGATCGAAAGCTGGGCCTTCAGCTTAATTCAGGAGTTTCCTCCGATATTTTTATGCAGAACACGCTTACGGATAAAAGCGGGCAACTGGCAAGTAATTCATCAGGGGCAGGGGATGCATCACCTTATCGCACCATAAGCTGGTCGGGTTTGATGGGCACCGAGTTGAGTTACAAAATTGCGACCCAGTACCGGATTTCTATAGCTCCGGGGTTACGCTATTCCCTTAATTCAGTATTAAAATCACAAGCTGCCCCGGTTAATCCGTTAGTTTGGGATGTTGGATTTCGGTTCAGGTATATCTTTAAATAAGATTAAGCGTTTAGTTGGTTAAATAATCTAATTCAAAAAAATGACTCGTATGAAATCAGTGTTAAGTTTTATCCACGAAAAAGTAAAACCCGGATTATTCGCCTTGCTGTTTGTTACGGTCTTACTGCTCATCAGCGTGTTGCTTGAGCGTAGACATATTTATTTCTGATATTCTTCATTTTTTCTCCGGTGATTCCAACCATTCGGGTTTGAGTAGGGTCAAATAGGTGACCTACCAACCAGAAGACTATGGAAAAGCTATCAACGATTATACACCGGTTACCATTTTTTCTCTTTCTTTTTATTTTCTCTGTTTCATTTACCGATTGCACGGATAAATGCGAGGAGACCAATCACTTTGTTTATTACGAACCCGTATATTCAACATCAGCAGAAATCAAAGCGGCTGTAGCGGTGGTGGCGCCTATCCCGCTCTCTGATATTGGCCGGATTTATTTTAAGGATGGAATTTTATTTATCAATGAATCCGGGAAGGGAATTCATATTATTGATAATAAGAATCCTTCAAACCCAATCCCATTGCATTTTTTGAATATTCCGGGGAATTACGATTTGGCCATACGTGGTAATACTCTTTATGCCGATAGCTTCATTGACCTGGTTGCCTTCGATATTTCTGATATCTCCAGGATTAAGGAGGTAAATAGAATTGAACGTCTATTTAATAATTATACGACCATGGGAATGATGGTCTCTTCAGTAAGGGGAATACTAACAGAATGGAAAAAAGTTGAGCAGGTAAGTGTTAATGAAACAGAGTGTAACGCCATCTACCAGCCATGGGGAGGAGTTTTTTATAATGATGGAATAGCAATGCTTACAGGTTCGGCCCAATCGTTCAGTGCAAAAACAGCTTTTGCCCCAACAACGGTTAGTCAAACAGGAATTGGTGGATCCATGGCCCGGTTTACAATTAGTGGAGATTTTCTTTATGGATTGGATGGAGCGAATCTGGATGTGGTGGATGTGTCACAACAGTCACAACCAACTGCTAAAAATGAAATTCCATTATCATGGGATGTAGAAACATTGTTTCCTCATGGGAATAATCTCTTTGTGGGATCAAGAACAGGAATGTACATCCTTGATTTGACATTCCCCGCTCAGCCAACAATCATCAGCCTATATTCACACCTTCGCAGTTGTGATCCGGTGGTGGTGGAAGGCGAATATGCGTATGTCACCTTGCGCAGCGGTTCAGCTTGTGAAGGGTTCACCAATCAATTGGAAGTAATAGACATCAGTAATCTCAAGAACCCTACGATTGTAAAAACGTATCAAATGACCAACCCGCATGGTTTGGGTATTGACCAGGGAACACTTTTTATCTGTGATGGTTCAGATGGATTAAAAGTATATGACGCTACGGATGTTAGCCGTATTTCAGAAAATCAACTGGCTCATGATAAGTCGATCAATGCTTTTGATGTGATACCCTTTCAGCAGGTGGCTATGATTATCGGCAAGGATGGTTTGTATCAATATGATTACTCAGATATCAAGAACATCAAATTGATAAGCCAGTTACCGATTGTTAGTAAATGAAAAAGATCGCTTTACTCATAATCGCAATGGTTATCGGTGTAACCGCTCAATCCCAAAATACGAATCAGGATTCTCTTAGAAGGAAAGCGATTGAATACTATTTTCAATTTCAATCCGGGATGTTAATTGGTTGTGGTTCTTGTTCGGATGGCAAACAAATCACTTTTAGTGGCTCCACTACTCATGGGATAAAAATCGGCAGGAAATTAAGGGTGGGAGTCGGTGTTGGACTGGATTCTTATTTTGATTGGAACACAATGCCAGTTTTTGGAAGCGTAAGCTGGGATTTGATAGGGAAGAAGAATGCGCTGTATGTTGAATTGAATTACGGTGGTGCCTTAGCCTCGTGGAGGCCCATGAACCTTCAGGAATATGGCTTCCAAAAATCTAATACAGGGAAAGTGTATAGTTATGCAGTGGGTTATAGAATCAAGTATGATAAGATGCGCATTTCAATAGGTGTCGGTCACAAAACGCAACTGGTAACCACTCATTATGAATACCCCACGTACTATTGGAAGTTTGATAATTATATCGTGGGCGATCCCAGCCGGAAGATTGTTAAAAATGAAATGAACCGCTTTATGGTATTTCTGACTGTTGGCTGGAAATAAATTATCCAGCTGTCTCTAAAGCATCCAGTTCAAGCATGATTTTTTCCCACTTCGCATTTTCTTCTTGCAACGTGGCATGAATACCATCAAACTTGAGTTGGATCTCATTGAGCTTTTCAAAGTTGCTGTAAACTTCTGGCTTTGCCATTTCATCTTCAATTCTCTTCTTCTCCGTTTCCAGTTTCTGGATGATCTCCTCTACTTTTTTAAGATCCTGCGTGAGCGACTTTATTTTCTTCTCGTTCACATTGGTCGGCTTGGGATTAAGAATCTTTTCTATGGGTTTTGGCTCCGTTTTCTTTTCAGGAACAGGTTGAATAATTCCTGCTGCTTCATTTTTCTTTCTCCAGTATTCATATTCATCGTAAGTGCCGGGATATTCTTTTATCTGGTGATCTTCAATGTACCAGATCTTGTTGGCCACCTGGTTCACAAAGTGACGGTTGTGAGATACCACTACAAAACTTCCCTGGTATTGTTGTAGCGCCTGAATTAAAATGTTCTCTGAAATAAAATCCAGGTGGTTGGTAGGTTCATCCAGCAAAAGAAAATTTGCCTCTGAGATCAATGTCTTTGCAAGGGCAACACGGGATTTTTCTCCACCGGACAATACTTTGATCTTTTTGAAAACATCTTCATCCGAAAAGAGAAAACATCCCAATACGTTTCTTAACTCTTGCTCCGATTTACCACTTCCGGCTTGTTTGAGCTCATCCAGAATTTCATTGTCTACATGCAGTGATTCGAGTTGATGCTGTGCATAGAAGCCGTAGATCACGTTGTAGCCAACGATACATTCGCCATCTACTTTTTCTGTGTTAGCGATAATGCGCAGCAGCGTTGATTTACCCTTACCATTGGCTCCGATCAAAGCGATTTTATCTCCGCGCTCAATCACTGCGCTGGTATGTTTTAAAATCACCTGGCTTCCATACGACTTTGATATGTCTTTGAGGGTAACCACGTGCCTGCCCGATGGTTGTTTGAATGAGAATCTAAAATTAACAGCGGCCGTATCATTCACCACCTCATCAATCATATCCATTCGCTCCAGCGACTTCACGCGTGATTGTACTTGTCGCGATTTAGTGGCCTTGGCTCTGAAGCGTTCAATGAAACGTTCCGTCTGCCGGATTTTTGATTGTTGATTCTCAAATGCGTTGTTCTGAATTTCTTCACGCATTTCTTTTTCCTTCAGATAGTAAGAGTAATTGCCTTCGTAGGACACCAAGTCCTCGTTGGTAACCTCAACTGTTTTGGAAATCACATTATTCAAAAAGGTCCTGTCGTGCGATACGATGATCACGGCACCTTCATAATTGCGCAGATAGTTTTCGACCCACTCAATGGATGGTAAGTCCAGGTGGTTGGTGGGCTCATCCAGCATCAGGCATGACGGCTTTTCCAACAGAAGTTGTGCAAGCATAACGCGCATGCGCCAACCTCCTGAAAATTCCCGCAAGGGTCTGTGAAGATCTTTTGTGGTGAAGCCGATACCTTCCAAAACAGCTTCTGCTTTAGCTTGCATAGTATAACCATCCAGATGTTCAAATTTTTCTTGAAGTTTGGTTAGTTTATCCACCAAATCATCAGAGTATTCATTTTCCAGTTGATGTAATACTTTTTCGATCTGCCTTTGTGTATCCACCGCTTCCTTAAATGCCGCCATGGCCACTGTAAGGATGGCATCATCGGATTGGTAGGACAGAAGGTCCTGATTTAAAAAACCGATGGTACAATCCTTTGCTTTGCTAATGGAGCCCTTATCGAGGGTAATACCGCCATGGATGATTTTCAGCAGAGTTGATTTGCCCCTGCCATTGAGTCCAATCAAGCCGATTTTGTCATTGGGTTTAATAAACATGGAGGCATCTTCGTAAAGAGGCCGCCCACCGATGAAGTAGGAAATATTCGAAACTGAGATCATTTTGTAAAAATCCCCGCAAAGGTAGTGCTAAAAGGGGGCATAGACCAAATGGCAGCAATGATCGAAATGCCAATGACCTAATCCGATCATCAAAATTATAGTGATTATGGATGTTAACCTTTCGATATTTGTTGTGTTACTATTCAGTATTAAATAATTCTTCATCTAACGAGTTTATCCCATGAATAAATATCCGTTGTTAATCTCGCTGTCGTTCGCTGTATTGATTCTATTCTTTAATGGACTAGAAGTACCGAATACTTCTTTCGATACGTTGGATGCTTCTGTACCGGCTCTTACGAAAGCCAGTGCCGATCTTCCACTAAACTCTATTAAGCTACCCAAAGGGTTTTCAATCAGTGTGTATGCTGAAGTAGAGAATGCGCGCTCGATGGCGATATCTCCCAATGGGACGATATTTGTTGGCAATCGCGATGAAGACAAAGTGTATGCTATCAAAGATACCGATGGTGATTTCAAAGCCGACAAAAAGTGGGTGATTGCTTCTGGTCTCAATATGCCGAATGGAGTAGCCTTTAAAGATGGTAATTTATATGTGGCTGAGGTGAGCCGCATTCACAAGTTTGCGGGCATCGAAAGCAAATTGGATGCACCTGGAAAATCTGAAATCATCTATGATAAATTACCAACCGAAACACACCACGGCTGGAAATACATTGCGTTTGGTCCTGACGGTAAATTGTATGTGCCCATTGGAGCGCCTTGTAATATCTGCGAATCGAAGGCTCCCATTTATGCCAGCATCCATCGCATGAATGCGGATGGCAGCGGGCTTGAGTTATTCGCCAGTGGAATAAGAAATACAGTAGGCTTCACCTGGCATCCCGATACAAAAGATTTGTGGTTCACTGATAATGGTAGAGATATGTTAGGTGATGATGTGCCGCCCTGCGAATTAAATTCCGCCTCTAAAATCGGAATGCATTTCGGGTATCCCTATTGCCATGGAGGTTCGATCAAAGATCCTGAATTTGGCAGCAAAAGATCCTGTGATGAATTCACCAAACCCATGCAAAACCTGGGTGCTCACGTGGCCCCCCTTGGTTTGAAATTCTATACCGGCAAGATGTTTCCTAATGAATACAAAAATCAGATTATTCTGGCCGAGCATGGATCGTGGAACAGAAAAATGAAAAGCGGATATAAGTTAAGCCTGGTAAAAATTGTAAATGGGAAAGTGGTGAGTTATGAACCATTTGCAACTGGCTGGCTGGATGAGGCTACTCAAAAGGCATGGGGGCGTCCGGTAGATGTGTTACTATTACCGGATGGATCCATGTTGGTGTCGGATGATCAGGCCAATGTTATTTATCGCATAACCTATCAGGGATAGTAGAGTAGGGCAGTCTGAGAGATGGCTGCCTTCTTAAAACTCTTCAGCTACCTGCTCAACCTTTTTATTTTTATCCTCATGCATCATTTTGAGCATGGGAGCAGATTTATAGGTCAAATGGATTTTTTTTCCATCTCCTTTAAACACCAGGCTTAAATTCTCTGCTTTCCAATAGTAGGCACGCATGCGCACACTGAAGGTTGATGCACCGTACGTTTTTTCCAGCCCCTGCATGACCCGTGGATCTTTGGGTAAATAAACATTGATTTCGTAAATGAGACCTTTGTAGGTTTTAAGCTGTAATTTCTTAACAGCCACTTCACCGATTGATTTATAACCGGTGTGTTTGGTTTCATAAATTTTTGCAGGAAACATCTTTAGCTCGATAATATCTTTTTTAAATACAGCCTCTTTCACACTATCGATAGTGCTTCCTAACTTAATGTCCTTAAAGCCGTTTCTGCGGTCAAGTTCAGAGGTATTCTGTGCCAGCAGGCATGCGTTGATTAATATCAACAGAAAGCTAATGGTAATTGATTTCACTACAGTTTGGGTTCGTTAAACTGAACAGGTATGCGCACTTGCAGGGAATCCCATGCAAGAATAATTTCAGCCTTGTCATTCTTTTGATCAATCATGATTGTGAAGGGCTCATAGACTGCACCCTGCATCAGTTGGCTGGGCACATTGAAACGCAGAACATCCATCTTTGAGTTATAGTTGTATGCTCCCCATAATCCAAGATCAGCATTCAGGACGATTGTCCACGACTCCTTTTCAGGAATAGTGAACACGGAATAGTTTCCTGCCTTCAGCGGTATATTATTTATAAGGATGTCTCTGGTGACCGTTATTTCAGTTGCTTCATTAGCCCCTGTGCGCCATACCTGGCCATACGGCACCAGGCTTCCAAAAACGGTACGCTCTCTTTTATGAGGTTGACTATACGTAATCTTGAGATAGGTGTCTTTGTATCGGGCGCTAACAATTGCCAATGGGCTTGGTCTTGGCTTGATTGCTTCTTGAGCGGCAGATAGTAGTGGGAGAAATGAGAAAAGAAGTAAACTAACCTTCAAACCTATTGTCATTATTCCTTTTTTGATTGCGAATATAGTATTTTGATTTCAATCCTTACTTTTACGCTTATGACGCGTCCCGCTTTTGATGATATTTATATGGAGTTGGCTGTAAACCTGGCCAAACGATCTCATTGTATTAAGCGCCATGTTGGCGCAGTGCTTACCAAAGATACCCGCATTATTTCTATTGGTTATAATGGTCCTCCATCGGGAACGCACAACTGTGACGAAGAATGGCCGGAGGAGGGTTGCCCCCGCGATTCCAAAGGAGGATGTTCTTTGGCGATTCATGCAGAACAAAATGCTATTCTTTATGCCGTAAAGAATAAGACTTCCGTAGCGGGTGCCACACTATATGTAACTCTTTCTCCTTGCCTGTCTTGCGCACGCATAATTTTTAGTATGGGTATTAACCGGGTTATTTATTTTAACTCATATGCCGAGCACAAAGGAATTGCCTCCGATGAAGGGGTAGACTTTCTGAACAAGTTTGGGGTTACCTGTGAGCGATACCTGGGTACGTTAACCAATGTAACCCACATGATATAAATAGGAAAGCCCCGACTGGTCGGGGCTTTTTATTGGGAATAGGTTTATCAAACTATTAGTTCAATACCTTTTCGATGGTGCTTAATAAAGTGGAAGTGATTCCTTTTGTCTTTTTAACGTGTGCTTGCTTGAGCACTTCATGGGCTTTGCCGATCGCTTCGATCAAGCCGGTTGCATTTTGATCGTAACGATAACTTCCAAGGCACCACTCAAGGTCAGCCTGAAGTTGTTGATCCAGATCTAATGATTTGAGTTTTGTCAGAATCTCTTCCGAAACTTTCTCAATATTCGTTGTGGTTTTTGCCTTTGGTTTAGCGACAGTTTTTTTTACTGGAGTCTTTACTGGTGCTGTTACCATTTTAGCAGTTGTTTTTGCCATAGTTGTTTAATTTAATGGACCAAAGTTACGTGGGATTAACTTTGGTAAACAAGCCAATGACCAAGTAAATTTCCGCAATCGAGTGAGTAATAAAATGAATTTCAATGGGTTGCAATAAAATTCTGTCTATCTGCGGAAACCCGATATTTAATATAACCACGCAGTACATAAGGGTTGGAGATAACGAATCTTTACATGTTGACTTATCATGAAAATGATTAAGAAATCTTTATAGAAAGGGAATCAACTCATGATAAAATCATTTTGATGCAGCTGCTTACCAAGAAGTGTTCAAAAAAAAGAGAAGTGATCCAGGATCACTTCTCTTTGCTAAAGTATCAAGCTAAGCTTGATTACTTCTTCTTCTTAGCAGCCTTCTTTGCTTTCTTGGCTGCTTTCTTAGCGGGTTTTTTTGCCATAACGTTTTAATGTTTTTAGTTAAAACTGTTCGAAAGGTATAATAAATAATTAATTCACAAAAATTTTACGCAAATAATTTTTCTATGAAGAAAAAAAATCAGGTATGTACTTTTTATTATTTTACCATAACTGCACATTACCTTTATCTTAAAGGATATTTACTTCAGGTGTTAATGTGATGTAGAATTTTTCTTTCACAGATGAAATAATTTTCATGGCGAGTTGAAAAATTTCTTCGCCATTTCCATTTCCATAATTTACAATGACGAGTGCCTGATGTGCGTGAACACCGATATCATTTACCCTTTTTCCTTTCCATCCGCACTGCTCAATTAACCATCCTGCAGGTACTTTAACTTCTTGATTTACAGAATGATAACCGGGTATTGTAGCATACTCTTTTTGCAGTGATTGATAGTGTGATAAACTGATGATGGGATTTTTAAAGAAGCTTCCTGCATTACCAAGTTGTGTCGGATCAGGTAGTTTACTCTTGCGAATATGTATTACGGCATCACTAATTGATTTCAATGTTGGCTCAATGATATTCATCTCTTTCAATGTTTCTTTAATAGCACCATAGTTGGTATTTATAATATGATTTTTCTTAGTCAGACTTAAAGTAACACTTGAAATAAAAAATTTTTCTTTGAGTTGATGTTTGAAGATACTTTCACGGTATCCGAATGCACATTCATGGTTTTGAAAAGTCTTTTCTTCACCGGTTATCCGATCTATACCCGAAACTTCTTTGACTACTTCTTTAAGTTCAACTCCATAGGCTCCAATATTTTGAATAGGAGCTGCGCCTGTTGCACCTGGTATCAGTGAAAGATTTTGAATACCTCCCCATTGATGATTGACACAATGAACTACTAGTTCGTGCCACATCTCTCCAGACATAGCTTTCACCTGTACTGCATCCTCCGTTTCATCAACAACCTGTATTCCTTTGAAGTCAGTTTTAATAACCAGGCCATCAAAATCTCTTGTAAAAAGTATATTACTTCCTCCTCCCAGAATGAGAACCTTCTCATTCTTATATACATCCGTTTGGAGTAATGATTTGAACTGATCTTCGTCAGTAACCCTGCAGAAATATCTGGCGGTTGCCTCAACGCCAAAGGTATTATAAGCGCGAAGTGGTACATTTTTGTCTATTGTATTCATACTAATTCGATGACAAGGAATGAAAAACGGATGAAATAATAAAATGGATTATGTAATGAATGATACCTGAGCGAGAATGTGGTTGAAAAAAAACGATTGTATCTTCATGGGATTGGTAGAGGAATCAGTTGCTTTTAACCTCAAAGCAGAATAATTTCAACTATTCAAATTAAGTTGAATCCTCTACCTTGCGGGCTATGATGGATAGAAAATTGAAGATGAAGATCATTGAATGTCCGCGCGATGCCATGCAGGGATTGGCCGACTTTATTCCAACCCAAAATAAAGTAAGCTATATTAATCAACTATTAAAAGTTGGATTCGATACCATTGATTTTGGCAGTTTTGTATCGCCCAAAGCAATTCCTCAGCTACGCGATACCGCTGAAGTACTGAATCAGCTGGAGTTGAACAATACGAAATCAAAACTCCTTGCCATCGTGGCGAATGCCCGGGGAGGTGAGGATGCCTGTAAATATGAAGCGATAAATTATCTGGGCTTTCCTCTATCCATATCAGAGACGTTTCAACAACGCAATACCAACAAGTCGATCGTGGAAGCGCTGAATGTGGTGAACGAGCTGCAGGAGTTATGTGTGAAGCATGGTAAAAAGCAAGTAGTGTACATCAGTATGGGGTTTGGCAATCCGTATGATGATCCCTACGACATGGGAGTAGTAGAAAACTTTGCCGGCATACTTTCTACCCTCGGCATAGAAATCATTTCATTGGCCGACACCATTGGCGTTGCACAGCCCGAGCAGATTACTTATTTATTTAAATCGCTCACCAGGCGGTTCACTAAAATTGAATTTGGTGCGCACCTGCATTCTCATCCATCTACGGGTTTTGAGAAAATTGAAGCTGCTTACAATTCGGGATGCCAGCGATTTGATGGTGCCATCAAAGGATTTGGTGGATGCCCAATGGCAAAGGATGATCTGGTTGGTAACATGGCCACTGAAACAATTTTATCATTTCTTGATTCCAGGAACGATGCTCCTGATATCAATCGGGATGAACTCTCTTTAGCGATTCACATGGCAGATGCTATTTTTACGCACGCGGCTATTTAAGAGCGAACTGTTTTCCGGGCAAAGACTTAACAACATTCTTAAATTCAAGGGTGAGCAGGAGCGAAGCAAGCTTGCTGGGGTTCATCGCAGATCGAATACTGAGTTCATCCACCATCATAGGACTATTCTTCGACTTCAAAATTTGAATCACGGTTTGCTCATCCGGTTCAAAGGATGAGAGATCAAGAGTAGGGGATAGATTGGGCGCATCAGAAGACCAATTCATGATATACTCAAGATCTTTCACACTATGAAAGAGATTGGCCCGGTTGGTTTTTATCAACTTATTACATCCTTCCGAATATTGACTGCCAATATTACCCGGCACAGCGAATACATCTTTGTTATAGCTGTTGGCAATATCTGCCGTGATCAAGGCCCCCCCTTTTTCAGCGGCTTCCACAACGATGAGTGCATCGCATAGTCCTGCAATGATACGATTGCGTGCCGGAAAATTGTGTGCATCCGGCTTGGTACCAAAGTGATTCTCCGTAAGCAAGCCACCTTGGTGTATCATTTTCCGGGAGGTCTCTTTGTGTGCAGCTGGATAGATGACATCCATTCCACTGCCCATCACACCGATGGTGGCTAAGCCGTAAGACAAAGCATGCTTGTGGGCGCTAATATCAATTCCATAGGCAAGACCGCTTATGATGAGCGGCTGATAAGGAACAAGATCGCGACAAATTTTATCTACCATCTCTTTGCCATATTCTGTTGCCTGGCGAGTACCTACAATACCTACTGACTTTATTGGGTTTAAACTTTGGTTGCCCTTATAATAAAGCAGTGAAGGAGCGTCTTCAATAGATTTTAATCGCTGAGGATACTTTTTATCGGTGAAGAACAGAATTTCCGTTTCCTCTTTTTCAGCTTTTCTAAATTCACGCTCTGCATCATGAAAGGTCTTACCATTTTTAATGGCTTCGGCTGAAACTTGACCTACACCAGGAATTTTTAAGAGCTTACCTTTAGGAGTTTTGAAAACTTGCTCGGCAGAGCCACAGTAACTGACTAATTGTTTGACCAGAAAGTCACCAATGCCAGGTATAAAATGTAATGAAAGAAAGGAGAGACGTTCCTGATCCATGGAACAGATTTGTAAATAAGGAAACTATAGTTTTTCCCTTACGTGAACTAAGAATTGACGCACCTTTTTCAGGGAATCAAGAAGATCCATTTTATCGCGTACGGATTGCGAATCATTTTTTATCATTTCTTTAGCTCCCTGAAGTGTAAAACCCTTCTCTTTCACCAAATGATAAATGGTGCGCACGTTTTCGATATCTTCCCTGGTAAACTGGCGATTGCCTTTTCTGTTTTTCTTCGGTTGGATGAGATCAAATTCAGATTCCCAAAAGCGGATGAGGGAAGGAGCTACAGTAAACATCTCGGCTACCTCACCGATTGAATAATATATCTTCTCAATTTCTTTTTCTTTATACGCCATGAGGGACTTGGTGCCTGAATTAATTCGTTTTTTTTAATGAAGTCAATGCAAAGTAATAATTCTTTATACTTGAAGCAATGACTGTAATTTTTTTTATTGACAACCTACGCACATTAGTTTGTGGGTTTCCTCACCCATCCATTTTCACTTATTTGGATGGGACTCTCGGGGAAATCCTGCCTGGTTAGTTCTTGAATCCTCTTTAAAACTTGCTTTTGTGAATCAATTTTTAAAGGTGATCGATAATATTGAATCGTTGAAGTGATGTGTGCCTGTAAAAAATCACCTTGTGAATTGGTGTACACCTTGATAATAGGAGCCCAGCCGTTAATACCAGACACATTAATTCCCCCATACGTGCAGAAGTTACCAAGGCTATAAGCAATGAAACGGTCTTTATACACTTCGATGGCTCGCGTAACATGCGGCCCGTGACCGAATATGATATCGGCACCTTCATCGATCAGGGCGTGTGCAAAAGCATACACATCACCACGATTTTCGCCATGAAAAATCTCATTTTGACGAGGTACGTGCTGGTGTTGAGGTCCTTCAGCGCCACCGTGAAACGAAACAATGACAATATCGGTGAGGGAATCCAACAATGCGACAATTTTACGAGCACCTTCCATATCGTTTAAGTTCAGGCATCCACTGTTGGGGGCAAAGGCTGTGAAACCATACCGCACACCTTCTTTTTCAAAAATGGTATAGGGGTTTGTAGTTTGACCGGCATGATAAAGGCCTGCATCTTCCAATGCCTTGATACTACTTTTTCTGCCTACCTCACCAAAGTCACCCGCATGATTGTTAGCCAGGCTCATGATATCAAAGCCGGCATTCACCAGGTTTTGAACATAATGCTGAGGGCTTCTGAATACATAACACACCTTAGGATCTCTACAGGTTTTTGCCGTGCCACCTTCATTTAATAAAACGCCTTCCAGATTTCCCATCGTAATGTCAGCGCTGCGCAGCACGGAATCAACTTCTTTCATCAGATAAAGACCATCATTGGGGGGAAGTGCGTCTGCCTTTGGATAATTGCTGCCCATCATGATATCACCTACACCGATAACAGTAATGGTGTCCTTCTTCTGTCCAAGGGCATTGAAATAGAGAAATACGCTAAGTAGGATGATAGAAAATCGATTCATAAAAAGATTTAAGGATGCAAAGAAAATGAGAAGTTCTTTATAGATGAAATGAAGTTGACTTTAATCCAGAGAAGAAACAGAACGGCTGCCCAACTCAATCAACTTTTCGTACTCCTTGTTGTTGAGATCCCGTTGAAAGAAATTGATGGGATTGATTGGAGTGTTTTTGTAAAGCACTTCATAATGAAGATGTGCGGCTACGGATAATCCGGTGTTACCAACATAGCCAATAATCTGACCTCGCTTAACGGATTGACCGGCACTCACGATATAATGAGTCATGTGCGCATACCGGGTTTCAAAACCAAAGCCATGATCGAGGTAGATAACATTACCATAGCTGGCAGAAAGTTGAGCATTCATCACGCGTCCATCACCGGTAGCGTAAATAGGGCTTCCAATTGGTGCGGTAAAATCCAGGCCATTGTGTGGCCTTACATATCCTAACAATGGATGAACACGAAGGCCGAATATGGTGTGGAGGTGTGTGAGATCTTTATTACTAACCGGTTGAATTGCAGGACGCGAAGCCCACATTTTTTCCTTACGTTCCAACTCTTCCTTTAACTGTTTCATAGACTGCGCTTCAATATCCAGTCTGTTTTTTATTTTCTCAGATTGTTCGTAAGCAGTCTTAATAAGTGGATTATTTATAAAAGAACTTTCTTTTGCACGACCACCTACACCCGCTTCGCGCTGGGTAATATCCAACGGTTCGAGATCAAGAATTACGCGATAGTTGTGATCATCATTTTGCTCCAGCTTGCTCAGTTGTTGCGAGGTGCGGTCCAGCTGCTTTAAAATTACTTGCCACTCAGTTTTAAGTTTTTGATTTTCTCCAGCCTGTATGGTTTCATCCAGATAAGGGAATTTGGAATTAAAGTAAACCAAACCAATCAGTCCGATTACAAATGAGATACCTAAAAATGCGAGGATTTTACGGCCGGCAGCTTTTGGCGATACGATCACAGGTTCGTATTTACACGTCTCAGAATTATATGTGTATCTGATTTTTGCCATCAATCCAACGATTGGTTTTGCTTCTTACTTTTACTGACCAATTCCTGGTATTGCCCCGCATTTAATCCTTCCGCAAAGAAGGTAATGGGGTCTTGGTTTGTTCCGTTCTTGATAACCTCATAATGGAGGTGGGGTGCTATGGAACCACCACTGGACCCAACCGTGCCCAACGCATGTCCTTTTTTTATTTTTTGCCCGATGCGAACGGCTACGTCTTCAAGATGGCTGTAACGAGTAACGACACCGTTACCATGATCGACCTCTACATAGTTACCGAAGCCTGCAAGCAGATCACTTCGTTTGGTCATGATTACCTGACCATGCCCGGAGGCCAGTACTGCCGTGCCTCTTGCTGAGGCTATATCCACGCCATCATGATGGTAATGTCCTTTATGAAAGGGATTGATTCGCGTTCCGAATCCGGATACTAATTTGGTTAGATCAAAACTCTCGACCGGCACAATGGATGGAATGCTGAAGAGCGTTGAAAGATCTTCTTTTTTTACGCTGGCTCTGGCATGGAAAAATTGATTACTACTTTGCGCAGAGGCATACAAGTCTTTATACCGGGCATTCAAATCAATAATGGTTTTGTTAAAGTCTCCTGACGAGGCAAGAAGAATTTCTTCTCTGTTTACAGCAGAATGATTTCCATCCTTTGGTAATTTGGTCTCAAATAGTTTTTCGTATAAGTCGCGATCTTGTTTTTTTAGTTCTTCCAATTGATCGTTAGACTGCCAGAGCTGACCAGCAAGTACCAATTTGTGCTGTCTCAATGATTCATTCTCTGCCCGGAGTTGTTTTTCAGAAGGAGTCTCAATGATATAATTTTGAAGCAGAAGCAACCCAGCGAAAAACAAAACACCAAATGTGAGGTAGCTTATAAAAGCGATCAGCATGTTGAAGAATGAAATCTTCACACGCTCGTAGCGCAGGTTTTCAGGGTTATAACGAAACTTGGTTCCTAGCATTACGGACAATTTCAATTATGGACAAACCTCGCCACCAAATTTCCTAAAACCCTAATTTCAATGTTTCCTTTTATTATGATCACAATGGGTTTAATTTTGTGGCTTAATGGGGTTAAGAACCTTAAATATAAAGAAAAACGGCAGCGATAAAAGTTAAAATGGTATTTTAAGCGATGAACTCCAGCACAATCCGACAAAAATTCCTCCAATTCTTTGAAAATAAAGGCCATAAGATAGTGCCATCTGCCCCATTGGTGCTTAAAAACGACCCTTCATTGCTCTTTACAAACTCGGGCATGGTCCAATTCAAGGACTATTTTTTAGGGAATTCTTCACCCAAAAGTAAAAGGATTGCAGACACCCAAAAATGTCTTCGCGTAAGCGGAAAGCACAACGACCTGGAAGATGTGGGGCTCGATACCTATCACCACACTATGTTTGAGATGCTCGGTAACTGGAGCTTTGGTGATTATTTTAAAAAGGATGCCATTGCCTGGGCCTGGGAATTACTCACTGAAGTTTATAAACTTCCCAAAGACAGATTATATGTAACCGTATTTGGTGGCGATACTGGAGACAACCTTCCAGTGGATGAAGAAGCAAAAGAATTATGGAAGCAGTTTCTTCCTGAAGAACGCATCCTTCATGGAAGTAAAAAAGATAATTTCTGGGAGATGGGTGAGCAGGGTCCCTGTGGTCCATGTTCTGAGATTCATATTGATTTACGATCAGCTGAAGAAATAAAGAGAAAGACCGGACGTGAGTTAGTGAACAGCGATCATCCTCAGGTAGTGGAGATCTGGAATCTCGTATTTATTCAATTTAATCGTCTTGCTTCTGGCGCGTTGGAGCCACTACCCGATAAGCATGTTGATACCGGAATGGGCTTCGAGCGTTTGTGCATGGCCATCCAGGGCAAGACTTCGAATTATGATACGGATGTGTTCCGTCCTTTGATGGATTTCATTGCCAAAGAAGCGAAGGTTACATATGGTGAAGAAATCAAAAATGATATTGCTATTCGCGTGATGGCGGATCATATCCGTGCCGTATCATTTGCTATTTCTGATGGACAACTTCCATCGAATACCGGTGCGGGTTATGTGATACGCAGAATTTTAAGACGAGCTGTTCGCTATGGATTTTCTTATCTGAATTTCAAGGAGCCTTTCATGTACAAGTTGGTTCCTATCCTTGCCGATCAGTTGAAGGATGTATTTACCGAACTTCATCAGCAGCTGGATTATGTGAGCAGGGTGGTGCATGAAGAAGAAATTTCATTCTTGAGAACGTTGGAAAAAGGGTTGAAGAGAATGGAAACCATTGGAGGTGACTTAAAAAATAATGTGATCTCGGGTGAAGTGGCTTTTGAATTGTATGATACGTTTGGTTTCCCATTAGATCTTACTTCATTGATCGCCCGTGAGCGTGGATTTTCTGTCGATGAAAAAGGATTCAACCAAGAGATGCAGAAGCAGAAGTCACGTTCCAAGGCGGATGCAGCAAAAGAAACCGGTGACTGGACTATAATCGGAGAAGATCACAAGACTGAATTCATCGGCTACGATAATCTGGAATCAACTTCACGCTTAATCAAATACCGCAAGATCAAACAAAAGAATAAAGAGCTGTTTCAGCTGGTGTTAGACAAAACTCCGTTCTATGCCGAAAGCGGTGGTCAGGTGGGCGACACGGGTGTTATTGAAGCCAATGGTGAAAAAGTTTTTGTGCTTGATACAAAAAAGGAAAATGAGTTAATCGTTCACCTCACCGAAAAACTTCCCGCCAGGTTGGATGGTGAGTGGCAGGTAAAAATTGATGCTTCTAAAAGAAGACTCAGTATGAACAACCACTCGGCTACGCATTTACTTCATGCAGCACTGCGCCAGGTAATAGGCAAGCATGTGGAGCAAAAGGGATCATTGGTTAATGACAAGATCCTTCGCTTCGACTTCTCACACTTTGCCTCGATGACGAATGAAGAGCTGAAGAAGGTAGAAGATATTGTAAATAAGAAGGTGCGCGAGAACGTAGAACTTAACGAGCAACGCAATGTGCCCATCGAAAAAGCAAAGCGCTTAGGTGCCATGGCGTTGTTTGGTGAAAAGTATGGCGAATTTGTTCGTGTCATTACCTTCGATCCAAAATTCTCAGTTGAACTTTGTGGAGGAACCCACGTGCCGTTTACAGGAAACATCGGGCTCTTTAAAATTCTGTCAGAAAGTTCTGTAGCAGCTGGTGTACGAAGAATTGAAGCGGTAACGGCTGATGGCGCTGAGCAATTTGTGAATGAGGGGTTGCGCATATTGAACGAATTGAAATCCGTACTCAAGAATCCGAAAGATATTATTGCATCGGCTAAATCGTTAATGGACGAGAAGCATGCGCTGGAAAAAAAATTAGAAGTACTCTATCAGCAACAAGCCAACGTATTGAAAGATATACTGGCAGCAAAGGCAACCAAGTCGAATGGTCACACATTGATTTCAGAAAAAGTGAGTGTGCCAAATGCAGATACGTTGAAGAACATTGCCTACGCACTTCGCAATCAGTTTGAAGATCTGGTGTTGGTACTGGCTGCTGATGTAGATGGTAAGCCTCAAGTAGCTGTGATGATTGGAGAGAAACTGGCGGCTGAAAACAAGTTTCATGCAGGAAACCTGGTGAAGGAACTTGCGAAAGAAATTGATGGAGGTGGTGGAGGTCAGCCGTTCTTTGCTACAGCGGGAGGTAAAAATTTAGAAGGACTGGATAAGGTGCTGGAGAAAGCGAAGCAATTGATTAATTAATTGTCTGAGTTGAGATTATAAAACATGGACAAATCCATACGCGATAAATATACTGTGGTCATTGGATTGGAAGTGCATGCGCAACTTATGACGAATAGTAAAATCTATAATTCTGATTCTGCTGAGTATGGAGGTGCACCCAACACACACGTGAGCGTGATCACATTGGCTCATCCGGGCACCTTGCCCAAGCTCAATAAAAAAGCAGTGGAGTTTGCCATGAAGATGGGATTGGCCTGCAAGTGCGATATTTCACGTTATCAGATTTTTGACAGAAAGAATTATTTCTATCCCGATCTGCCAAAAGGTTATCAACTCACTCAGGATCGCACCCCTATGTGCCAAGGAGGTTATATAACCATCGCTAATAAAACCGGTGAGAAAAATATTCCATTGAACCGCATTCATATAGAAGAAGATGCCGGTAAGTCCATTCACCTGGATAATGAAACTGATACCTTGCTGGATTTCAACCGTTCAGGGGTTGCGTTGATTGAGATTGTTACTGAACCTGCGTTACGATGTTCAGAAGATGCCGGTGCTGTAGTTGCTGAAGTGAGAAGACTGGTGAGGTATCTTGAAATCTGTGATGGCAACATGGAAGAAGGTTCGCTTCGTTGTGATGCGAATGTGTCTGTGATGTTGAACGATGCCACCGAGTATGGAAAGAAGGTGGAGATTAAGAACATGAACTCCATTCGCAATGTGCAGCGGGCAATCGATCATGAAGTCGAGCGGCAGATTAACCATATTGAAAAGGGAGAGCAGATTCTCTCTGAAACACGTACCTACGATGCAAACACAGGCGACTCGTATAGTATGCGCACCAAAGAAGAACTCAACGATTATCGTTATTTCCCTGATCCGGATCT